>Ga0307379_10004584_pt1 | contig 19679 bp, 21 predicted proteins | sample UN2MG_FD_202237 | JGI IMG/M metagenome (GOLD analysis project Ga0307379, IMG submission 202237) | Soil microbial communities from Risofladan, Vaasa, Finland - UN-2 | ecosystem: Environmental > Terrestrial > Soil > Coastal area > Acid sulfate soil | place: Finland: Risofladan, Vaasa | collected... | reverse complement strand
AGGTATAGCAGCGGTGCTTAAACAGGAAGGTTACATCGAGGATTTCGACCGAGTCGACGACAGCAAACAGGGGATACTAAGAATCAGTCTCAAGTATGCGCCTGACGGCAGAGCGGTTATTACGGAGATAACGCGGACCAGCAAGCCCGGCAGGAGAATCTACTCGGCAGCAGATAAACTGCCTCACGTGCTTGGCGGCATGGGCATAGCAATAGTTTCGACCAGTAAAGGCATAATGAGCGACCAGAACTGCCGCAAAAACGAGGTCGGCGGCGAGATACTTTGTACGGTGAGCTGATGAGTCGCATTGGTAAAAAACCGGTTAGTATTCCTGAAACGGTCAAGGTCGAGCACAAGAGCGGCCTGATAAAGGTTTCAGGACCACTGGGCAATCTGGAGATGAACTGTCACGCCCTGATAAAGGTTAAAGTTGACGAATCCGGACGGAAGATAGTGGTCGAGAATGAATATCCCGACGACAGGCGTCATAAGCAGCTGCACGGGACGATGCGAGCTTTGATTGCCAACATGGTCGCAGGTGTCAGCAAAGGTTTCGCAAAGAATATGGAAATATACGGTACAGGCTACAATGTCAAGGAGCAGGGCGGCAAAGTGGTTTTTCAGATCGGCCTGTGCCACCCTGTGGAATTAAAGATTCCCGAAATCGTGAAGGTGAAGATAGTTGCTGCCGCAACACGAGGCGATGATGTTCCTGCGAAGTTTACTCTGTCGAGTGTTGATAAAGGAGCCCTGGGACAATTTGCGGCAGAGATTCGGAAGATAAAACCGCCCGAACCTTACAAAGGCAAAGGTATTCGCTATGCCGACGAACACATACGACGCAAGGCCGGTAAAGCATTTACATCCGGAACAGCATAAGAACGGCAGATTACGGCAGGAACGACCCTGGAAGTTAAAAGGCAGTTTGGATTGCGGGTTTAATGAGAATCGACAGGATAAAAAAAGCAGCGACGAGACGCAAGTATCACGTGCGGAAGAAGGTTTTCGGCACGGCGGACAGGCCCCGGCTGAGTATATTTCGTTCGAACAGGAATATTTACGCACAGATTATAGACGATACGGCCGGGGCGACATTAGTTTCGGCTAACACAGCAACCAAAGGGTTGCGTGAAAAGTTCCGTGGTCGTTGTAATAAGCAGGCCAGCCAGGCGGTGGGCGAGGCGGTTGCCAAACAGGCCCTCGGCGTCGGGATTAAATGCGTTTGCTTCGACAGGAACCGCTATAAATATCACGGCAGAATCAAGGCACTTGCAGATGCTGCCAGAAAAGGCGGACTGGTTTTTTAATGACTGATATTTAATGTGGAGAAAACTTTGACAGCAGAATTATTTCAATTACCGGCTCAGCAGGAAGACAAGCCGCTGGAAGATACGGTGGTAAAGGTGTTTCGCTGTGCGAAGGTTGTCAAGGGCGGTCGACGTTTCAGCTTTGCTGCGTTGGTGGTGGTCGGGGACCGTTCCGGCACTGTCGGGATCGGCTACGGCAAGGCCAACGAAGTACCGCTGGCGGTCGAGAAGGGTGTAAAGGACGCCAAGAAGTCGCTACATAAGATAGCGCTGGTGGGCAAGACCCTGCCGCACCAGGTTACAGGTAAATACGGGGCTACGAAGATAACGCTGGTTCCGGCCTGTGCCGGTACCGGGGTAATCGCCGGCAGCAGCGCCCGAGCAGTGCTCGAATATGCAGGCGTACAGGACGTGCTGACCAAGGTATATGGAGGCGCATCGGCAAAAAACGTTGTCAAAGCCACGTTAAACGGATTGTTAAGGGTCCGTAACAAGGAGATGGTTGAATCACTTCGCGGCGTTCAGGTAGCAGTACGGGCCAAGCAGCAGTAGTAACCGCAAGGTCAGATTGATGTAAGAAGTGCAGGAATGTATAACTTTTTGGTGTGTTAACTCGGGAAGATTTTTTGGTGGTGATTTAGATGAACAGCGGCGGAACAGGTATTGTTGCAGGTAGGGACTTCAAGAATAAGGTGTTAAGTCTCGGAAGCCGCAGGGCCGGCGTAAAGGCTCGCAAGCGGGTCGGCAGAGGCAGCGGCAGCGGTTTCGGCAAGACAAGTGGGCGAGGCCATAAGGGATGCAAAAGCAGAAGCGGCTACAAGGTGCGGTTGCTTTCCGAAGGCGGTCAAATGCCGTTATTCAGGCGGCTGCCCAAGCGGGGCTTTAACAATTATAACTTCGCCAGGCAATACGAAATAGTCAATGTATCGCAGCTGGAAAGATTCGAAGACGGGGCCGCGGTAGGTGTCGAACAATTGTCGCAGGCGGGCATGGTAAGCGGCATCAACAGCAAGGTCAAAGTGCTCGGAGACGGCGAGCTGACAAAGAAACTGCAGGTAACGGCTCACAAGTTCAGCAAATCCGCCGAGCAGAAGATTACGGGTTGCGGAGGTTCGGTAAGAAGTGCCGCAGGCAGCAACTGACATAATGTACAGGCAAATAAAGTGCGTTACTGATAACGCATATGAAAATGCCGCAGTGGTTTCTGCGGAAAGGTGCGTTATCGGTTATGACGGAGAATCCGGTTTTTGAGACGTAATAATACAAGATAAAAAAAATGCTCGGAACTGTAATCAACATATTCAGAATCAGCGACCTGCGCAATAAAATTCTTTTTACCGTAGGGTTGTTGATAATATACAGGGTGGGTTTTCACATACCAATTCCCTGTTTCGACCAGGCAAAGATAGAAGCCGTTATGGGTACCAGGGACACAGAGAGTCCCTTCGGCAGAGCGGCAGAGTATATGCAGATGTTTACCGGGGGAACGCTTGATAGGACCAGCCTGTTCGGTCTGGGGATTATGCCGTACATTACGGCCTCGATTATACTGATGCTGTTGGGCGAGGTTGTTCCGGCACTGAAGAAACTGCGTCAGGAGGGTCAGACCGGCTACAAGAAGATACAGGAATACACCCGGTATTTGACGGTGTTTATATGTATAATCCAGGCTATGTTGTACATGAAGATGCTGGGTGTTTATACATACGCGGGCATGTACGCGCAGGCCCTGATAATGGGTATTGTGGGTATGACAGCGGGTACGGTGTTTTTAATGTGGCTCGGTGAGCAGATAGACGAATACGGCATAGGTAACGGGATTAGCCTGATAATAATGGCCGGCATTATTGCCAGGCTGCCGTGGGCGGTACGGATGCTGGCTGAGAATGTGGATTTGCGTGTCGGTGCGGCTCCGGGGACAATAGGGCCGGCGAAGATACTTTTCCTGATAGCTGCTTTTGTATCTGTTGTTGCCGGTGCGATACTGATAACCCAGGGACAGCGGCGGATACCGATTCAGCAGGCCAAACAGATGCGCGGCCGAAGGATGTACGGCGGCCAGAGAAGTTATTTGCCGTTGCGGGTCAATCACGGCGGGGTAATGCCGATAATTTTCGCGTCGAGCTTCATGATTTTTCCTTCCGTGATAATTGCACAGTTAGCGAATATTGACAGGTTCAAGAATTCGGCGGTACTTGACAATATACTGCGTGCGCTGGGTTCGACGGCCTACACGTATAACGTTTTGTATATGTTGTTGATATTCCTGTTTGCCTATTTCTGGACGACGGTGCAGTTTCAGCCCAAGGAGGTGGCCAAGAACCTGCGTGACAGCGGCAGTTTTATACCGGGGCTTCGGCCGGGGCGAAGAACAGCCGAGTATTTGGAAACCGTAATGATTAGAATAACTTATTTTGGCGCTGCGTTCCTGGCAATAATTGCAATTGTACCGCAGCTTGTTTCGATATTATTAGGGATTAATTGGCTGGTGGCGACGTTTTTAGGCGGCACGGGCCTGCTGATAGTTGTCAGTGTTTCGCTGGACCTGGTGCAGAAAATCGAAGCAAGTCTGCTGATGCGCAGCTACGACGGATTCAGCAGTTCGGGCAGGATTAAAGGAGCGTACGGATGAGAATAGTTTTACTGGGCGCTCCCGGTGCCGGCAAAGGAACTCAGTGTAAACGTATTATTGACAAATACGGTCTGGTGCATCTGTCCAGCGGCGACATACTCCGCAAAGAACGGGCGGAAGGCACCGAATTGGGCAAAAAGGCAGAAAGTTATATGAATTCCGGTGCCCTTGTGCCGGATGAATTAATAGTGGAGATGATGGCCGGAGCAATCAGCAAGGCGCCGTCAACGGGATTTGTGCTTGACGGTTTTCCCAGGACGGTCAACCAGGCGAGGCAGCTTGACAAATCGCTGGCGATTATAGGGCAAAAGATAGACGCGGTGTTGAACCTTAAGGTCCAGGACCGGTTAGTAACAGAAAGAATAACCGGCAGGAGAAGCTGTCCTCAGTGCGGCGCAGTATATCATATTGAGAACCTCAGGCCGAGGACCGACGGCATATGTGATAACGACGGCGCGGAACTGATTCAGCGTCCTGACGACAGTTTTGAAGTTGTGGCTAACCGGATGAAGAATTACCACCGGCAAACGGAGCCAGTGGTTGACTATTATAAAACGAATTCCAGTGCCGGTGCATTTTATGAGTTGGATGCCGACAAAGACGCAGACCAGGTAAGTGTCGAGGTATTCGAGAAGCTGGATACTGTGGCGAAAAGTTAGGCTGCGATACTTGAACGGATAAATGGCTATAAGGCTCAAAAGCCGAAGAGAAATCGGGTTGATGCGCCGGGCCGGCGGTGTTGTAGCGGACGTTCTTTCAAAATTACAAGAGAATGCAAAGCCGGGCGTGACGACGGGACAGTTGGACCAAATTGCGCTGGAGATGACCGCGGATGCAGGTGCCAGGGCGCTGTTTAAGGGAGTGCGGTTTTCCAACAGGCAAAAAGCTTTTCCCGGTGCCATCTGTGCGTCACTGAACGACCAGGTCGTTCACGGGATTCCTTCCGAAAAGGTAAGACTTAAGGAAGGCGATATTCTGGGTATCGACTTCGGCATCGGCCTTGACGGCTATTGCGGCGATGCGGCTGTTACAGTCGGTATCGGGCGAATATCGCAGGACCGGCAAAAACTTCTTGCGGTTGCACAAGAGGTTCTGCAGATAGCTGTGGCGATGTCCGGTCCCGGCGTTAAATGGAGCAGCATAGCAGCAAAGATGCAGGAACACGCCGAGTCGGCGGGCTTTTCTGTGGTAAGAGATTTTGTCGGGCATGGAATCGGCACGAGGATGCATGAAGAGCCGAAGGTGCCGAATTTTGTCAGTGAAGAGCTGCTTAGTAATGACGTTTTTCTAACGGAAGGTATGGTTATTGCGGTGGAGCCGATGATTAACGCCGGCGGCAGCGGTATTCGAACCCTGGAAGACGGATGGACAGTCGTAACAGAGGACGGCAAATGCTCGGCACATTTTGAGCATACGATAGCGATAGTTGAAGACGGCTGTGAGGTGTTGACCCGCAGATAGTTTGCTATGGTTAAAAAAGATGCAATAAAGTTAAGGGCAAAGGTTGTAGAGGTTTTGCCGAACGCGATGTTCAGAGTGGAATTAGAGAACGGCCACAGGATTCTTGCGCATGTATCAGGCAAGATGCGCATGCACTTTATCCGTATATTGCGGGGCGATACGGTTACAGTGGAGATGTCTCCATACGACCTGAACAGAGGCAGGATAGTTTTAAGGCATTAATACCGTGCAGGATTGCGTGTACTTATTTTAACAGTTTGAGCCGGATATAAGAATGAAAGTAAGAAGCTCAGTAAAACGTATATGTGAGAACTGTAAAATTGTGCGTCGCAGAGGCGTTGTGCGCGTGATTTGCACCAACGCACGGCACAAACAGCGACAAGGTTAGATTTCAAAGGTCAGGAATTTGGTTAAGAAGAGGTTTTTTTATGCCGCGTATAGTTGGTGTTGATATCCCGAATAATAAATCCATATGGATTGCATTAACGTACATTTACGGCGTAGGCCAGTGGACGTCCGAGCAGATTCTCAAGGAAGCCAAGATAGACAAGCTCACAAGAGCCGACAAGCTTGGCGAGGATGAGCTAAGCCGGATAAATCAGGTTATCGAGCGCAATTATATCACCGGAGGTCAGCTGCGCAGGCAGATTACACAGAATATCGCCCGTTTGAAGGACATAAACTGTTACAGGGGCGTTCGGCACAAGAAAGGTTTGCCCGTCAGGGGCCAGTGTACACAAAGTAACGCGCGCACTCGTAAAGGGCCGCGCAAGACCGTTGCAGGTAAAAAGAGCGTAAAGGGTGCACGTTAATCAATTACATATTTTGATATTGGCGAAGATTCTGTTAAAGGATTTACTTAATAATGGCTAAGGGCGGAAAAAAGAAGATAAGGAGAAATGTTGTAAAAGCCATAGCGCATATCAAGGCGACGTTCAACAATACGCTGATAACAATAACCGATTTGGACGGCGATACAATCTGTTCGAGTTCGGCAGGTTGTGTGGGTTTCAAGGGTTCGCGAAAAAGTACCGCTTTTGCAGCCCAGCAGGCTGCACGGCGCAGTGCTACAGCGGCTGTGCGCAATGGCGTTCGTGAATTGGAAATAAGAGTTAAGGGGCCCGGGCCGGGCCGTGAATCGGCGATATCGGCCCTGGAGCAGGCAGGGCTGCGTATCAGTTCCATAGAGGATGTAACGCCTTTGCCCCACAACGGCTGCAGGCCGCCAAAGCGAAGACGAGTTTAAGGCACATAAATTTTTTGTTGGAGAAGAATAAAAAAACATGGGACGTTATTTAGGTTCCTCCTGTAAATATTGCCGTCGTGAAGGAATAAAACTGATGCTCAAAGGTATCAGATGCGAGACGGCTAAATGTCCGATTGAGAAAAAACAGCGTAATGTTGCGCCCGGTATGCATGGATGGCGCAGGGGCAGGCAGGGAGAATATGCCGTAAGATTGCGCGAGAAGCAGAAGGTAAAAAGGTATTACGGACTTTTGGACCGGCAGTTCATGAGATATTTTCACGAGGCCGACCGCATTAAGGCTGATACCGGCAAGGTGTTGCTGCAGCTGCTCGAGAGGCGGCTTGATAACGTGGTTTATAAGCTGAATTTTGCATCTTCTCGGAAGGCTGCAAGACAATTGATAACGCACGGTCATATTTGCGTAAACGGCCGCAAGGTCGATATCAGCGATTACAGCATGAAGGTTGGTGACAAGATAACGGTAAAGAACAGCGCTAAAAGTCTCAAGAGAATAAAGCAGCAGCTTGAAGGTAATCCGAACTTTACCACACAAGGCTGGTTACAGCTGGACCCTGCCAAGCCGCAGGCTACGGTGGTGGCACTGCCAAGCCGGGAAGATATTCAGATTCCTGTTCAAGAGGAACTTGTTGTAGAATTCTGTTCAAGGTAGGTTTTGAGCCGGTGTTTTTACCTTGTTATTATAAAGAGCAGATGACCCCTAATTTTTGACCATAGCTTATTAGTCATGGGAGGCGCGTATGCGAGTTACATGGCGTGGTTTGGAGCTGCCGACACGTGTTGAGCGCGACACTACGGTATCAAGTGATAAATACGGTCGTTTCTACGTCGAGCCTTTCGAGCGTGGCTTCGGAACCACTATTGGTAACAGTCTGCGACGTGTGCTGCTTAGCTGTCTGGAAGGCAGTACCGTAACTTCGATTAAAATAGCAGGTGTAAATCATGAGTTTACCTCCATAAAAGGTGTTATGGAGGACGTTACCGATATTGTTTTGAATGTCAAAAGTCTTGTAGTTTGTCTTCGTGACGGCGGCCCCAAAACGATGACCGTTTCCGCAAATAAAGCAGGTGTTGTAACGGCGGCCGATATAGTTGCAGACCCGGCTATCGAGATAATAGGCAAGGATTTGGTGCTGGCGACGCTGACCGAAGACGTGGATTTTGAGATGGAAATGGTTGTTGAAAAAGGTCGCGGTTATGTGCCGAGTGCTGAGAAAATCGCCGGTACGGACAGGTTTGACCAGGAAATCGGACGGGTCATACTGGATGCGGCGTATTCACCGGTTACGAGAGTCCGGTACAAGACCGAAGATACTCGAGTGGGACGACGAACGAATTATGACAGGTTGATTCTGGAGATTTGGACAGACGGAACAATTACCCCCGAGATGGCGATTGTAGAGGCAGCCAAGATATTGCGCAAGCACATAAATCCGTTCGTACAGTATTTCGAGCTTGGGGAAGAAACCGTGGCTGAGCAGTTCACTCAGGAAATACCCCAGAAGGAGACGATTGACGAAGAGTTGATGAGTAAACTAAATACTCCCGTCGCAGAGCTGGGGCTTTCGGTAAGGAGCGGCAATTGTCTTGAGTCGATAAAGGCCGAAACTGTCGGCCAGCTTGTTAAGATGACGGAAGCGGATTTGCTGAAGATTCGCAGCTTTGGCAAGACCAGTTTACGAGAGATAAAAAGAAAACTTGCCGATATGGGTTTGTCTTTGGGAATGACGGACATAAACTATTGACCGTCTGAAAGATGCACCCGGCAAGCAAACAGCATCCGATGACAGAAAAAACTGAGGTTCGAAGAGGAAGGATTTAATGGTATGCGTCATAGAGTGGCAGGTCGTAAATTAAGTCGGACAAGCCAGCACCGGACGGCTTTGCGCCGGAACCTGGTTATTTCGCTTTTCCAGCATGAGACAATTTCAACCACAGTTGAAAAGGCCAAGGAGGTAAAGGCCTTTGCCGAGAAGCTGATAACGCTGGGCAAGAAAGGCACATTGGCGGCACGGCGGCAGGCTATCTCACTTTTGGGTAACTGTGACCTGATAACTTATGAAGACGGCGAGCGGGTAAAAAAAGGTACGGTAATCGGCAAGCTTTTCAGCGAAATCGGACCTCGCTATTTAGACAGGCAGGGTGGTTATACAAGAATTATCCGTTTGTCATTGAGGAGATTGGGAGACAACGGCCAGCTTGTGCTGCTGCAGCTTGTAGGCCAGGAGAAGGCTGTTAAGCAGCAACGGCAAAAGGCAACCAGGCGGGCTGGTAAGAAAAAGAGCACAAAGCCCGCGGCAACAAAAGGCCGGTCGGCGCAGGCCAACAAGGAACAGTAACTTAGCTTAGGTTGGCAGCGGCATGGGTGTAAAGGACTGTATATTCTGCAAGATGGCAACCGGCCAGATTGCTGTCACAAAGGTCTATGAAGACCAGCTTGTCCTGGCTTTTCTGGATATTGCACCCGTCAGTGACGGGCATACGCTGGTAATTCCCAGGCAGCATTTTGAAAAACTGCATGATTGTCCGGCCAAGCTTCTGTCAGAGATGAGTCTGCGGCTGAGCAAGATTGCCAAAGCCGTGTCCGAAGCTATGAATTCGGACGGTTATAATGTACTATGCAATAACGGCGCAGCTGCGGGGCAGGTTGTCAGGCATCTGCATTTTCATATAGTTCCTCGCAGAACAGGCGATGGAGTTTTCGAGCATTGGCCCAGTTATACGTATCCTGCGGGCGTAGCAGAGCAGATTGCCGCTAGGATTTGCAAAAAACTGCAGTGTTGATATGCAGGGTCTTTTGTGGTATAGTTAATTGAGCGATCGCGGGGTAGAGCAGTCTGGTAGCTCGTCGGGCCCATAACCCGGAGGTCGCAGGTTCGAATCCTGCCCCCGCTATTTCGTAAGTTAAGCAGGCATGGCTATTTAGGTGTGCCTGCTTTTCTTGTTTATTGCGGGCGTTTAGATAAAATGCAGATGAATTGATTTGTAACTGACAAATCAGCCGCTCGACATCAGCACAAAGACAACCTTTGATATACTGGAGATTAGTTCCAGTAACAGAAAGGAAGGTTGTCATGGCCGCACAGCGGAAAATATTGTTTTGGCCAAAACACCGATGCAGACATTTACGGATTCGATACCGTTGGCAAAAGCAAAAATGCTGAACAATACCTTACAGACACAAGAACAGCCAGACGATATTGTTTGGCAGGTTAAGTAATGACTATTACATTTAAAAATATATTTGAGATAATACACGCTTTCAGAGATGATATTTGTTTGATCAGTGATTCCTCGGTTGGTTTGGTTATCTGTGTTGATGATAATTTATTTTGGTTGGCTTGTTCTAATGCCACCTACATGTTTATAATCGTTTAATCTATCTAAGGCAGCCTTCGGCTGATAGTAAGTGTTTTCTTTCAGGCCGTTTTGATAGGCAGGCTGACGCAACCACGTTATCAATGCCGATATTATACACGAACATACCAGCGGCATAAAGCGACAAACTTGGCCCTTTGAAAACGGGGATGCCCGCCAAAATTTTAGTTGACTTTCCCACTAAGGCAGTTATTGTTCACCTTATAATGGGACAGCAAGCAGTTTTATAAATTGCTAAAGCTTGTTGCTTAGCGTTCCATTTTTTGGAAAGTACAGTCTTAGAGTTACGTTAGTATTATCAAATAATAGATTTCCGGGTAAATAATTTGAAAGCGACTTTAGGAACGGGCGTTGAAAAATAAAAAAATAAAATTAGCTTTATTGTGGTCAAAATATAGTGGCGGCGTTACTTCGGTAAACGACCTTGTTCTGGGATTGGATAAGAAACGCTTTAACGTAATATTTATCTATCTGAGTGGTTATGGCGTTGAGAAAAATTTAATAGAAGAGGCCGGATATAAGGTCTGCTATCTTTCCAGAGCGAAGCAAATCAGGTACTTTAATCTTCCCATTTTGCTCAAGCTGATAAAAATTGTCAAAGAACACAAAATCGATATACTTCATTGCCACGGACACAAATGTACTGTTTATGGCGCTATAGCAGCGGTTATGGCAAAGACGCCGACTGTCTTGGCGCATGTGCACGGATTAAGAAGAAGCCGTACTATCCGGCGCAAGATGCTCAATTATCTATTATTCAAAAGGATTAATAGGATACTGCCGGTTTGCGAAAGTGTACGAGATGATGTTCTGAATAACAACTGGCGTCTTTCACCTAGCAAAGTTACCACATTGGATAATTCGGTAGATTTCAAGAGATTTTCAACAATTGAAATTGATAAAAATACAGCTAAACAAAAATTAGGATTCAAAGCCGATGAATATGTAGTGGGCACGGTGGCAAGGCTTGGCCCTTTTAAGGGACAGGATTATCTCATCAATGCTTTTTACAAATTTAGAAAAAAGTTCGATAATTCACATCTTATTTTTGCAGGCGAAGGGCCCGTGCGAGAAAATCTTGAAAACCTTGCCGACGAATTTGGCATTGCTGATAGAGTTCATTTTCTAGGGATGAGGGGGGACATTGAATATGTTTTCCGGGCCTTGGACTGCTTTGTTTTGCCCTCAACTGATTCAGAGGGCTTGCCAAGAGCGCTGCTGGAAGCTATGGCGGCTGGCGTCCCATGTGTAGGAACACGTGTTGGAGGAACGCCGGATGTGTTGGGAAAAAGGTACGGTTTTGTGGTAGAACCAAAGGACGCGAATGCTTTGGCGGAAGCTATAACGACTATTGCTAAGTATTCGGAAGAACAAAGAAAAAAGTTGATTGCTGATTCAATAGAAAGAGTTAGACAGAAATATTCTCATGAAGTTGCTTTTGAAAATCTGAAAAATATCTATCTCGAAATGTTTGACGTTATAGAACAGAAGAACGCAAAAGTATGAAAGTTATAGACCAAAAGAGAGTTATCTATGATTCTGATATGGAATTTTATCAACATCAAGCCCATCGCTCTAATCCTCATGATAAAAATAGGCTTGTTACCGGAAGAAATGCGGAATTACTTCATTTTTTGTTTTGCGGCGGACAGTTGCCTCATACCTACCCTGCTGTTATGAGGGAAAATCCGTGTTTTGCTACAGATATTCGTTTTTTGGATGTAGGCTGCAGAGATGGCTGGTCTCTTGATTATGTTAATAATGGCTGTCCAAAGTGGGGAACAAACCTATTTACAAAACGAAAAAAATATCTCAATACCACAGGGATTGAGCTGATTCATGAAACTGTGGAGTATGCAAGAAAAAAAAGACGAAATGTTATTGAATTAGACATAAGAAAATCAATACTTGAGGGAGAGCTTTTTGACGTTATTTATACGAGACACTGTTTGGAGCATATAGATGAGCCCCTTAATGCACTGCGAAATATAGCAAAAATGCTTAGAAAGGGTGGAACTTTGCTTGCGGTCGTTCCAAAAGAAGAAAAATGTCTCACTTTGGACAGAGGCAATCACTCATATCTGTTTCGAGAAGATAATGAGCTGGCTGACATGGTGGAACAAGCAGGGCTCCGTGTTACGCACAATATTGTGCGAAAAGCATATTGGTATAGAAAGCGAAAATATTGGTATAAATTGCGAGCAAAGTTAAGATGTTGGGGTCCGGAACTTTGTGTTTTGGCAACAAAAAAAGTTTAGTCTATTTTTTAGGAATATTAAAAATAAGAGTCTAAAGTGAGCCAGAAAAGATTGTCGAATTTACAGACGGCAATGTCGAGGGTGAAAAATATTATTTGAATCTGATTGCGTATAATGATGGCAAGATAGCAACTTAACGAACGCAGAAAAAACTCGTTGATAAAATGCGGTGCAAGGACGCGATATATTTTCTCGACTACAAGACCTACGTGGAAGCTCTATTGAGGGGCTTCAATGTGTTTGTGCTTTCTTCTGTCGCCGAGGGTATGCCGAGAGCAATGTTAGAGGCAATGGCCTGTGGTGTTCCGTGTATCGCGACGTTGCTCTCAGGAATTCCAGAAGTCATTAATGATGAGAACATGGGGTTTTTAGTTCCGCCGAGAGATTCAGCATCGCTTGCTGTGGCAATGATTAAAATTGCAACATTGCCTGAGCCCGAACTTGACGCGCTTATCGAGAACGCTCAAAATAGGGTTCGCCAGTATTACTCACACAAGATAGTTGGGGAGAAACTTAAAAAATTGTACGAGAGCAACTTTGAAGCTTATTGCAAAGATCATCAGGCATAGCCGATGATACGCGCAGCACAATTGGCGGCTACACTGGCTTGGAGCCAGTGTCATTGTTTTGCCGGGGGTTGCGATTGGTGATGGGAATATAGTTGAATGATGGTTTTTTTGATGTATAATTCAGAGATGTTATGTTTCTGACAGCTAAAGAGTAAAAACAGTGTGGAAAAACTTACGAAGAAGATTGAAGGACACTTGCTCGATTTAATCGAAACCGGTACTTATGATGCCCCTTGGCCAGAAATCTTATGGCTGATTCCAGGGATTTTAAATTTAATTGATTGATGCAAATGGAACCATATATCAGAGTTGATTTAGATAAAGTGATTAAAGGTGACAATCCCGTAATTATTGAATTAGGCTGTGGAGAGAGAAAAAAACAGGACAGGATCACCATTGATAAACTAGATCTACCACATGTTGACATAGTTGCTGATATGGAAGAAGGCCTCTCTTTTTTACCGGACAATTCGGTTGACGAGATTCACTGCAGAAGCGTACTCGAGCATATTGAAAATTTCGAGGACTTGATTGGAGAAATCGTCAGAGTTCTCAAGAAGGAAGGTAAAGCCCATATCTTCGTCCCTCACTTTTCCAGTCCATATTACTACTCAGATTATACTCATAAAAGGCCTTTTGGTTTATATACCTTTTATTATTTCGTTGATAAAAAGCAGCAGTTAAAAAGAAATGTGCCGAATTTTTATAGTAATACAAGAATAGTAATTGTTTCACAGAGGTTGAAATTCAGGTCCATATTTTTTCTTTTGAGTCCTTTTAAAAAATTATTCGGCTGGTTTATAAATCTACATCCCATTCTCCAAGCATATTATGAAGAGAATCTATGCTATATTGTTCCTTGTCATGGCATCGAGATAGTGTTCAAAACGAATTCATAGCGAATCAATACAGACGATGAAGCTGCTTATTTTGACAAATAATCCGTCAAGGCCGAGCTTTAGGCAGCGCATAGAAATCCATCTGGAGACTATGCGTAACAATGGGGTATATTGCCAGGTTGCAAAACTACCCTCATCAGAACCGGCCCGTAGAAGTCTTTTTAAACGGGCTGCGAATTTTGACGGAGTATTCCTTCAAAAAAAATGCCTGAATTTTTTTGATGCTTTCTATTTGCGTAAATACAGCAAAAAAATCATTTACGATTTCGATGATGCCATAATGTACAGCCCAAAGAGACCTTCCAGCGACAGAAGTTCGCACTTGAGACTTTTCAGGAGAACCGCTAAGCTTTCTGATATGATTATTGCCGGCAATTTCTACCTGGCTGAGCATGCTAAAAGATTTAATGACAATGTTCAGCTTTTGCCGACGGGCTTGGATACAAAGGAGTACGAGTTGGGGCCATGTGTGAGTGATGACGAAAAAATTCGTTTGGTCTGGATAGGTAGTAAGACCACTTTGCGTTACTTGAAAGAAATCAAACCTGCTCTTGAAGAAATCGGGTCACACTTCAGCAATGTCGTTTTGAGAATCATCTGCGATGAATTCATTGAACTTGAGAAGATGGAAGTTGAAAAATGCCGCTGGTTTCTGGAAAAACAAGCTGCTGATTTAACCTCTGGTGATATTGGCCTTGCGCCGCTGCCGGACAACAGGTTTACGCGCGGCAAATGCGGATTCAAGATTTTACAATACCAAGCTGCCGGTCTGCCTGTGGTTGCTTCGCCCATAGGCACAAACTCAATTTACGTTCGTGATAACATCACAGGGTTTTTGGTAACAGAGGTGCAAGAGTGGACCGACAGAATTACTCAACTGATTGAAGACGGCCAATTAAGAAAAAAAATGGGACGGCAAGGCCGAGCACATGCAGAAAGGTTTGACGTGAGCGTGATTGGAAAACAACTTGCCGAATTGATTACAAAATGCCTGCAGGAACCTGTATTATCAAAACAGTAACAAAGCAGAAAAATTATATTTTACCAAAGGAAAAATATGGCAAATCAAGTTAGTTCATTCATCAAAAAAAGCTTCTCGGGAAGAACAAGAACTTGATTTCGCTTGACGAACCTTTCCACGTCGTAGCTCGTCTTCTAAAAGGCAAGCAGGTAACAGGAATTATCGACGCCGGTGCAAGTGATGGCCGAATATCAAGAAGGCTCCTCCGAAAGTTTCCCAAGGCACACGCTTATGCTTTTGAACCCAACTTGTTATATTTTGACTCACTTCAGCAATACGCGAGGGAAGATTCCAGATTTCATCCTTATTTTCTGGCACTATCGGATTGCGAAGGCGAAGCTGACCTTCATATCACTCTGTCTCCAGGAAACACCTCCCTTCTGATGCCCACAGAAGTCTTCAAACAGATAGACTCTCAGGGCTCATGTGTGAAAAGGTCGGAAAAAGTCCAGCTCGTTACAATCGATAACTGGGCAAAACGCAATGGAAACCCTGAAATCCAACTGATGAAATTGGATATCCAGGGCGGTGAGCTGAAGGCTCTTCACGGGGCACGTTATGTACTTCAACATTCAACACTGTTAGTCTATACGGAAATCTGGTTTAACTGTCCATACGAAGGCGGTGCAATTTACAGTGAAATTGATTTGTTCCTTCGTGAACATGGATTTGCACTGTATGATATATTTAAGCCAAGATACCATCCCAATGGACTAATCATGTGGGCCAACGCCGTTTTCTTGAATTCTGAACGACTTGGCATCTATCCAGCAGATCGTTGAGGGTCTGCTCGACGGTGTTGCGAACCATGGTATCCAGCCTCATTGATTTTAATGACTTTATTCAAGGTTTTTTGCTCTTGTGTCGATTCTTTTGTTAGATTAGTGTTCAATTTTAAGTTCTCCAATCTGGCCACAAATACGTTTCTTAAACTTTCCTAACATCGACCAGATTGGGGACTTTTTTGCACGTCCAATAAAATTGTGTGAAAAATATCTTACGTTATCCGATGAGGTTTTACAGCCTTGGCGAACAAAAGGTTACCACAAGGGACGATGCGGTTGTAAATGACAGCTCTATTTTCTACAAAACCCGGCAGGAGCGCCTGGTACAGATAATGAAAGAACTGAATTGTTTCAGCAAGCATTAGCAGTCAGACTGCGCGGTTCAGCCTTTAGTTGTTGGTACAACTTTGTGGTTGTTTTTTTTAGCAAAGACAGCCTGGTTTTTTCTAAAACGAGCCATATCTTTCGCTCGCTTAAGCTTATAAATGCCTTTTAGCCCGTGCACTCTCATCGCATCAAGGTCTGTAAGAATTGGGCCCTTCTGTGTAATCAAAATATTTGTATGTTTCAAATCACCATGGCTGATACGATATTTCGCTAGTCTTTCAAGCAGTACTTCAACCTGTCTTATTATTCTGGAAAGCTGCTGTTGGGAGACATTGGTATCCCGCTCTAAATCGGACAGCTTCTGACCATCAACATATTCGGTTACTAGATAAGATGTCCAGACAAGCCCCCCTTTACGCCGCTCAAGATAAGCCAACGGCTTGGGCGTAGGTATGCCTATGTTCAAGAGGCGATGTCCGTTTATCCAGCCCCAAAGGGCTCGCGAACGCTTTATGGTATGCCGGAGCGAATGGAAAAACCCCCTGTGTATGTATTGCTTGGTCGCTATATTCTTATTATTCCACACAGAATGCGACACAGAGGAAGTATCGCCCTTTTTGAGGTAGTCCCCCTGCTCCATTAGGGTATCAATATTTTCAACAAAACTAAGCGCATCCGGCTCTTGGCAAAAGCTTCTATCAAATACCGCAAGGCATCTATCCGCCTTAATGCGGAGATATTTTTCATTTGTTCGCAGATATTTTTTCATACTTTTAGTTGGTTTTTTCTTATTCTTCAGGCGCTGTTCGGTTTTTTTCAAAACATGTTTAGCCAAAGCTTTCTCCGCCTTTTTAGTTTGCGTGTTCAGGGCACAGTACTTTCTGAAGAACCTCATCCGGTCCGTATCGGTGATATTTTCCTGAAACATGTTTATTTGGACAAGATTTTTTAAGCGCAGCCGAGCAGGCAATCTTTGAAACTTTTTCGTTCGTTCATTGTCAAGCAAGAAAAACCGCCAAGCATCCTCTTTTTGTTGAACCAATACATTTCCCAGACGCAAATCCCCGTGAAAGATGCCTTTGGCATGCATTTGACCAACGGTTTCACCGAAACATTCTATCAATTTTCGTTTACGAAGTAATGTATTTTTGTAGAGAGTTTGACTCATACCTGCTAAACATTGCACTATTGACTTAGCGTTTTCAACCTCTCTGGTCAATAATACATTGTCCGTTAGGAAGGGGCCCGACCGTCGCTCCAACAACCCGACGATAACAGGGGCATCAAGGCCATTGTTTTGCAGCATTATGGAAGCACGAAAGCTGCGATTAGCGGGGCTCGGGCGAAAAAGGCGTTTTAAAAAATCCTTTGCTGACCGACAAAGGTACTGTTTTAGATAAAAAGAATGAATAGTGCCGTTGATGCAAACATCACATTTGAACACATTGGTATATTCAGATGACGGAACCTTAATAAATTCACTTTGTTCCTGTGTGTTTTTGTTACTTATTAGAAGCAAATCCTTGATATTACACTTCAAGAGCTCCTTCCGAATGCAAATGTTCCAGTTATCAATTTGTACGTTATTGAACTCTTTATCCAACATTTTTGGCGGTAATTTCCTGATATATTCTTCTCGTCGCGAGAATACAATTTAAAGCACATACGGGTCAATACAAATTATGTCAGTTAAACCTTAGTTAATCAAAAATACCCAAGTTTAGCTTAGGCAGTTTTGTCAACTCTTTCCTGATTGTTTTTATCTGATATACTGCTTACCATCTGCTTAGCTGACGTCACCGACCTGTAAGTAAGCTATTCACTCAATTTTACTACAGAGACACCAATAAAATACGATTCTTCGCTGTTTCTTGTCAAGCCTTTTCCTGAATTTGCTTTGGGATGCCAGACCCTGCCGAGCTGACTGCCGAAAACTGCACCATTACGGGTCAGGGAGTGTCCGATAACATTGTTCGTCTTTTTAGTGAAAGGGATAGCCAAATGAAACGTAGTTTGCACACAGCAGGGCTCGGCCAGGTCAAGCAGCTCAAGTCGTTACAGAAAGAGAACGCCCGACTCAAGAAGCAGTTATCTCTTTTTTATTTGCCTATATTCGGCCTGTAGTCGAAAGGCCAAAAATAATTGACGCGGGTCCCAAGACTGAAGGCCAGGGGCCTACAAAAACAGCCAAAATTCTGCTTTTTCGTGCAAAACTCACCCAAGTTGCCAGTAGTAATGTCAAAAGGGGGCGCTTGTAGCAATTGTGGCAGAATTTCCTTGATTTTTCTTCGAAAATCGAGTAGTATTTGAGTTGAGCATAAACATCGCAGGAGGTGTGGCGGAAGGTGAGGGTATGTTTTATCGCTTGCCGTCGGCCAAACGAGTGGTAGTTTGGGTTTTGATTCAACCCGTCAGGGTCAGAATAGCAGTTCAGAGTTCAAAATCCGGGCCCGTATGGTAGATGTTTTGTTCCAGGACAGGGAAGGTAAAAACCGAATGCGCTGAAATTATCCGGTGGTTTTTTTGTTGATGGAACCAGAGAATTCTAACGTGTTGGTACAAGTGCGGCCGGGTCCATAAGAACCGGCACTAAAATAGAACAATCAGCAGCTTGGAAATATCGGGGGGCAGCAGGGAGCGTGGATATATCCCCTGTGGTCGGAACAGCGCATATTTTATAGAATGCAGGATTGCATTTAAGGGCTGAAAGGGTACGATTGCGTTGGAGGTAACGGCTGTGCAAAGCGATATTCCGGTAGTTGGAGGTCCCGGGGCACGGTACGAGATTAAGTATCTCGTAAGTGAAGCCAAGGCGGCTGCGGTTATACAATTCATCAGGCCCTATGTGCGCCCGGACCGTTACTGCAAAGTCCAGCCCAAAGGCGCTTATCCGATTGTAAGCCTGTATCTGGACTCAAAAGACCTGAGACTGTGCCAGGAAAGCCTTACAGGTAAAAAAAACCGCTTCAAACTTCGCATTCGAAGCTATACCGACGACCCGGATTATCCCCGCTTTTTTGAAATAAAACGGCGGATAAACACCGTTATTGTAAAAGACCGCGCTATGGTTGCGCATCACGAGATTCCAGGCCTGCTTTCGGGAATTGGCCTGCTGGCCAAAAACAAAGACCGGAATGGAGAAACACTTGCACAATTCCAGTTATATAGAAACAGTTTAATCGCCGGACCTGTGCTGCTTGTACGTTATCAGCGGCAGGCCTTCGAAGGTATCGCGGACAGACGCCTGCGAGTGACATTTGACCGTGACCTCTGCTGCAAAACAACCTCTGCTGCCGAGGTGGGGCTTGACGGTCAGGGCTGGCAGCGCTATGGAATCGGGGGGGTGATTCTGGAGATTAAATTTACCGACCATTACCCTGTGTGGCTGGGGCGTATGGTCAAGTATTTCGATTTGCAACAGCAGTCCCTCTCCAAGTATGCAAGGTCGGCAAAGAAAGCCTGTTTGTCAGGATTCTGTGCACCTGAAATACCTGTACGGACGTATCGGCTATGAATCAGATTTGGGAAATGTTGGACGGAGTCGGCTCCACAGGGGGAATATTCACTCCCGAAAGTGTCCTTCTGTCATTGCTGCTGGCATTTGTTTTGGGGCAGGTTGTGGCGTGGGTATATTACTTCACTCATACCGGCCTGTCATATTCGAGGACCTTCGTGCAATCGCTGGTTCTTATAACGGTGGTCGTGGCCCTAATTATGGCCGTTATAGGCAATAATATTATCACCGCCTTCGGATTGATGGGCGCTCTGGCGATTATAC
>Ga0307379_10004582_pt1 | contig 19685 bp, 13 predicted proteins | sample UN2MG_FD_202237 | JGI IMG/M metagenome (GOLD analysis project Ga0307379, IMG submission 202237) | Soil microbial communities from Risofladan, Vaasa, Finland - UN-2 | ecosystem: Environmental > Terrestrial > Soil > Coastal area > Acid sulfate soil | place: Finland: Risofladan, Vaasa | collected... | reverse complement strand
ATCATTCTGCCTCCATTTTTTTTAGTCATGGATGCTGCGCCGAGGATAGTCCCTGGCGCAGCATGCACGGTTCGCGTTGTTATTTCTTTTTTGCCGGCACGTATGGATCAGGTGTTCCGAGCAGGATAGGAGGCTCTATAGCCAGTGATTGCTTAAACTTAACAATCTCCCCAGTTACAGGTGCCATAAACCATGCATCGGCAACATCAACCGTTTCGATCGAATAAAGCTCTTTCGGATCTTTAATCAGATTGAACATTTTAGGCATATTGAGCTTTTGAGGTGCGCCAAACATTGATTCCAGCCAGATGAAATGCATCTTATAATCACGCCATTTATAGGCAAAAAGCTCGTCACCATTATAGATTGGGAAGCCTTCACGATTTGACTTCTCTTGCTTACCAAGAAGGAAATCAACTTGGTCCTTCCCGTCAATCATGCGGTCTTTTGGCACTTCATAGCCTGCAAGAGTTGAAAATGTTGGAAGCAAGTCAGTTATGTGTACGATCTCATTCGATTCACGTCCAGCAGGGATTTTACCCGGCCAGCGCACCAAGAAAGACGTTCTAAGCGAGCCCTCAAGCGCCGTGAAGTAATTTCCACGCCAGAAGCCAGCGGTGCCTTGGTGACCTTCGATTTCTTCCGGACCATTATCACTCGTCCAGATTACAATGGTGTTTTCACTGATGCCAAGCTCATCAACCTTATCTAAAATTTGACCAGCATAAGCATCAATTTGCATTAACACATCGGCATAATTACCCTTCCCTGTCTTGCCCTTAAAGTCCGGGTGGGGAATGGTTGGCAAGTGTGGTTGTGTGAAGGGGACAAACACGAAGAATGGTTTGTCTGCTTTGGCTTGACGCTCCATAAACTCAATTGTTTTTTCGGTCAAAACTTTATCTATAAGGGGTCGGTCTTCAAGCGTATAGGTTTTGACGACTTTCGCCTTCTCCCCCTTCTTTGCATCATAAACAGAAGACGCTTTTGTGACGCTTGGATCATATTGATCGCTGGTTGGGTACAACACCTCATCCGTACTATCTGGAACGCCGTACCATTCATCAAATCCTTGATTGGTCGGAAAACGACCTTCTGTATTCCCAAGATGCCATTTACCGAACATCCCTGTTGCATAGCCAGCGTCCGAGAACAGCTCAGCCATGGTCTTTTCCCACTGGGTCATACCATAAAGCATGCCCCAGACAACCTTGGTTGTACCAGAACGGATAGGGTGGCGCCCTGTCATTAAGGCAGAACGGCTAGGCGTACATTGTGGCTCAACATTAAAGTTAAGCAATTTTGTACCTTCTTCAGCCATCTTATCAAGATTAGGCGTATGCGCACCGCGCAAGATGCCGCCGCCATAAGTACCAATTTCACCCCAGCCAAGATTATCAACCATCATGATTACGACATTGGGCTTATCGGCCTTTTTGGTGGCGGCTGCCGCGTCTTGCGGTATTGCCGCAACGGCAATGGTTACCCCCGCCAGTACGCAGCCGACAGCGGCCCACGTGCGGGCCTTGGTTAAGATATTTGATTTCTGTTTCATGATGTCTTCACCTTTCTTTTTTAGTCATGGATGCTGCGCCGAGGAGGGTCGGTTCGGGTTGTTATTTCTTTTTTGTCGGCACATATGGATCAGGAGTACCGGGTTTGATCGGCGGTTCTTCGGCGAGCGACTTCTTATGCTCTACCAGAATCGGCCCAAGTCCCCAACGTTGCCATAAAGAACCTGCCAGTGCAGTGGTCACTGGAAATTGCTCTCTGGGATCCGAATAGAGGTCGTAAAAGTGAGGCAGCGGGTACACGTTCAGCTTCCCGGTACCAAGATCTCCTTCAATCTCCATGAACAGCATCTTATAGTTTTGCCACTTCACGCCGTGAATATCGTTGCCGACATAGACCACAAAACCATCTCGACCGGACTCCTCTTGTTTTCCCAGGAAGAAATCCGTCATGTCCTTACTGTCGATGATACGATCTGTCGGCACCTTACCACCGGCAATGTTTGCCAATGTAGCGAACAGATCAAACTGGTGAACGATCTCGTTAGAGACCTTGCCTGCCGGAATTTTACCAGGCCAGCGGACAATAAATGGCACCCGTAACGACCCCTCCTTACCCGTGAAATAGGAACCACTCCATGGGCCGCTCCATCCCTGGTAACCGGGGGTCGCCTCGCCGCCGTTATCCGAGGTGAATATGAAAATAGTATTGTCGGCAATACCCAACTCATCCAGCTTATCCAGCAATTCACCGGTATAAGCATCGATCTGCATCAGCACATCGCCCCAGCGGCCATTGCCACTCTTGCCTTGAAACTCATCACTCGGCAAATTCGGCATATGCGTCTGGGTGTACGGCAGATACACGAAGAACGGTTTGCCGGCTTTGGCCTGCCGTGTCATGAAGTCTTTGGCATGGTCGGTGACTTCACGGTCGAACTGGCGCCTTGCCGGCACGTCGTAGACCTTTACCACCTTTGCCGGTGTGCCTTTCCTGGCGGAATAAACGTGCTCTTCCTTGATCATCGGATTTTTGCCGGTCTTTTCCGCCAATTTCCGATATTTCTGGAACATTTCCTGCGCAGGCCACAGGCTCTCGTCGGTCGAATTCGGAATGCCATACCACTCATCGAAACCCTGATTGGTGGGATAGCGTCCCTCCGCCTGGCCGAGATGCCACTTGCCGAACATGGCGGTGGCATAACCCACATCGCCCAGCATCTCCGGCATGGTGTATTCCCATTGGGTCAAGCCATAATTTGCGGTTTCGAGCGGCACAGAACCGTTCCCCGTGCGTATGGCATAACGGCCTGTCATCAACGCCGCGCGACTGGGAGTACATTGCGCCTCGACATTGAAATTCAACAGCCGCATCCCTTCACTGGCCAACTTGTCGATGCGCGGCGTGGCGCCACCCCGGAGAATACCCCCGCCGTAGACGCCGAGTTCGCCGTAGCCGAAGTTATCCATATTGATCAGCACGATGTTGGGCTTATCGGCCTTTTTGGTGGCTGCTGATGCGTCGTTCGGCATTGCTGCCGCAACGGCAATGGTTACCCCCGCCAGTACGCAGCCGACAGCGGCCCACTTGCGGGCCTTTGTTATGACATTTGATTTCTGTTTCATGATGGTCTCCTTTATTTCTTAAACTCAGTCAGGTTAGCCGGGGCCGGGTTCGGATATTTCTCCAGCGATTTCATATACTCGCCGACCAATTGCATGTAATGAGGGAAGGACCATCCCATCGTTGCTATCATGTTGTTCTCTTCGCGAGGATCCGACTCGATGTCGAATACGAATGGCATGCTGTTGCCTTCAAGGCGGACACCGGCGAGCCCTGACATTGATGGGTTCCCGGGAGCACTCATGAACGCCTTCATATAAAAGCGGAACTGACGCCAGCGCACCGCGGCGATCTCGTTGCCGATAAAGGTAATGAAGCCTTCACGGTTGGAATTCTTCTGCTTACCGAGGATGAAATCAGTCTGATCGATGCCGTCGATGGGACGATCGGTCGGAACCTTCGCGCCGATGATATTTGCCAAGGTCGGGAAAAAATCGTGGATGGCAAACATACCGTTGTCTTTATGTGCCGGAATTTTGCCCGGCCACTTGATCATACCCGGTACCCGGATCGAACCCTCGCGCGCGTCTCCCAACTCCCCGGTGTACATACCGTTGGAGCCTCCGCGATACTGGGCCGGCCCGGCGACAGGTGTCGAACCGTTATCAGAGATATAGATTACGATAGTATTGTCTTCGATACCGGCTTTGTTGATTGCATCAAGGATCTCGCCTACCGCGTGGTCGTGTTGCAGCAGCGCATCTCCGTAGGGTCCGATGAGCGACTTGTTGGTGAACTCAGGTGAGGTCACATTGGGATAATGCGTCTGGGTCAAACCGACTAAGAGAAAAAAGGGCTCTTTGGCTGTGGCCTGTGTATTGATAATCTTCACTGACGCCTTGGCAATCTCATCTTCGACGATGTGTTTGTAGGCGACGTCGTATTCGCGGATTTTCTTCAGCCCGTCTTTAGTTGTGCCTTCCCAGATATAGGGAGCGGCCTTCTTGATAGCAGCTTCAGAAAAACCAAGGCGTTCCATCTCCGGCCGGTACAAGGTCGAATCGCTGGTTTCAATGACGCCCACCCTGTACTCGTCAAAGCCCTGACGTACCGGCCAGCTTTGCTCCTCTATGCCCAAGTGCCATTTACCAACGTAAGCGGTTGCATAGCCCACGCCCTTGAATAGCTCGCCGAGCGTCACCTCTTCGGACTGGAGGGTGTTGGGAGTGCCCCCGATGATGACCGTGCCCAAACCGGCGCGTGGCGAATAGCGCCCGGTCAGCAGACCAGCGCGTGAAGGCGTGCAGCCCGGCTCCACCAGAAACTGGGTCATGGTAAGGCCGGCGGCGGCCAGGCGATCGATGTTCGGTGTCGGCACGCCCCGGATCGCGCCGCCCTGAAAGGCGCCGATATCCCCGTAGCCGACGTTGTCAGAGAGCATCAGCACGACGTTGGGTTTGTCCGCTTTTTGCGTGGCGGCAGCCGCGTCTTGCGGTGTTGCCGCAATGGCAATGGTTACCCCCGCCAGTACGCAGCCGACAGCGGCCCACTTGCGGGCTTTTGTTAAGATATTTGGTTTCTGTTTCATGATGCCTCCCAATTTTCTCTTTTAGTCATGGATGCTGCGCCGAGGATAGTGACCCGGCATTCGGGGTACCCCGGCCCAGCAGGGTTGAACCAGGCCCAATAGCAGGCTTGAAGCCAGGGCAAAGGTCCGATTCTGACACTGCTCAATCCTCATAAAACCCGTCTCAGCACAAGTCCGGACTACAGCGCGTTTTTGAACACTTTGCCGTCCTTGATCACGACTTTCAGGTTGTTCTCGTAGTCGCCGACGATCGCGATATCCTTGAGGGGATTCTTGCTGTAGATCAGGACGTCGGCCATGGCGCCTTCCTCGATGACTCCCAGCTTGCCATAGGGGTTTCTCTTGCCTGAAAGTGCCACTATCTTGCCATTGTTGCCGGTCGCCTGGACCATGAGCTCGGCAGAACTGAACCACTGCTTCCGCAAGATCAGGTCTTCGAGCTGCTGCGCCCTATTGTCAATACTCTCGAGGAGATCTGTTCCCCAGCCCATCTTCACGTTGTACTTCTTGGCCCAGCCCATGACGTTACCGGTGCCATCCCAGGCTTGCTGGGCCTTGGCTAGTCGAGGGTCTGGAGCCTTGTAAATATCTAGCAACTGCTTAACTACTAGTGGCTGCACGGTAAGATACGCACCCATATCGGCAATCATCTTGATGGCTTCTTCGTCTGCCATGCTTGCGTGCTCGATCGACTTCGCCCCAGCCTTGAGCGCCCTCTTGATGGCCACCGCATTGTGCACATGCGCCATGACGTAGGTGCCGTAATCTTCCGCCGCCATGACGGCCGCTTCGATTTCCTCTGGCAGAAACTCATTGGCGTACAGCGGATCCGAGTACGAGGAAACGCCGCCACTAACGGCCAGTTTGATCTGGGTCGCGCCTTTATAGAGGTTGTCCCGCACAGCCTGGAGCATTTGATCGCGGCCGTTGACCAGCAGGCCAATCCCAATTTGTTCAACGGGACTTATGGGTCCGCCCCACTCCTTGGGCAGGAAGTTCGGATTACGGAAGTCCGAATGGCCCGAGTACTGGGTTAGGACTGCCTGGGAGGGATAGATCCGCGGCCCCGTGACGTAACCCTCGTCGGTTGCCCGCTTTAAACCAGCGGTGTTTCCGCCCGCATCACGCACGGTCGTGACCCCTCGCATGAGGACCAGTTTGGCTTCATAGGTAGCGACGGCGTCGAGGTACTGCGTCGGCGAGCTGAACACCACCCCATAGGGCAGCGCGAGCATGGTGTGCCAGTGGGCGTCGATCAAACCGGGCGTCAGGTATCCGCCCTTGCCGTCAATGACCTGGGTGTAGTCCGAGCCGCCGCTGCCGGCCGGGATGATCTTGTCGATCTTGTTGCCGACCAGGACGACGTCCTTGCCGGTGATGAGTGTCTGCGAGGTGCCGTTGAAGATGCTGACGTTAGTGACGAGCATCTGGGTCGGTGCCTTGTCCTGGGCAAAGACCGGGGCTGCCATAATCGACATGCAGACGGACAAAATTCCAGCCACCATCAATCTGGTAACTGCCATGGTTGTTAATGATTTCATTTTCATATCGGCCTCCTTTTCCTTTTCGGTGAGACGAGTTTTGGCTCGCCCCGCTGCTTATTTGTTTTGAAGGAATTACTTCACCAACTCAATTTCACCCGGGCGCCAGGTCTTGAACAGCGTAAATATGGATATTCACGGGTACCGGCAGCTGTTTTTGCCGGTGCCCGCAAAATTAGAGATCCCTTCTACTTCACCAGCTTTATATCCGGCATTGTCCATGACTTATCCCAGAATTTTTCTGTGCCACCATAGACACGAAGTGTCGGTAAGGGTTTCTTACCGGCGGTTGGAATCCAGTTGGATTCATATCCTTTGGGCGCTTTCGGACCAAAATAGAGCGTGGTGCTGCCGTCTTTGTTTTTCTGCATGGTTTTACCATCGACAGCAGAAGAGAGCCCCGGAAGCTTCTCCTTGGTGTAGATGAAGGACCAGGTTTCAACGTCGTAAACAATCAAGGACCAGAACTGCTTGATCGGCGCGTTGGCAGGCATGGTAAATGAGTAGTTTTTTCCCGCTTCTAACTCATTGCCGTCAGCATCGGCCAGGGCAAACAGATATTGAGTAGCCGGCTTCGGTCCCACTTTTTTAGGAAAGGCAGTGGATAAAAAATAGCGATCCGCACGGGCATCTATATCTATCAAGTTCTCGTAGATAAAACTGAAGGCACTGTTCTTGTCTGCAAATAAGCCGTTACTCCAGTGTTTGCCCGCCCACCAAGTTCGTGCCGAATCAGCAGGATGCAATATCCGCTTCTGCATGTAATAGTACGCATCGATGACCGCCTGGCGCATCGCCTTCTTGGTGTTTGCGTCCGGGTTGTAAGGCTTGCCTTTCTCGATACCGAGGGAGGCCAACATTCCCATCATCACCTTATCCTGCTCCTTGGCATTCTCCAGGCTGAAAATAGCATACACATCCTCAAACCAACGCTCATCATAAAGGGGAAGTGATGCAAACCTTTTATCGGAAGGATCGATAAACTGGGTTTCTTTGGGATCATCCAGATAATACATCTTTAGCGTCTTGGCATACGCATAGGCATCATCATTTGTTGCGGTCGCACTCTTGATCGAACGGAAGATGAAATTGACCCGGTAACTAGGGCTTTTGACTTCGATATAGCCGGCCGGGATCTGCTTGGTATAACCGGGCGGGGTCAGCAGTATCTTGCCGCCTTTACCCTTATCAATACCTGATGGCCCGACGTCGGCGATTGTCAGTTGCCAGTGGTCGATGATCTGGCCATAAAAACTCGCTTTGTCCGTTGCGGCAGGAATTTCCACCACTACCGGTCCCTTGCTCAGATCGGTTTGTGACAAAAGGTATGGAGTGACATTATTAGCGGTCAACAACTCCGCATTCGGTTTGGCCGGCTCCGACCAGGCCAGAACTGTATTATTTCCACCTCCAATGCCCTCTGCCGCACGGGTAAAACCATAGATGCCAACGGCCGGCATAGACCAGAGCACCGCCTCAAAGGCACGCTGATATTTAACCTGGTAGTCGAGGTCTTTCACCGACTGTTTTGCCCCTGCCGGTGGCTTGCCGCCGAGCGGGTCGGTGGGCATTTCCGCGGCAAACGATGTCGCCACAAATGTGCAGGCAACGAATGCCATGATGAGTTGTTTCATACTCATTTTGTTTTCTCCTTTTGTTTAACATTCAGATGTCAGTGCGTACTGAACACTGACACCTGAACAATCCTTCTCTATTTAACTTTCACCAGTCCCGGCATCTCCCAGGTCTGATCGATGAGTCCTTTGCCCGGGCCATAGGTTCGGAATACGACCCAGAAGTCGCCATCGGGTGCAGGCAGCCAATTTGATTCTTTATCCTTACCCGGTGAATCCTTCTGGATATAGAGGGTCATGCTGCCATCCTTCCCCTTCTTGAACCCGCCAGCCAGTGAACCGATGTTGTATCGATTGATGGGGTTCTTCACAAAGTTGTTGCTCAGGTCATACATGCTCAACGACCAGAACGCGTTGACATCTGGCAACTTGCCGGATTCGAATTTAAGAGTGTACTTGTTGGCTCCGGTGAGTTTGTTACCGTCGGGGTCATTGTGCGTGTTGATGTATATCGCTTCCTCGGGATCGTTGGAGATGATTCCCAGCATGCATTGTATGGCGGCCCGGGTGATGAAATCACCGAAGTAGCCGGCACCACCCATGGTCTTTGGCGGATAGAAGAAACCGTTGACCTCTTTACCGCCACCGCCCTGCTGGCCAACCCGATGAAGTAAGGCTAACCCGTCCTTCGCGGCACGGGCCAAGCCTTTCTGGGTGGCGGCATCCATTTTACTGACATCCTGACCAGGGCCAACGCCGATGGTTTTGAACTGCTCAACCAAGGCGGCATATTTTTTCATCGGCGGGTTGGCCGTCATCTCCCGATTGATGGTCTTCCAGTCAGCCAGGGGGTCGATTTTGCGGTCGAAGGGTTTGGAAACGTTATGGTCGGCCGGTGGCAGCTTGGCATTAGGCTTGCCGAACAGGCTGAGCGGAGTCAGTTTGTACTGATCCTGCAATGTGTTTACCGCAGCCACATCCTTCGGCCCATGAACCGCAGTGCGGCCGAACAAGATAACGGTATTATTCGGCGAGACCACATAAGGCAACCCTGTATCGCCAAGCAGCTTGTAGCCGTTCGAAGGCGCCACACTAACCACACCCTTGGGCAGCTTACCCTTCCAGTCTGGGCCGACAATCGCATAATGAGCTGCTTTAGAGCCCGTCGTGCGCCTGCCGACATAGCCGAAGTTATCCGAGCTCATCGACGCCAGTTCAAAGGTGTAATAACGATCCCCCATCTCCGGCACACTCAGAATGACCGGTTCCTTCTCCAGGTCGAGAATCGACATGGAGTAAAGCGTATCGTTATTCGGGGATCCACCATTACGGTAATCGGCAGTAAGCAGTTTCTTACCATGCCACCAACGGTTCAACGCCAGATAGAATGTGACATCTTTCTTGGGTTCATTTTCAACTACCCAGGCGTAACGGATCTGTGACAGGAAAGCCCATGGAGTACCGAAAACATAGGCCTGCATTCCAAGATGATAGGCATAATCTTCACGCCAGTCAGTCGCGGGGCCGGTTGTTGTTGCCGCTGGCGAACTCTGCGGCTTGTCGGCTGCTAGCACCGGTGTAGCGTAGATACTGACGCCCACCAAACAACCCAGAGCCAAAGTGATAAGTTTATTTGTTTTCATACTTTTTCTCCGTGGTTTTACTTCAACGTGCAGGCAACGAATGCCATGATGAGTTGTTTCAGTTTCATATTCATTTGGCTCTCCTTTTTTAGATTAGGCTTCTGGTGTCAGTGCGTTATGAACACTGACACCTGAACAATCATTTTCTATTTAACTTTCACCAACCCCGGAATCTGCCAGGTCTGATCGACAATTTCCTTGGCGGGCAGGTAGGTGCGGAAAACCAGCGAGAATTCGCCATCCGGTGTGGGCAGCCAGTTGGCCTCCTTATCCTTGCCGGGGGATGCATTCTGGATATAGAGGGTGAGACTTCCGTCCGAACCCATCTGATAGCCACCCGCATTGCTGCCGATGGCATAGCGGTTAATCGGATTCGCCACGACATTGTGCTTGGCATCGTAGAGCGTGAGCGACCAGAACCCATCGACCTTGGGCAGGTTTCCGGAAGAGAAGGTCATGGTGTATTTCTGAGCCCCGGTCAACCGGTCTCCATCCACATCAATCTGTGTCAACGGATAGACCGCCTCCTCAGGATCGTTGGAAATGACACCCGCCAGACACTGGATCGCACCGCGCGTGAAGAAGTCGCCCGTATAGCCGGCACTGCCCATCGTATTGGGCGTAAAACTCCAGCCATTGATTTTCTTTCCAATCCCGCTCTGACTGGCTCCCGAAAGAATTTCAAAACCCGATTTGGCCGCGCGGGCAAGTCCCCGCTTTATCGCATCGTCCATTTTTTCGACATCCAGCCCAGGACCAATTCCGATGGTCGTGAACTGTTTCAACATCAGTGCGTTTTGTTCCAAGGGCGGATTCTCACTCATAGAACGATTGATGGTTTTCCAGTCGGCGAGCGGATCTGTTGTTTTATCGTAAGGTTTCCAGGCCGTACGGCTTGCCGGAAGTTTCGCATCCTTTTTCCCCCACAGGCTCAGGGGTGTCAGGCTGTACTGATCCTGTATTTGGTTCACGAGTTTGATATCGTCCGGTCCCTTGACGGCGGTGCGTCCGATAATAAACACGTTCGCCGTGGGCGACTGAGCCGGCAGATTGGCGAGTCTGGTCCCATCAGATTGCGCAGGCATCTGCACCCCCTCGGGCAAGGTTCCCTTCCAGCCCGGACCGGCGAGCAAGTAATTCCCCGCCTTGCCTCCGGTCGTCCGTTTCCCGATGTAGGCGAAGTTGTCCGACGTCATTGAGGCGATCTCGAAGGTGAAGTAGCGGTCCCCCAAATCCGGGTGGCTCAGGATCACCGGCTCCTTGCTGAGATCGAGCCAGGTCAACGAATAGAGGGTGTCGTTATTCGGGGAGCCACCGGCCTGATAGGCCGGCGTCACGAGATTGCGGAAATGGTAGAAATGGTTGAACGCCATATCAATCCCGGAAAAGCCCTCCGGCTTTGGAGCCGCTACAAACTGATAACGCAATTTCGTCAGGTAGACCCACGGGAAACTGAAGACATACGCTTGAACCCCAAGGTTATAAGCATAATCCTCACGCCAGTCAGTCGCAGGTGCCGTCGGCTCTGGTGCCCCATGCGGCTTGTCTCCAGCCAGTGCCGGTGTCGTAAAGGTGCTGATGCCCATCAATCCGGCCAGAGCCAGGATCATCAGTTTTTTTGTTTTCATATTCATTCTCCTTTGTCATTCAGGGCCAGGGGCGGCGGAGAATTCCGCCCCCCCCCGCAATTAATTAATATCTATTTCACCAACTCGATCTCACCCGGCTTCCAGGTCTTATCAAGAAAATTTTCCAGCGGGCTGTAAACCCGCAAGATGCTGAACCAACCCCTATCTGGAGCGGTTTGTATCCAGTTGGATTTTTTCCCGGCAGGCGCTTCGGGGCCGAAGTAAATGTCGGTTGTGCCGTCGGCGTTCTGCTGAACCGCACCGTTTGGACTGCCATCTTTTGGAAAGCCAGCGCCAGCGCCGATTGCAGGGTAGGGATAGTCCGTTTGCAGCAATGAACGGGTTTGCGAGTCGTAGACGGTCATGGACCAGAAGTTTTTATGCGGGATGTTGGCCGGCAGGGTCAGTTTATAGGTCTTGCCACCGTCAAACCAATTGCCCTCGCTGTCTTTTCCAATACAGGCGTATGCAGACCCTTCACCCGGTTTGGTATTGGACATGGCCGGCGTGATGCCGGTAGCGAAGTAGTGGAACGCGGTGCGGCCATCCAGAATACGGGCGCCGTCCTGCAGGAATTCTGACCCTCCGACAAACGGGTTGAACCAAGCGGATTTTTTCCCGTACATGTAATACTCTTCGCCTCTGGCAGCCAGGCTGATGGTGCGCGCAGTGGCGTTGCCGACAGCAGCGGCCTCGGTGAGAATTTTCTTCATGCGTGCATCGGGCGCGAAAGGTTTACCCTTGGTGATGCCGATGGCGCGCATCTGCCCTGTGATTTCAGGACCTGCGAACCCGGCAGGTTCCTGTTGCACGACCTCATTTAAGTACTTCCAGAAAAGGTCGTTGCTGGGCGGAACCGTGTTCAACTGCACATAGCTGCCGTTCTTGTTTTGAACGGTGGCGGGCGGATTGCCAGCTTGGCTCAACGGGTAGATGCGCGTATTTTTCTTGAGACTGTCCAGAGCCGGCTTGACATCGCCATCGACCGCAAAATTGCGCCAGGGCGCCCAAAGACCGAAGGTCGGCGACTTGATTACAAAGTAACCATCGGGAACCTCTCCTTTATACCCAGGGGGAAGGAACAGGTATTTACCACCCTTGCCCTTATCCGGACCGATAAAACCAATATCGGTGACATACCGAAAGAAAGCATCATCTACCGGCCCCAGAACCTTGGGTGGGACTTCCAGCACGATGGGGCCCTTCGACAGGTCGAGCGTCACCCAGGACTGGGGAGTCACGGTATTCGGGGTCAGATACATGCCGGTGGAATCCATCATGGTCTCCATGGTCATGATGGTGTTATCGGGGACGCCAGCGTCGCGGGGTCCCTTGCGGACGCTGTACATGTTCACCGCGGGTAATGCATTCAGATAAACAGAAACTGCGCGCGAGAAGTCCAGGTTGTCCCACAGCTTGTCCATGGTCGCCTGGTCAGGCATACCATTTTTAAAATTCAGCGTACCGAGACGGGTCTTTACCTGATCCGGGGTTGTAATCTCCGGCGGGATGGGTGTGGTCATTTTCATCTTGGGCGAGTCGGCCCGGACTGTCGCAGCCATGCCGGATACCATCAATCCGGCCAGGGCCAGGGTGATCAGTTTTTTTGTTTTCATCTTTGTTCTCCTTTCTCATTCAGGGCCGGGGCGGCGGAGAATTCCGCCCCCCCCGCGATTAATCAATATCTATTTCATTTCGACCGGATCAGGAAAGCTCCACTTGCCTTCAAGGATAGGCTTCTCGGGCCCGTACATACGCCACTCGTGATAGAACCCCTTCTCAGCGGGCAACGGCAGAACATTATCTTCGCCTTTGTCCCAAGCGCCCAGGCGGATCGTGTATGAACCGTCCGCGTTCTTCTTGGCTGTCACGTTATTCAGATTGTAGGCATCGAGATCATTCTTCTCGAAGTAGCCTTTCGCGTTATAGATAGAAATCGACCAAAAATACTTCACCGGCACATCTGATGGCACCGTGATGATGTATTTCTTGTCTGACTCAAGCCCGATGTTGACGACTTGATACATAGCGTTTTCGGGCGGCTGTAGTCCCCATCCGGCTATGGTCGCCACGGTATGCAGCAGCTCATCGACCTCTCCCTTTTTACCCATGGCACCGCGCGTATCGCCGTTCCAAAACCCGATAAGCTTCTGAATATCGCCGAATAGTTCATGATACCGATTCATATCATAGTCGGGGATTTCGAAGGGTATGCTCGAACCAGTGACAAGCTTGATTGAATCCTGAAGCGCATGCACCGCGTCAACGTCTTTTGGAACATGCGGGTTGACGAATGTCCTGACAGCCAGGAATGCGTAGCGCGTCCCGACGTTCTTCTCGGTCAGCTTATACGTGCCGGGTTTCTCGAAGACAAAGGGGGAGTAGTGGTCCTCGGTGATAATTTGCAACGACATGTACCGTCCCTTTGCTTCCGGCATCGTAACAGTGACTTCCTTGGCCAGATCCACCACTGCGAAGCTGTACAAAGTGTCGAGGTTCATTGCTATTGTTGTCTGCTTATCGATAGCGACCGGCTGTCGAACGTGTTGCCACTTGTTGATTCCGCCCGCGATTTTCTGATAGTTCGCGAACTGTTGATGCGTTTCGACCGTACGAATGTTGCTAAGATTGACATCTACTTTCTTAGCATCGGCGTTAGCCGCCGTAGCTGCCAGCAGGCTCAGCCCGAGAATAGCTACTGATAGTATCGATACAGCTTTGTTAGTTTTCATATCTGTCTCCTTTTTGTTTGAGCGAGGCGAGTTCTAACCCGCCCGGCCACTTGTTTGTTTTGTCGAATTACTTCACTATTTTCATCGGCGGCTTTTTCCAGCTGCCATCGACCGCCGTGGGCTTCGGCCAATAGAGGCGCATGATCACCGAGAACGGCCCCTTAGGTGCGGGGAGCCAGTTCGCTTCCTTGTCCTTGCCGGGGGATTCGTTCTGGAAGAATAGCGTCAGTCCGCCGTCGGCATCGCGCTTGAACTGCGGTAGCATCGGCGAGTTGAGCAGGTAGCGGTTGAGCTGATTTTCCACGAGCAGGCTCGCCGGCATCTCATACATGGTCATCGACCAGAATGCGTTGACGGGGGGCAATTGATCCGCGGCGAAATGCAAGGTGTAACGGTTGGCGCCGTCAAGCTTCTGCCCAGCCTCATCCACGTAATAGGTCGGATAGATCGCTTCCTGCGCCGAATTGCCATAGATACCGGCCACAGCGCCGACCATACGGTAGAGGTAATTGTTCTTTAGATACTCCCGCGTGCCGAAAACGTCGCCGGAGGTCAGTTTACCCGCTGCAAACAGTTTCATCGCGTTGGCGAAGTCAATCCAGGCGTCAGCCATGCCGTCGCCGATGGCCTTTTTGATTTCTGGCGAGAACTTGTCCGCGTCGAAAGTCTTGCCCGCACCGATGCCAAGCTTGGCAAAACGGGCCTTCAGTTCTGTCTCCGACGGATCCGTGGGGCAGAACTGCAGGGCGAAGTTCAGGATGTTGAAGAACTCGGGTGAGCTCTTCTCTTCGTCCGGCGTGAGCGGCTTGATGAAGTCAATCGTCGGTGCGGCCTTCGGCGCAGGCTGACCGAGAAACGCTGAGAGGGTCTGCGCCTTATAGCCCGCCTGAACCTGCTTCACATTGTCGAGGTCGTCCGGGTTGAAAAGCTGGGTGCGGATCGGAACGATCACAAACTCGGTCTCCGAGCGAATCACCTTCTTCACGCCCTTGGGCATCTCCCCTTTCCAGCCCGGACCGGCAATCAGGAAGCTGCCGCCATCGTTTCCGGTGGCGCGACTGCCAATGTAGGCGAAGTTAAAGGTATAGAGATCGATGAGCTGGGCGGTGAAATAGCGCGTCTTATCGATCACCGGGACGGTAAGCACGACGGGTTCGGCGCGCAGGTCCATGCCGAGCCAGGAATAAGGCGTATCCGCATTGACCGTCTGCACAGCCTTGTCGGCCGGCGTGGCGATGCGAGGGATGCTGGCAATCTGATTCCATGGTGCTTTGAATTCGGGGTTCTTACTGTCCACGAAGTAGGAGTGTTGGATGCGGTAGTTATCCACCACCGGGTAGCCGTAGATATAGGCCTCCTTGGCGATAGCGCGCGCCTCGACAGGAGTGAGTGCGTCTGCCGCGCGTGCGTTTGGTGCGAGTGCCAGCGTGAATGCCAGCGCGCCAAAGAACGCTACAGCGATGCGTTTTTGAATGTGAGTTGTTTTCATGGGTGTCTCCTAAGTTTTCTCATGCGGGGCGAGTTTTGGCTCGCCCCGCCGTTCATTTGACACTGGCTAATTACTTCACCAACTCAATCTCACTCGGGCGCCAGGTCTTGTTGAGCCATGGCTCAAGCGGGCCGTACATGCGCAGAATAATCAGCCAGCTTTTTCCTGGGATAGTTTGAATCCAATTGATTTTCTTGCCCTTCGGTGCTTTTGGAGCAAAGTAGAGATCAGTTGAACCATCTTCATTCGCCTTAACCTCGCCACTTAAACTGTTCACTCCGGCACGAGGTTGGTCAGTTTGCAACATACTGCGGGTCTGCGGGTCATAAATAACAACTGACCAGTAATCCTTTACAGGCACATTAGGCGGCAGATGTAACTTGTATGTTTTTGCACCATCTAACGGTTGTTGTTTGGAGTCCAGTCCAGCGATACCATAGTCAGAACCGACACCAGGTTTGATCCCTGCCATAGCAGGAGTTACACACACCGCGTTGTAATGCATCCAAAGTCGAGCATCAATCCGACGGATTCCATCTTTTAGAAAGAATGCATCTTTTTCAGGAAAGGCCATGACCCACTCACTATTTGTTTCTGGATAATACCGATGCCCAGCATCACGCGGATAAACCGTATTGGCACGTGCGTAGGCATTACCAATATCAACTGCTTCGGTTAGCAATTTTTTCATACGAGCATCCGGCTTAAATGGTTGACCTTTAATGATTCCCAGTGTGGCAATCATTCCACGAGTTTCAGGGTCAATAAAATCGATCGGTTCCTTCTGGATGACTTCGTTAAGCCTCTCGAAATAAGTGAAGTCGTTCGGTGGAACCGTGTTGTAATAAACACCTGTCATATTTTTGAACTGCGTCTTCGGCGGATTATCCTTCTTCGCCAGCGGGTAGACTTTCAGGTTGTTTTTGACGTTATCGGCAGACTTTTGGACATCAGCGGGGTTGGCCACACTCCCCCTGACATAGCCGCGCATAAAATTCCACACCACATAGCTCGTGGATTTGACGACAAAGTAACCCTCCGGCACGTCGCCCTTGTAACCCGGAGGCAGCACCAAATACTTGCCGCCTTTGCCTTTATCCGGACCGGCCGCCCCCATATCGCTGAGATAACGCATATTGCCATCATCGAGGATACCCAGGACGTCAGACGGGAGTTCAATCACGGTCGGACCGTCTTTTTCGAGGTCGAGAAAGCTCCATGTATAGAGGGCGGTGTTGTTATAGGTCAGCACCTGCGACTTGGAATCGCCCAATTGCTCCCAAATCAGAACCTGATTGGATTCTCCCATACCTACATCCTTACTTCCCTGAAGTAGGCTGTAAGTCGACACAGCAGGCATCATAGAAATATAAATCTGAACAGCGCGAGCACGGTCTACATAGTCATAAACTTTTTCTTTGGTATCGTTAATCGGGATACCGTCAAAGAATTCCAACGTGCCTATGGCTGATTCAACCTTTGCCGGAGTCGTAATGTTCTCCGGAATCGGTATGGTCATTTTCATTTCAGGCTGTTGCGTGATCATTTTCATCTTCGGTGATTCCGCCCAGACCGCCGTCGCCAGGCTTGTCACCATCAGCATGACCAGGAACGGTGTGAATACGTTTCTTCTTTTCATCATGTACTTCTTCTTTTTTCGTGAATTGCCGTCATTTCATCCATGCGGTCCGGCATCAAAAGATGAACGGATTCTTGATTACAGGCGTAATGGTGAGCTTGACCAGCCAGTCAGGCCCGAAGGTGTCCGGTTGCGTCAAAAACTTCTGCACCTGGAAGGAGAACTTCCAGGGATGGTTGCCGATTTTGGTTGTCTTTGCGACTCCGACGCCAACAGGAACCGTCCATTTGTCGCCGCTGTCGGCCTTCCAGTCATAACTGAGCACGGGGCTGGACGCTATCTGCCAGCCGTTGCCGATGCCTACGGCATAAAAATATTGCGCTGTCAGGTTGCTGTAAGAGGTATCGTTGCTGCCGGCCACGTGAAACTGGTTAGCGGCGAGTGCGCCTACAAGGCCCCATTTTCTGATGATCCCGCCGAAGAGTTCCGGTCCGAAGCGCCACTGGTCACCGGCCAGATCGTCAGAGGTGGCGGTCGGCAGGGTCCCGGCCAGTCCGACGCCCCAAAAGAAACCCTTATGCTCGGCCTTGGAGGTTATCTCCGTACCGGCATAAACCAGGTCAAACGTGGTGTCGGCAAGGTTGACATCGGCACTGTCGAAGTCGTTCTTGGCGGGATTGAAGATGGGCTGATCGAATGGCACAGTAAATGCCGGCCGGAAGATGATTCTCCGGCCCTTATTACCCACCGGGAAGGGAAGCACCGGCTGAAAGATCATCGACCAGCTTTCCTGGTCGTCAGAGTTCGGGAGGCCGCCAGTGAACTCCGTATACTGCAGGTTGAAGTTGAGACTTGCCAGAGACCCGGCCGGGTTGGCCAGTTCCTTGGCAATGGCATCGGCTGATTTTTCTTCCGCCCGGGCACCATTGCTGAAAGCCATGATCCCGAGCATGAAAAGGGCGGCAAAGAACAGAGTAGCAATTCTGATATTTTTCATTTTTCTCCCCTCCTTATTTCCCTGAAAGTTTCTTATGAGTTGATGCATGTTGATCAGACCCCCTTTCCTCTTCTTTCCTTCTCCAGAATTTCCACCGACAATATCGGCAGATGCAGTTCGTAGAGACTGTTCAACACCCCGACAAGCTCTGCCTGGTCGCGTACCCCTCCCTCCAGAGCAGACACCGTCCCGGCATCCGCTTCGCTGGTCGTCTGAATATGCATGCCTGCCAGACGGTCGGACAAATCCGCATCCAGTCTCCCCTGCACGCAAATCCGATACTGGCCAGGGGCCTCCAGCGAAAAATGCTTTTCCCAATGTTTTTTTGTCGGCATGCCCGGTTTGCCCCCCTCACGCAGGAATTCCTTCGAAGCGTTTATGGCAATCCATTTGGAAACAGATGCCCGAATGTATTGAGGATAAGAGCCTGCATATTTTCGGAACACCCCCAAAGATGGTAATTTTGTGGTAGAAATGTGGTAATTCCCTGGATTCCTAGGCATTCCGTTGGAAAATCAGAAGGCGGATGAAACTTTATTGGGCAGGTAGGGCCTGATTTCACCTCTTTGTTTTCTTGGAGAAAAACCGGATGAATCCGGAAATCAAACGGACAAAATTACACCGGCCCCCTGTTCCCGATCTTCATGTTCATCGAGACCGATTATTGGCACTGCTCGACGAAGCCCGGAAGCATCCTTTGGTCCTCGTTACGGCGCCGGCCGGGTACGGCAAGAGCACCATCGTAAGCTTCTGGCTCGAGTCTCACGATGTTCCCCATGCCTGGGTCTCCCTGGAAAGGGAGGACAGCGACCTGCACACCTTCCTCCAATACTTCCTGTCCGCCATCGAAACCGTAATCCCCGCAGCCTTTCCCAATACTTTTGAGCTGCTGGAAAGCGCAATCCTTCCCCCGCCGGATGTCCTGACCAAGACCCTCGCCAACGAAATGGAACGGATCGAGCAGGAATGCATCCTTGTTCTCGATGATTTTCACCTCGTCAGGGAGAAAGCGGTGCACGATCTGCTCTCCTCTCTGCTCCGGCATCCGCCCCGAAACATTCGATTTGTCACCATCGGCCGGACGGATCCGTTTCTCCCCATATCCGATCTTCGTGCACGTGGAGTGGTTACCGAAATCCGTACCCGTGATCTGCTGTTCTCGGAAGAGGAAACATCCGAGTTTCTGCAGGTGATCCTGAAGAAACCGATCGACAAACACATCGCCGCCGAATGGACGAAAAGAACGGAAGGCTGGGTAACCGGGTTACGCCTGGCGGCTCTTTCCTTGCTCCACAAGGGAGATTTGAAAAGCCCTTCGCCCGAAATACAGCCGGGTTCTCATTACCTGATGGAATATCTTTTCGACGAGGTTTTTTCCCTGCAGCCCCCGGAAATCCGCGATTATCTCCTCGCTGCTTCCCTCGTGGATCGCTTTTGCGCACCCCTGTGCGACGCGCTGGTGCGCCGGGATGCCGAACCGGAGAAGAGGGAAATCGACGGCTGGAAATTCATTACACATTTGAAAACCGGACACCTGTTTATCATCCACCTGGACACGGAAGACCGGTGGTTCCGCTTCCACAATCTGTTTCAGAACCTGTTGCAAAAACATCTGAAGCAAAACAGCAGCCCGGAGGAGATCGCCGCACTGCATTCCCGTGCGGGTGCCTGGTTCGAGGAAAACAACCTGATCAACGAGGCGATCCAGCACTTTTTGGCCGCCGGGGATCCATGCGGTGCGGCAGAGATCATCGAAAAACATCGGCTGGCTGCATTCAATGCCGACCAGTGGCATATGGTTAGGAAGTGGGTTTCCCTGTTGCCGGATGAGATCAAACT
>Ga0307379_10004580_pt1 | contig 19688 bp, 16 predicted proteins | sample UN2MG_FD_202237 | JGI IMG/M metagenome (GOLD analysis project Ga0307379, IMG submission 202237) | Soil microbial communities from Risofladan, Vaasa, Finland - UN-2 | ecosystem: Environmental > Terrestrial > Soil > Coastal area > Acid sulfate soil | place: Finland: Risofladan, Vaasa | collected... | reverse complement strand
TACTCGTTCGTGGTGTATGGCCTGGACAACAACACGAACGAGTACCCGTACGTGGACAACCCGTACGCCGTGCTCGAAGCCGAAGCCGACGACCCAGGGGGCGGCGGTCTCCCGCCGTTCATCAACCCGAACCCGACCATCTCGTCTGTCACGGCTGACATTGCGCACAACGTCACGGCCGTTGCGAACGCGGGACCCACGGACGCGGGCGACGTGCGCTCGTGGTGGGAGATCGAGCTGGTCGATGGCGACCCGCAGTTCAACCTGCGCATCGACGAGCAGGACAACAACTTCTCGATCAACAAGGCCCAGATCGACACGTTCCCCGTGCCGCTCGGGCAGAATTGGGAAGACCTGCGGATCCGCTTCGTGATCCAGTCGCAGCTCGATCCCGATCAGAGCTGGTTCTCGCTCTACGTCCGCATGGACAGCGAGAACTTCAACAACGCTGAGGTCGAGATCATCATCCTGCCCGGCGCAGGGGCTCCTGAGACGCCGCCTGCGATCGAGCTGGAGCTGTCGCTCGAAGAGCAGGCGTTCGTGGTCAACGAGGCAGACGCGGGCGCACAGCGCCAACTACAGCTCTCAAACCGCAGCCGCTACAAGCTCACCCGCATCTTCTTCAACGAGGCGTCCGATCCGCGCATTGAGGGCCGCAACGAGGACGGGCTGGAGTTCGGGCTGCTCTCCGTGCTTGACGACTTCCTCAAACTCGGGACGAACGTGCGGACCCACACGGTCACGTCAGCGGACATCGGCTTCCTGGATCAGATCGCCGTCAAGTTCTATGGCGCGGGCTTCGAGGACTTCTGGTGGGTGCTCGGGTACGTGAACAACATCGCGGACCCGGACGAGGAGATGTTCGTGGGGCAGACGCTCACCATCCCGCCGCGCGAAGCCGTCACGACCTTCTTGGCCCGCAAGCCTGCGGCGGTGGGTAGCTAGATGGCACTCAGCGACAACGCCATCGGGTTCTTCCTCGAAGCGGAGGACGTGAGCCTCTCCAGCACGCTCAAGACCGCAGCGAGCAACTACGAGAAGTACACGAAGGCTCTGGAGACCTACAACCAGCGCGCCTTCGAGTCCACGCAGAGTGGCATCGGGCAGGTGCAGCAACTCGTCAAGTCCGTGAAGGATCTGCCGGGTGCTGTCGAGCAGTCGATGAAGAAGGCGAGCGGCACGATCCAGAAGGGTCTGCGTCCGATCTCGCAGAAGGTCGATCTCGCGATCTCAGTCAGCTCGGCCACCAAGCTCAAGAAGATCTTTGGACAGGCGGTCAGCGACGCGATGGCGGGCGCGAACGTGCGGATGAGCGCGTCGCTTCCCCAGCGTCGCATGGCGATGTTCCAGCAAGGCGTCGGGCTGCGTGCGCAGTACAACGACGTGATCCAGCCGCCGGACATGAAGGGCAAGATCAAGCCCCTCAAGAAGTTCGCGAAGGGTGGTGTGGTGGAAGGCCCGGCGGGCATCGACAAGATCTTGGCGCTGCTCACCAAGGACGAGATGGTGCTGCCCGCCGACGTGTCGAAAGACCTGCAAAAGATGGCAGGCGGGCAACTGAAATCGGCAGGTGGCAAGTTCGCGTCCGCGAAGGAACTGAGCACGATGGTCTCCGAGGTCGAGAACCTCGCGGACGCGCTCAAGAAGATGAAGGGCGGACTCGAAGCGGGCGTCGGCACCGAGAAGGATATGGAGGCGTACCAAGCGGGCGTCACCGAGCTGACCACGAAGGTCGGGGGACTCGCGGAGGCGCAGAACGACCTGAGCTTCGTCACCAAGGTCCGGCTCTCCCCGCGCATCCTGCAAGCGACGAAGCGTCTGGAGGACTTCAAGGACGAGGGCGGCGAGACGGGCACCGCGATGGAGATGCTGCTCGGGAAGATCCTCGGGCCTGCGCGCTTCATCGCGATCTCGCATGGCATCAAGGCCGTGCAGGAGTCGCTGCAAGGCTTGCAGGCAGGCGCAGGCTCCGCGTTCAGCACGCTCGGCGGCGATGCCATCGGGAACGGCATCGACTCGATCAACCAGATGAACCAGTTTCTCGGCCTGAGCCGCAAGGAACTGCTCGGGGTCAAGATCCGCGCCGGTCAGGTCGCGAAAGAGATCGACGGCGTGAACTTCGACGAGCTGGCCTTCGCGCTCAAGGAGGGTGCGGAACTCGGCATCAAGGATCAGGACGTGCTGTTCGCGCTCGCCCGGACTTCGGCAGTCGCGGCCAAGGGTCTCAACATCGCGGCCGAGAGCGCGACGGCGCTCGGGTTCGAGCTGACGGGTTCGCTGAACGTGAGCCAAAAAGGCTTCGACGACGTGATCGCGACGATGGGTCAGCTTTCGGACTCGACCAGCGGGTTCAACATCGACGCGGGCAAGCTGTTCGCACAGACGACCGCCGACGTGGGTGTGTTGAATACGGCGCTGCGTGACATGAGCGACACGGAGTCTCAACGGCTCATCGGTTCGTTCAACCAGATCGGTGCCGTGCTGGAGAGCCAGTTCATCTCGAACGCGGGTGAGATTCGTCAGACGCTCGCCAAGGCGTTCGAGGGCGGGCCGGAGAACATGGAGGCGGTCGCGAATGCGATCCAACTCACGGGGCTCAACCAGGACGAGTTGAAAGCGAAGCTCAAGAGTGGCGACCTCGAAGGGCTGTTCGATCGCATCGGGCAGCAAGTGCAGGGGCTCAGCCCCGACGCGCTCAAGGCGCTGTCCTCCCAGATTGGCGTCAGCGCCGAAGACCTCGGCAAGTTCGGCGGCTCGATCGACGACATCAACTCTGGGTTCGGTATGGCCCAGACGCGAATCGTCTCGACGGGCGATGGGCTGGCGATGCTCGAAGAGCGCGCGCGCAACAACCGCACCGCATGGGAGCGGATGCAGGAGACGTTCACCGACACCGTGGCGTCGATGAGTGTGTTCGGGATCTCGGGCGCGGAGGTGCTGGACTTCTTCAAGGAGTTCAACCCGCTGTCTCTGCTCGCGGTCGCGCACCTCGGCAAGCTGGGGTTCAGTGCGCTCGGTGCCATGAAGGGCTTTCTCGGGATGGGTGGCGCGGCGGCTCAGTCGGGAGGGACGCTCGCAGCCACGGGCGGCATCGTCTCGAAGCTCGGCCCGATGCTTGGGAAGCTCGCGCTCACCGCTGGTCCGATCCTGCTCGTCGGCGCGGCTGTCGCGGCCTTGACGTTCGCGGCCATCGACTCGATCGAGAAGACCAACGCGATCAACAAGGAGACGGCTGAGAAGGGCGCGAAGATCGGGCTCACGGACTTCGGCGCGGTCGGCTTCGATATCCAGAAGAAGAAGAAGGGCATCGCGCAGGTTCAGAAGAACATCGACCTCGATCTCGCGGCGGGCAGGGGTCCGAACGAGAGCGCGGTGCGGTTGCTCGAACGCTACAACGGGCAGCTCGCGGTTCTGGAAGGAACGTCGCAGGGGATGATCGACGAAGCGCGCGCCGCCAAAGGGCTGCCGCCGACGCTCGCCACCAACCCGGCTGCCGCACTGGAGGGCGTGTCGGCTGGCGACTTCGACTTCGACGTGTCGAACCTGACGCAGAGTCTCAACGCACCTGTGTCGGCCGCAGAGATCGCTGCCCTTACGGGCAACGCCTCGATGTCCACGGGCGCGACCGAAGAGAAACTCGACCGCAACAACGAACTCATGGAACAGATGGTTGGGCTTATGCGCGAGCAGGTCCAACAGAACCGAGGAGGCCCCTCCCCGTCACCCGCTGCCCAAGGTGGATCGACGGGCGTTTCTGGCTTTGGGCAGTCCGTCGCCGGAGGTGACTTGTAATGGCCGTTGAAGGCAACCTCGGCGATCGGCTGACGATCACTATCGACCCCGCGTGGCCCCACATCAACTTGTGGGCACATCCGTTTGGTCGCACGCTGCGAGTCACGTTCATCGACTTCGCGGCAGGCGTGCAGGAAAACGCTTCACCGAACTACGTCAACACCGAAGTTGTCGGCCGTGCCGAAGCGTACAAGGCGTTCCTCAACACTCAGAACCGACAGATCCAGGTTCCCTTCCGGTTTCGCGCGCAGGGTGCAACGTCAAGTGACGCTCGCACTGCGATCGAGCAGGAGGTGGTTCAACCCGCTCGGTTTTTGGATGCGCTCAAGTACCCGGTCCACGACCCCAACCAGAACCTTTCGTTTGCCCCTCCCCCGGTGATCGTGAAGTTCGGCGAGTTGTTCGTAGCGCGGTGCATCGTCACCGGCGGCGACATCAACTGGATCTTTGATCCTATGGAGCCGGACACGTTGCTTCCCCACGGGTGCGATTTCAACGCACAGTTCGAGGTGGTGCGGACCTTCCGCGCTGACCTCAGCTACTTCCCGACGGGCTCAAGCGGCGGACCGATCACCGGAGACTGGCAGTGAGTACCGACAGCAACGTCTTCACGTCTGGCTCGATCGAGCTGCTCTCTGCCGGGCAGGTGGTGCCGCTGCCCTTCCGCGACTTCTTGCAAGAGATGGAGGTCGAGATCGTTTCGGGCGGCGCATGGACGGCGCAGCTCAGGCTCTTCGACGATCAGGGCGATCGTCTGGAGAAGATCATCATCGCGGCGGGCAAGGATCGGGACATCAACTTCAAGTGGGGGTGGGACGACCCGAACAGTTCGTTCCAACGCGAGTTCGTTGGCTCGGTCATGCAGTACATGCCCGAGTTCATGCCGCACGGCGTCCTCCTGAACCTGGAGATCGTGTCGCGCTCTGCATTCCGCCAGATCATCGACAAGAAGATCCGTTCGTTCGCGGAGGGGCAGACCATCTCGGACATCGTGCGTGCGATCGCGGCCGACCGTGGTTGGACCGTCGTGATCGAAGACACGGACGGCGCGAGCGAGCAGCCGTTCAGCTCGAAAGGTGAAAGCGATTTCAGCTTCATCAAGAGCACGCTCTTGCCGCACGCCGTCAACGCGAACGGGTCCGACTTCGTGTGCCGTTTCGACGAGGGCGACACGTTCCACTTCCACTCGCCGGGCTACCAGGGTGGGACGCCGCTCAACCAGCACACCTACCGCTACACGCGCGACTCCTCGGGCGACGTGATTGCGTTCATCCCGCAGGACAACCAGCTTTTCGGCGTGCTGTTCGGTGGGGGCAACAGCCTCTATAGCTCACCGAACTCCGGTACGGGCGGGCAGGAAGAGCAGAAGACCTCTCAGGGTACGGGCCTCGCGGGCGCGGGCGCTCCAGCGGCAGCGGACTCGGCTTCCCAGATTGACATGGGGGCGGGGGTCCATTCGTACAACAACATCATGGCGCGCGACGCGCTAGAGGTGGAGCGGCTGACGCGAGCCCGCTACGCAGAGATGCGTCGATATGCGTTCAAAGCGAACCTGCGCGTGCACGGCACGCACCGGGCGCTCGTGCACGACTTCATCAACGTGGACTACACGAAGCAGGACGGCACCCCGCATTACCTGTCAGGCAACTTTCAAGTCTTCAAGATCAAGCACACGATCGGTGTTGGCCTTGGTTGGACGACCGAGTTCCAGTTGCTCCGCGAAGGCACTGAGCAGCTTCCCGGCACCACGCCCCTCGCGGTCTCGCAGACCGTCACCCCTTCGGGCTCTGGTTCGGGAGAAGTCACGGTTACCGCATGAATTTCGACCCTCGACCTGGACGCCCCACTGAGATCTTCCCCGGTATCTACCGGGGGGTCGTGGAGGACGTGGAGGACCCCGAGCTGCGCAAGCGGTATCGGGTGCGGGTCACGAACGTCCACCCGGCCGCCGTCGAGACACAACACCTCCCGTGGTCTGAGCTGGCAGGCGGCTTCGGTGGGCAGACGTTCGGCGACATCCCGGCGTACGACCTCGACGACGAGGTGTGGGTCATGTTCGAGGGTGGCAACCGCCGCTTTCCGGTCCTCATCGGCGGCATCCTCAACTACGCGGGCGGCTTGACTCCTATCCCGCCCGAGCAGACGGGCGACGACTACGTGGAGACGCAGAAGCGTTGGATCCGCGTCGATCGTGCGGGCAACAAGATCGAGATGAGTCCGCTCAACGAAGAGCTGTGGGTGAAGATCATCACGCCCGACGGCAGCTTCGTGCAGGTCTCGGCCGCCGACGGTTCGGTGCTGATCTCCGGCGAAGGCCGCGTGCAGATCGACGCACCTAACGTACAGATTCGTGCGACGGAGGAGATGAACGTCGTGACGCCGAAGCTCATCGCCGACATCTCCGACGAGTGCACGATTCGCGGCGGCGACGTGGTGAACATCAAGGGCGCGAATGTCATCAACATCGGCAAGTACACGCCTCCCGACACTGCGCTCCCGGCCATACCGGAGGAGTCGCTCGTCATCAACATCGAGGCCGCTGACCTCATCAAGATTGAGAGCGGCGACGTGATCGACATCGACGCGGTGGGCGTGCTGACTGCCGACATCGTGGGCAAGATCTCGATCACGGGCTCGAATGATCTTGACGTGGTGATCGCGGGCAACGTGCTGCTCGACGTGGAAGGCAACGTCGATGCCGACATCGAAGGCACCCTCACCGTCAACGCGGCGCAGAAGATTCTCGTGGACGGTCAGGCTGACATCGAGGTCAACGCGCAGGCGGACTTCCTGCTCACGAACGCGGGCGCGACGTTCGAGATCAACGCACAGACGCAGTTCAACCTGCACGCTGGCGCGACGATGGCGATCGACGCCGACGCCAACCTAACGATCGACGCCGCCGCGAACCTCGACATCACCTGCTCGGCATCCATGTCCCTCACGGCGAACGCGCAGCTCACGCTCGACGCGCCGCTCATCACCATCTCCGCCACCTCACTTCTCGATATGTCGGGCAGTTCGCTCGCACAGCTCGACGGTGCGCTAATCCTCATCGGGTGATCGAATGGCCTGTGGAACCTGTCCCGATACCGTCATCTCAGTCCTGCGGACGCGCGTTCGTCGAGAGCTGGATAAGCTCGTCGCGATCACGCGCATGACCTCGTTCTTCAACGACGCGATCGGCGACGTGGCGGGCATTGGGGCCGAGGACGTGGGCAACGCGGTGAGCGCCATCCCGTCGCCGGTCAGCACCAACTTCCTCGAAATCCTCGGCTACATCACCTGTCCGCTCACGCCGCTGGCGCTCGGTCTCGGTGGGATCTCGGACCTCACGGACGGCGACCTCAACAGCCAGCTCAAGGCGTTGCAGGGCCTACAGGTGGGCACGATCGACAAGGCCCGGCGAGAGTACGAGCAGACGCTCGACAACAGCCCGAACTCGAAGCTGATCCGGCAGAGCCGCAAGTACGAGAGGAGCCTCCGCCAGATCGGCTTCAACGCACAGAGCTTCGCGGAGGCGGTGCTCATCACGGCGACGGTGCAGAGCGTGTGCGACGAGCAGGAGTTCGACGACATCTTCGGGAACTTCGCCGTCCTGTCCGTGGACTTCTCGTTCGTGGGCGGCGTGCCCGGCACGCTTGATACCAATCTCGCGGCCATGATCCAGCGGCTCGGTGCTGGTGAGGCCAAGTTCGGGGCGCTCCGTGAGTCCCTACATAGTGTGAGTTGACCAATGGGGATCCCTGTACTCGCTGGCGATGTCAGCACGCCCTTCACCTTCCCCAGCTCCCCGCCGGTCTTTTCGCCTGCGGTCATGCTGGTCGGGACGACCAAGGTGCTCGTTGGTGGCAAGAGCGTGATGACCGTGGGCGCGGCGAATACGAGCCTCGGCGCGATCATCATCGGCTCGCTTTTCACGACCAAGACCTTCATCGAAGGGACGCCCGCGTACCTCTCGGGGGCGCTCGCCAGCACTTCGTCGGGCTGGATCAACGGCACGCTGCTCGGCACTTCCCCGAACGTCATCATCAACTGAGGGTCTCGGTCCTCCCTGTAGAGGGGCGGCCGAGCACCCGGTAGACTGCTCTCACGCATCATGGCAAGCTCAGACCTACAAACCTCGAAGGAGATCCGAGGACTCGCGCTCCCGGCCATCAAGGGCTCGGGCGGCTACTTCGAGTCCAAGGACGCGGGTGACGTGTCGTGGGGGGATCTTCTCCTCACGCTCTTCACTCCCCTGGGTGGTCGTGTGATGCGCAGATCGTTTGGAAGCTCGCTCTACGACCTGCTCTTCGAGCCCCTGATCCCCGGGGAGTTCCAGATCGTCGGGGCGGCGATCCGCGACATTGCGTCCCGTCAGCTTCCCCATGTCTCTATCACGCGCACGGAGATCCGTGAGCTGGCGAGCGGCAAGGGGATGGAGATCAAGATCTTCTTCCGCGTCGAGACCAACCGGGAGGTCGAGCAACAGCAGACGGTGCTGATCCCCAAGACCTTCATCTCGTCGTCCGTCTCAGCCCACAACGCGGGAGTGTAAGCGATGCCCGACTCAAGCCCCCCGCAGTTGTCCTACACGGGACGCGACTTCGCGCTTATCCGGGCCGACCTGGAAGCGTTCGTGCAGGCGACGCGCCCCGACGACTTCACGGACTTCTTCGACTCCAACCTCGGAGTCACGATCATCGACCTGCTTGCCTACATCGGCGACTTGCTCAGCTACGGGCAGGACATAACGGCACAGGAGGTTTTCCTCGCGACGGCTCGTCGTCTGGAGAGCGCGTTGCGGTTCGCTCGCTCGGTCGGCTTCGTCCCTCGTTCTGCTACGGCCGCGACCGTCATCGTGGCCTCGGGCGCGCTGCCCGCCAACGTCGTGACCTTCGGTGCGATCGTGCGCGCCGGTAGCTTCGTCAGCGGTGCCAACGGACGGCGCTACGAACTCGACACCGATCAGACCATCATCCCCGGTAGCTCGACCGCGAGCTTCACGCTGGCTGAGGGGCAGCGGTACACGGAAGCGTTCGCGCCGTCGCAGCTCCCGAACCAGACGTTCACGGTTGCTCGGGGTGTCGTCGAGGAAGCCTCGTGGGACGTGTTCGTCGGCGATGCCACCAACCCGCTCAACGAGTGGACGCAGGTGACCAACGTGCTGTTTGAGACCACGAACAGCCAGACGTACGAGATCTTCTTCGACGGGCAGGGTCGGCTCTCCGTCACGTTCGGCAACGGCACGGCGGGGATGATTCCAGCCTCGACCATCACGATCACGTACCGGACCACCAACGGGCAGCGCGGCAACGCAGGCATCAACACGATTCGCGGCACCATGCAGGCTGAGGTGATCGGCACGCAGACGACGGCCGCGCTCTCGGTCCTCAACTCCAAGGGAGCCGCGACGGGCGGTCTGGATCGTGAGGGCGTCGAAGAGCTGCGCGTCTCGATCCCGGCGTTCATCCGCACGCTCGATAAGGTCATCACCATCACGGACTACGAGCAGCTCGTCGCCACACAGGCGGGAGTTGCACTCGCGTTTGCGGACGTGCCGATCTCAAGCCTCAACGGCAACGTGGTGCGCGTGCACGTCTGGGACACCGCGCAGTTCACATTCGTCAGCACGAGCCCCGGCCAAGGCGTGACGAGCGCGGCCAACTACCAACGGTACGTGCAGGTCCCGACGGCGCGCGTCTTCCTCGTGCAGCAGTTCCTTCGCACGCGCACGATGGCGACCGCTCACAACGTCGTCATCCGCCCCGACATGGCGCAGGTGGACCTCGATTTGGGTCAGGTCAAGTTCGACACGCTCAACAAGAACGAGGACGTGCACCAAGGGATCGTGGACGCGATCGTCGAGCTGTTCGAGGACAGCTCCGGCTTCCTGATCCGCATGTCGGACATCTACAACGTCGTGAACAACGTGCCCGGAGTGATCGGCCTCACGATCTTCCAAGTCACGTTCGAGCACATCGACTTCGACGACCCGCTCGCGGGCACGGTCATCGAAGTGTTCCGCACCGACCAAAACATCTCGGGTTCGCAGGGCGGACCGTTCAGCCCTCTCCAGGATCTCACGGTCCCGGCGGCGATCGAGCGCAAGTTCTACGACGATTCGTTCCTGTACAACAACGAGATCCTCTTCGACTCTGAAATCGACTCTACGACGGTGCAGGCCATCAACCTGCGCTCGCTCGTCTTCACCCTCATCGCAGGCTAGGAGCAACCATGCCCTCACTGACTAACTACGGCCAACAGATCGGCCTCTACGACGACAACCGCACCTTCCTGCCCGGCACGCTTGCCGGGGCGGCTGCGGCTCACGGCGGCCTCGCGCAGATCGCGGACCGCATCGACCTTTATCGTGGCGACACTGCCGTCGAGGACAAGGATGCCTCGGTGTACGTGTTCGCCGATCCGATCGGTGGCGGCTACCTCGGCAGCCAGACCATCACGAAGGGCGGCTCTTGGTCGAACCCCTCGGCTGCGTCGGGCGACACCCAGATCGTGCTCACGCCGAACATCACGTTCACGGCGACCGCCAACCCCATCAACGACGTGGGCGGCGCTGTCATTCGTGACGAGGCCGACAACGTACTTGCGTGGTGGGAGCGTTCGAGCGACATCACCCTCGCGACCAACGACACCATCACGGCGGACCAGCTCACGATCCGAATCGTCTGATTCGAGGGATCTAGCGCGTGGTCCTCATCACTGGCACAGTTGTCGCCGCGTCTGCGGCTGCAACAACTGCACTCTTCGGAGACGGCCCGAGCGGCGATTGGCGCATCGGTGTCGGCGAAATTCCGGGGAATGAGTTGCTGTCTGCCGGGACGTTCTTGGAGTGGTACTTCGAGACGCCCGGTGGTGGTGGCAGCTTCGGTGAACCGTCTCCGTATAACGCGCGGACGGGTGGACACGCAGAGCTGACGGGTGACGTGCTCCTCGGAGCCGTGGTGGCGGCGAATCCGCTCCTTTCCGCCGCTGCTACGGCCAACATGACTGGCGGCTTCCAAGTGGGAGCCGTCATCACGAGTGCAGATCTGGAGGCGACCGCGCTCCTCACAGGGGGATCGCAGATCGCGGTCTCGATCGTCGGGGACGTGACGGCCGCGTCGTTTCTGTTCGGTGAGGTTACGGAGACGCTCTTCCCGAGTTTGTCTCCCAACGCGAGAGCAGAGGCGAACAACGGCATCAAGCCGTGCTTGCCTCTGCTCATCTACATCGACAACGTGAGCCACATCGGAAACTTGAACGAGCCGGATGGCGTCACGCCGAAGCTCGCGCTCTACCAAGCGTTCCGAATGTCGGCGACGTACGCCGCTCCTCCAGGGGATCGTCTCGCGGTCTTCGGTGCGAGCGCCAACGCGATCGGGATGCGGGTGCTGGAAGACCTGCAAGGCGATGGAGTCGAAGAAGAGGTCACGCTTTTTCGACGACCTTTGGAGAACGAAGTGGTGGTTCTCCTGGACGCCACGGTCGAGAAGTACAACGCGACGCTCGACGTGTGGGTTGCGTTCACGACGCTGCCTCAGCGTGCGCTGATCGGGATGCGGGTGTTCGAGATCCTCGACCCCGACATGATCTGGGACTACTACGCGAAGCTGGTGGGTCTCAAGTACGCGCAGCTCTCGCGCGACACGCGGGAGATCCTCAACTTCATCGACCCGAACATCTGTCCGGTCGAGCAGCTCCCGTTGCTGGCCGAGAACTTCGGTGTCGATCTTCTTGCTGACTCGACGGAGCGCACGCAGCGCGAGACGATTCGGCAGTGGGTCCCACTCATGCAGATCAAGGGGCTGCCGCAGTCGGTCGTGATCGCGCTCCGTACCATCGGCTTCTCCGGCTACGCGACGCAGATCTGGACGCGGCCGGGCGCGACCGCGACCGAGTTCATCGAGCGACCCTTTGGCTACTCCAACGAGCTGCCGGACGTGAATGACCCGAGTGACTTTTTCCCGTCGCCCTTCGTCTCCATTCACATCAACGAGTTGAATGGGACGCCGCTGGTCGTCATCGACGATCTCACGAAGGATCTGGTCGCGACGTTCCTCAAGCGCAACATCCTCCCGGCGCACGTACAGATTCGTACCTTCGTCACCGACATCGAGGTGGGCGACGACGCTATCGTCGCGACCGACGCCGTGACGGTCGTGCCGGACGCACACGCAGGCACCGCCTTGGTGCAGGCCGGTCCCGCGACGACCGTGTTCAGCGTCTCCATCCTGCCCATCCGAACCATCGTCGTTGCTCAGGCGGGCGCGGCGACCACGAGCATCGCTGGAGATGTCATCGCGCCATGAAAGCTCACGATCTACTCAGCATCCGGGGCTCGCTCCGCATCGTTCACATCCCCGGCCATTGCTACCACGCAGGCTGCAAGGCGTTGTCGCCCGACGAGGTGGATTCGCTATGCCGTCGAGGCATCGCGCACGCGAGCCCCGTCTTCGAGAACCTCGTCGTTGACGTGGGCTTGGAGATCATCCGCGCGCTGCTCGGCTTCGGTCAGGGCTTCCCGACGACGGGCGCGTTTGGTGTGCAGGACCCGACCGACCTACAGATAGCGACCATGCGGATTGGCAACGCCCTCGCTCCGGCCGCTCCGGCCGCCGGTGACACCGACATTTCGGTGGTGCCCGCCACGTACGAGATCCCGTTCGTGTCGGCCTTCTACCCGACCGCCTCTTCCACTACGCTCGTTGGCGTGGTGCCGCAAGCCGCGACCGCGCTCGATGGCGTGGGAATCACGGAAGAGGGGATGTTCGCGTTCAACGGTGCGATGCTCGCGCGCGTGACGTTCCCGGCGGAGGTCAAGATCCCGACTCATGCTCTCCAGTTCGAGCACACGATCACCGTAGCGAGGCCCTAGATGGCAGAGATCCCCGAAATCCCGCTGACCACGATCCCGGATCCGACTTCGACGGATCTGACGGACGAGGACAACATCTATCCGCTGCTCGAAACCATCCAAGGTTCACCGAGCCCCGATAGTGTTGGACCAGAAGCGGGCAACCGACAGCCGCGCGCCCTCGATGACCGCACCGAGGCGCTGCGCGAACTCATCAACTCGATCGCCACGGTTGTCAACTCGCTGAATGAGAACCTGCTTCACCGGGACGGCGCGAACGCCACGGTGGCTGGACTGCCTGTGTCGAGCTTCATGCGTGGTGATCTCGACATGGGGGACGATCCCTTCGCGCCCGTCAACCACAAGGTCATCAACATGGCCGACGGGGTGGACCCCGAGGACGGCGTGAACAGGCAACAGCTCGACGCTGTGCAGGCGTTCCTGAACGGTCTCCAGACGCAGCTCAACGGAGCACTCAAGACGGACGGCACGAACACGATGTTGGCGGCGCTCAACATGGGCGCGCAGCAGATTCAGTTCATGGCCGAGCCGGTCAACGTCGCGGACGCCGTGACGAAGAACTATCACGATTCGGCGGTTGCCAATATCAACACGACGTTCGTGCGCCGAGACGGCACGAACGCGATGATCGGTAACCTCGACATGGGGGGCTTCAAGGTTACGAACCTGAGCCTCGCGGTGCCGTCGTCGGATGGGGATGGGGTGACGCGCAGCTACTTGCTGCAAGTGCTCTCTGACATTGCGGCCACGCCGCCCGCATCCACGATCCCGTATGCGGGCCTCAATGCGCCGACGGGCTGGTTCCTGTGTGACGGCTCGACGGTCTCGCAGGCGACCTTCAACAACCTCTTCGCTGTCATCGGCACCACGTACAACACTGGCGGTGAGCCGGGTGGTGACTTCCGACTCCCGGACTTGCGCGGTCGCGTCCCTATTGGGCTCGACAACATGGGCGGTGCGTCCGCTGGTGTCGTGACGGACGCGCAGGCCGATATCCTCGGCGGAGTGTTGGGCGCGGAGGATCACACGCTTCTCATCGCTGAGATGCCTGCGCACTCTCACAGCTACGACGATCAGTACGTGGCGGTCACGACTGGCGGCGCGCTCACTGGTCCGACGGTCGTGAATGCGACCTCGGACTTCGTGGAAGAGACGGGACGTACGACCGGACCGGCGGGCGGCGGCGGTGCACACAACAACGTGCAGCCCGTCATGGCGATGTCCTACATCATCAAGCAGTGATGGACGAGCTAGTCACGCAACCACTGTTTTCCGGTCTTGATATTGCTGATCGTGCTGTGCGAAACGCCGTACTCACGCCCGAGCGCGCGCACACCCGCTCCCGCACGCAGCCGACTTCGGATATCGACGACTTGCTCGTTTGTCAGCACGGCAGTCCCGACCTTCTCTCCGTGATTCTGGTCGAGCACTTCGATGGCGTGCATCGCCTTCTCGGAGCCGGTGGTCCACTTCAAGTTGTCGGCATGGGGGCGGCTCTTGTCGCCGTCTCGATGGATGACCATTTCTTGTCCTATCCGTCGGCGCAGGAACGCCGTGGCGACGAGGACGTGCACCTTGCGGGTCACGGCCTTGCGGTTCTTCCACACCGTCACCGCAGGGTAGCCGTCGATGACCGCGCCTTTGAGGACGCGGCCGACTCGTGCAGCCCCGCCGGGAGCGCAGCGACGGACGTAACCGAGGTTGCTGACCTCGTACAGCTCCTCATACCCTTCGATGGGGCAGGGCTTCCAGCGTTCTTTTTCGGCCATGTTCTAAATCTACCCCATGAGGTGAGCCGTGGCTGAATTTCCCTCAACGACCGTTACCCTGATCCCGGATCCGCCGGACGTTACGTTCCCGGATCGTGCCGAGGTCGGTCCGCTCACGCTGATCGGGCCTACAGGCGAGAACCAACAGCCCGGCGTTCTCGATATCCGCACCGAGACGTTGCGCGATCTCGCCAATCAGATCACGACGCTCTTCAACTTCATCCAGGAGGACTTCCTGGATCGCGACGGCGCAGACGCCCCCATCACTGGCTCGGTGCAGGGCAGCTACTACATGCGCGGCGACATGGACCTGGGGGGCTTCAAGATCCTCGGCATCGCCGCCGGTACGCTGATCCGCGATCTCATCCAGTTCGAGCAGCTCGAAGACTTGCAGTTCGATGCTGAGGATTCGGTTGAGCAGCTCCTCGTGGATCGCGTGGTCTTCCAGGATGGCTCGGTGCCGATGCTCGCCGCGCTCAATATGGCGACCAACCGCGTCATCAACATCGCGGCGGCGTCGATCAGTACGGATGCGGTTCGCAAGGACACGACGGACACCGACATCACTGCTTTCGAGACCACGCTTCTGCGTACCGTCGGAACGCCGACGATGCTGGCGGATCTGAGTTTCGATAACGTCGTGCCCATCGAAGACAACTACGAGATCAACAACATGGGGGACCCGACGCTCAACGGGGACCTCGTGAACTTGAAGTACCTGAATGCGCAGCTTGCAATCACGGGCGTCGAGGATGTTCCGATCGCGGCCGTAATCCCGTACGCGGGTCCTGCGGGCAGTCTCCCGGTCAACTTCTTGCTCTGCTACGGGCAAGAGGTCTCGCGCTTCACGTACGCCAACCTCTTCAACCTCATCGGCATCGCGTACGGTACTCCGTCGTCAGGGTCGGTGTTCAAGATCCCGGATCTTCGCGGCAGGGCTGCGCTCCCTCTCGACAACCTCGGAGGCCAGACCAAGGGTCTCATCGGCGACGCGAACGCACGCGCGCTCGGTGGCAAGCTGGGTGCGGACTTGGTGGCGATTAGTCCGACGACGCTTCCGAGTCACGATCACAGCTACGATGACATCTACTACGCCGAAGGTGGCGGAGGTGCGGAGATCGGCGATGCCAACGCTTCCGACGCCAACAATGCTTCGGCGAGCACCGTGCGCGTCAGCGGTGCGATTGGGTCAGGTACATCCCACACCAACATGCAGCCTTCGATGGCGATGAACTGGATCATCCGGTACTAAGCCCATCGCGGGAACGCAACGAAACGTGTCCTCGAAAACAGTGAGTACCCACACAACTATGAAACGACTCCTTCTTCTCCTCTGCGTGTTCTTGCTTGCGCCCATGCTGAGCGCACAGGAGCGCCCCGAGGTGCGCACCCGGGATGCCACGGATGCCCCCACGGTTCGTTTGACGGGCTGGACTCGCGTGCAGATGGCGGAACTCCGCGCCATCCTCGCGGATATGCAGAGTGCACAACATGCGCTCATGGAGTTCGCGATGGCTGGCCCCGATGGCGCTGAGCCGCCCGTCGATCCTCCCGTCGATCCTCCCGTCGATCCTCCCGTCGATCCCCCGGTCGATCCCCCGGTCGATCCGCCGTCCGACGTACGCCGCATTGCCGTCAGTGCTGACGGCAACTTCCACGATACCGATGACATCGGTGCGACGGCCATGAGCCTCGCTCTGATCGCGCAAGCTGGCGCGCAGTCCTCGCTGATTCACTACGACCACAGTTCTCACCAAGGGGCCAACTCCCAAGCGCAGCACTCCGAGATGATTGAGAGCGCGACCGGGAACCTCCGAGGTTTCGAGGTCGATGGTCAAGTCGTGTTCGACGATCAGCTCCAGCTCGATACAAGCACACGTAAGCTCGCGGACGCGATCAACGCCTCCTCGTCAGCAGATGTGCTCACGATCATTCAGGCCGGACCGTGGGAGACGATGGCGCAAGCCTTCGACCTCGCGGACCCGACCAAGCACCAGTTCGTGACCATCCTGTCGCACTCGAACTGGAACGACGCGCACCAGCACCAGCCGGAGCACCGCAACAAGGATGCGTTCTTCATTCAGTACGACAGGGGCGGGCGGTTCTCCGCACAGCGTCCCCCGACCTACAAGAAGATCTCGGACCAGAATAGCTTTGCGTTCCGCACCACCACGGCGGGCGCGTGGGACTGGATGAGCACGCACTCGCGCAACACTGCGTTCGTGCTGGATCGGACGAGCGCCTCGGGTTCCGCGATGGGCGACATGTCGGACGCCGGGATGGTCTTCTACACGTTGACTGCGATCGAGCAGCCGACGATGGCGGACATCCAGGACTTCTTCGGCTACGAGCCGCCCGTCGATCCCCCGGTCGATCCCCCGGTCGATCCTCCGCCGGGCAACACGTTCCCGGGCCTGCCCTTCCAGGTCCCGCCGATCCCCGCCTACGCCATCCCGACGCTCGCCGACTGCGAGTGGACGGTGCAGGGCGGTGTCTTCACCTCGACGCAGGGGCTCCCATCGGTCAACACCGTGCGCGATGCCTTCCGGGATAGCATGACCGCCGGTCATCCGAAGCCCATCACGTTCGGCGTGTGGGACTCAGTAGGACGTGCGGTCGTGGGCGGGCTCTGGAACGGAGACGCCGACCACTCGATCACCATGAAGGACGAGAGCGGCCAGTGGATGACCGATCTCTCCGTGGAGTTCGTGGGTCTGGATGACCAGTGCGAAGTGCTACTCGGCTGGTCGGCCGCCTATGGGTTCCCTGAGTACGTGGGTGCGTTCAACATCGGCCTCCGTGGTGGCAACGACTCGTTCATCATCCGAGCGAACGAGGGCATCGGGAAGGTGATCCTGGACGGGTGCTACTGGCTGCCGAGCGTGACCTTCACGGGCAACCAGACGCACGCGAGCGGGATGCACATCGACGAGTGGGAGACGTTGATCTGGCGCAACCACCAATGGCGGGGGGAGCAGCCCGGTACGCCGGGCATCAACCTGCGGGAGCACTCCGGCTACCTCAAGAGCTGCATCGGCACCGGACCCGAGGGTGGGACCTGGATCGTCGGCAACGACCTCAAGGGTGGCAACCGAACTGGCTTCCAGGTTCGGCCGCAGTCTGACACCAACCCCGAGCCTCTTGGCCCGCTCGTCATCGCCTACAACGTGGCGGAGGGGTACGGCTGGAACAACGGCTCGACGGGCGAGACGTTCGACGGTGGCGCGTGTCTGACGGTCTGGACGAACCCGACCAACGACACCTTCATCTTCGGCAACGTCATCACGGACGCGAAGTATTCGTGCATGGTGCTCTCGACGCAGGCTCCCGACAGGAACTTCCTGAACGACAACGGGTTCCCGATCAAGTCGCTCTATCTGCATGGCAACACGTTCGAGAATCTGCGGGGCGACCGAGGCTGCGCTTCGATCTCCAGCGTCGAGAACGTGCACATGTACAGCACCACTTTCGAGGGTGCGCCGAACGGTGACCTGACGATGGACAGCTCGTGGGCGATGAACCAAGGCGGCATCGCCAACGGTACGGTCGCGATCTACGGGCAGGCGTACGTGGACTACCTGATCGGGCTGAACGTGAAGACGCACGACCCGGCCAACTGGTCGAATACGATTGCGATGCCGGACGCGCAGCTCCAGAGCTACATGGTCCCGCCCCCGCCCCCCGAGCTGCCTCCGGTTGACCCGGAGCCCGTGCGCTGATTGCACCGGCCCCCTCGGGATCCGTTCTCGGGGGGGTTGTCTGGACACTGTGTCCAGAGCAGAAAGCCGCCCGGACGGGGGTGTAGACAGACCCTCCTCGATCCGCCAACATACCTCCACCCGACCGCCCCGTCGGCCCCACGCTCGAACCCCGAGGCACAAGATCACATGGCACTCACCCACGTAGTAGCGATCCGCAACTCGCTCGCCGACCTTGTGGTCGATGCGATCGACGCGGGCACCATGAACGCGAACGGAGACCTCCAGGTCGCCACCACCGCGTTCGGTGCAATCCTTGCCACCGTTGAATTTCAGAACCCGTCGTTCGGCGTTGCCGCTGGCGGCACCGCCACGATGGCGGGTGCTCCCCTGGAAGACTCCAGCGCGATCGGCGGCGGCGTCGCTGCCGTGTTCCGCACGCGCGATCGCGACGACGGCGAGGTCTTTCAAGGCACCGTCACGCTCACGGCTGGCGGCGGCGACATGGAGCTGTCCTCGACCACGATCAACAACGGTGACGCCGTTCGGATCAACAGCTTCACGTACACGTCCTCGCCGTGATGTGGGTGGGGCGACGGGGCAAGCTGATCGCATAGTCGAACGCGCAGTCGCGGAGGTTCGTTGTGTCGTATGACGTTGCGGTACAACGAGGCGTCGAGGACTTCGGCTCCGCCGTCGGGGCCGACACCAACGACGTAGCGATCACGACGGTTGGTAACGTCGAGGATGCGTTTCCGTTTCTGCACAACTCGCAGAACTCGGCGAGTGGCCTGACGACCGCAGATGCGGTCACCAAGAACCCCGACGACATGTCGATGGGGTGTCTCCTGCAAGACGCCTCGACGGTTCGCCTCAATCGTCTCGCCACCGGAGAGGACGCCGACTACAAGGGCCATTGGGGCCTGTGGGAATACATCGGCGATCCGGGCGGCCCCAACGAGTTCATCGTCAGGGAGCAGCGCCTCCAGCTCGTGACCGGCGGCGTCGCGTCCCTCAACCGCGACATCTCCGCGCTCACCAACGCGGTCGATGACTTCACGAAGCTCGTGCCGGTGGTGACGGGCTACGTGAACGAGAACACGGCTACGACCGGGTTCAACTTGCGCCCGACGCTGCGCATCGACGTGGGGGCCGAAGAGCTGATCTTTGAGCGCACTGCGACGACGACGCGCATCGGCATCTACTACGCGCTCGTCGAGTTCACGGGCTCGAACTGGCAGGTCGAGCAGAACGTCTCCCATACCTACACGGCAGCGGGCACGGACGAGACGGAGACGATCTCAACCATCTCGGCTTGGGACACTGCCTTCATCTTTGCTTCTCACCACACCGATCAGGCAAACCTGGACGAGATCGGGTGGACGGTGCGGCCCGGCTCGACCGTCACGACGGTCCGGTTCCGTATGCGTAGTGGCGCGACGATCGCCACCGACGAGCGGACGATCGCGTTCGTGGTCCGCAACCCCACGATCGCCGTCACGCACGACGACTCGATCACGGGCTCGCAGGCGGAGCTGGCGTCGGGCGCGACGGGCCAGTCCTACACTA
>Ga0307379_10004576_pt1 | contig 19699 bp, 17 predicted proteins | sample UN2MG_FD_202237 | JGI IMG/M metagenome (GOLD analysis project Ga0307379, IMG submission 202237) | Soil microbial communities from Risofladan, Vaasa, Finland - UN-2 | ecosystem: Environmental > Terrestrial > Soil > Coastal area > Acid sulfate soil | place: Finland: Risofladan, Vaasa | collected... | reverse complement strand
TCATACTGCGCAAGCTGAATACATCCATAACTTAAATTTACCATGATCTGAGCTTTTTTGAATGGATCAGCATCTCCAAAAATTTCTTGACTTTTTTCTAAAGCTCTTATACCTTCTTCACCTTTGCCTTCAGAGATTAAATCTAAGTATTGTTGAACTTTCGCCATTTCCGTCCAATATTTATCATCAATCTCTTTAAATAGGCTAACTGCTTCATTTGTATAAGCCTTAGCTTCCTTTCTTTCTCCTCTTTCTCTTAAAATCAGACTTAAATGATAATATGCATACCCCTCTTTCCATTTATTACTTATAGATCTAGCAACCTCTATTTCTTTTTTAATAAACTCAATAGCAATTCCCCAATAACCCCACATATACGCATAATGGGCAGCTTCGATAAGCGTTTCATTTGCTCTAGGATCTTTCGCTTCTAGAAAATGATATGTGAACGATACAATACTCTTATTATTTGCATATGTTTCTCCCAAGTTTTTATTGTATTCTTTCATCAGTCCTAACTGGCTTATTTTTTTAAAGATAAATTCTTGAAAGTATGGGTGAAATATCTCATGTGCATTATCAAACTCCTTAATAAAAGGTGCTAATTTATTTAATTCATCAGCAATATTCATATCATTCGCATCTTTATTACTCCTCAATTTTGCTAAGGTTTCGGATATTATTTTAAGAGATGGAGCAAAAAGTGATACTGCTATAATACCTAATATTTCTTTTTGTCTTGGGCTTAACCCTCTCCATAAAGCCTCTTGATATTCTTCTAGTCCTTTAGGTAATGGATCTATTCGAAAAGTAGAAAAATAATAGAGATACATTGGATTACCTTCTGATAAATAAATCAGTTTTTGCATTTTCTTAACAGGTAGCTTCATTCCTTTTTTGCGTAAATATAGCTGTATTTCCTTTCCGGAAAAAGGTCTAAGTTCATAGCTTGGAATTGCATAATCCTCTAAAACATCTTTTGACCTTGAAACAAAAATTACTTTATTTCTAAAAAAGTCTATACCTAGTAGTTTTTTTGATATATTGTTATTTTTATCAATATCATCGATAATTATATATTCTTTGGTGTTTTGTAAAATAGATTCAAAATGAGTTCTCGCTTCATCTTCGGTCGGGAAAGATTCTGGAATTTGTGAAACAGAAATTCTAAGCTTATTTGTTAAATAAGTAAATATGTGTAAAGGTGTTTTATTTTTAACGCTTATATATATGCCTGATTTTTTCTGCCCAATTGCCACAGCCAAAAAAGTCTTTCCCATCCCAGGTTTTCCAAAAAAAAGTATTTTCCCTTCTACACTAACTAGCTTTAGAATGTCCCTTACTATTGCGGATCGATCTAAATAACCTCTCTGCTGCATAAGAACTTTAACTACATCTAAATAGTTTATACTTTTTCCTGATTTTATGCCTTTCTCTACACAAATAAATCGCTCTGTTAAAACTGCTGTTATATTTTCTTTTATAAGCTCATACAAATTCTCCTTTGTCGAAAAGGATTGAAATACAATATCTCGGTCACTTTGTATAGTCTCAATCAAATTCTTAAGTTTTTCTTCTCTATTGTTAGAAGGCTCTTTGATATAAACTAATCTAGGTATTTTTATCTCTTTAGCAATATCTTTGGCAATTTTGTATTCATCTTCAATCCCTGAAATAGACATCCCAGGAGCAATCCATCCATATGATTCCCAAAACATGCCTATATATATGTTACTTTGTTCAAGCCACGCTTTATACATATTTCGTGGGGGATAAGGTCTAGCTCCCTTGAACATTACAGGAATCAACGACATATCTAAAACGGCCCTCTTAACTACTTCACGCTCTTCTTGTAATTCATTTTGTGTAGAACTTATAAATACGCGTAATTTTTGATCTGGGGTCAGAATAGGTATTTGCATATTATTAAAATGTTTCAATAAGTAATTTATTTTTTCCCATTTCTGCTAATAAGGCTCTTTCATTATCTGGAATTTGAATTCCAAAAGCCAATAGCAGTTCTTTCATATCAGCCTTTATTTGGCGTTTTAAATTATCAAGACTAAATTCTGTTTCATCTGGGATTATATTTTCATATTCCTCAAAACTATCTAATAAATAGTTTAAAATCTGAGAAGACGCTACTTTACCCTCCAAACCTTGAAAAAACAACTTTTTTACCATTCTGTAAGAAACAATTAAATTACAAGCTGCTTGATTAATCTGCCATTCTTGATAGCCTATTTCTATTAACTGAGTTCTAACTTGAATAAAATTATGCATATACTCCAATTTTGCAATTGAGATTGGAAAATAGTTCTTCAATTTTTTTTTCCTTCTGCGAAAAATCTCAGAGGGATTGTTTAGGAGAATTTTTTTACCGGTTATCTGAGATTGATTATATTTTCTCTCAAAAGCCTTCTCCGGAGCATCTTCAGGAATATTGCCTTCTTGAAAAAAATTAACATTCCTTTTTTGTATAGCAAGATCTAGAAACATTTCCCCTTCTCTAGAAGCACCACAAAATATATAAGGTTTCTTTACAGCTTGCCTTTTAAATTCATAATAATTTTGACTAACTTTTTCTACAACAATGGGAAATGTAATGGGTACTGTGAAGATTGGTTGGACTTCGTCAATCATATATTCCGGGATACACCTTTTTTCTAACAATTTAAACTCTGGATAAATGCAGACCTTATAACCACCGTCTCTTTTTTCTATAAAACTTAACACAACTGCCTTACTATCACCGGAAGTATCAACCCACTTTTTAAGATGTTCAAAACATTCTCGTCCTTTTGTTTTATTTTCGAATATAAGAGATGTAAATATTGTGTTGCTAAGTGGTCCAAAATGGGGTAAAACACCATATCCTATAGCAACAACCTTTGCTTGATGCAATAAGTTGGGATACTCCATATCTCCTATAATCATACACCTAGGCTTAAGTCCGTAATCAAATCCTACCATTGTTAATATTATCTCTCTAAAACATTGTATTAATTATTTTGAACTCTAAAACAAGCTTTAAATACTCCTTAAGTTTATCAAATCATTTCTCTACACGACTATTTCTTCCCACTAACTCATCTATACTAACTCCCAATGCTTCAGCTAATTTAATAACCGTTTCAATTTTGGGGTTCTTTATTCCACCGCGTTCAATTTTTATGATTGTGTTGTAAGAAATATTTGATTCCACTGCTAACTTTTCTTGTGACCAGCCTTTTTGTTTTCGAAATTTAACTAAATTTTTAAGAAAAATATTTTCCTTGACTCTTTCCTAGTATTGCAATACAACATTACAATACTATATCTAAATACCCTATATTATAAGGCAATTTTACCAAAAGGAGATACGCTATGCAAACCAAATTAAAATGTGCTATTTATACAAGAGTCAGCACAGATAACCAAGCAGAAGTAGAATTTAATTCATGTGAGGCACAGGAGGAAAAAATTAAAGCTTTTATTAAAAGCCAAGAAGATATGGAAGTTTTTAAGGTTTATTCTGATCCAGGATTTACGGGCGCTAATCTTAATCGACCAGCTTTAAATGAGATACTTAATTACATAAAAGAGAATAAAATTAACCTTGTTATTTCTTACAAAATAGACAGATTAACCAGGTCGCCTAAAGACTTTTATCAGCTTATTGAGTTATTTGATAAATATGGAGTTGATTTTATTTCTGTAACAGAAAGATTTGATACATCAACACCATCAGGAAGACTGCTTCGCAATATAATGCTCACTTTTGCTCAATTCGAGCGAGAACTTACCAGTGAAAGAACAAAAGATAAAATGCTTCAAAGAGCTCAAAAAGGTATGTGGAATGGCGGTATTGTGCCTTTTGGTTATAAAACAGTATACAAAAAACTAGTCATCGATGAAGAAAGATCAAAGGTTGTTCGCGATATTTACGAAAGTTATATAACCAGCTGTTCTATTACTAAGGTTTGCGACAATTTAAAAACTAATGACATTAAAGCTAATAATGGATTGCCTCTATCCAAAAGCCGCATTTACACTATTTTGAGAAATCCCATCTATGTAGGCAAAATCAAATACGCTGGCAAGTTCTCGCAAGGAAATCATGACCCAATTATTTCACAGGACATATTTGATCTTACGCAAGAACTCCATAAAAAGAAAGTGCGAAAACTGCGATTATATAAAAATTATTCTTTAGCTGGCTTAATTAAATGTAAAGAATGTGGCTCACATATGACGTCCTGTCATACAAATAAGTATAAAAAAAGTAAGATGAAGCGTTATTATTACTATCGCTGCACAAGTACCTTTAAAAAAGACTGGAATACTTGTAAAACAAGACAAGTCAGCGCTAATAGATTAGAAGACTATATCTTTCAAAATTTAGAGAGAATATCCAACGATAAGCATTATATCGATAGTTTGTTATTTAGGCTTAGATATGCCCCTGTGGATAACCGCAAGGGACTCGAACCATCGCAATCATGCTTCGTCTCTGCGAATATTTCACCAGAAAATTTTACACAAACCCTTCAGTATTTTATAAAAATCCTTCCAGAGAAAAAAGGAATCGAAAAGAATCTTTGGGTGAAAAAGTTCATAAAAAGGGTGGATTATTCAAAAGAAGAAATCGCCCTATCTCTTTATTATAAAAGTTTCAAAGGCACAAACTATGAAATTTCTGCCAGCGGCCGGGCGGAGGAAAATGCTGGCAGAAATTTAGATATAATTGATTTTCATAAAAGTCTAGAAATGCCAGGTGATAGTTCGGATCATACAAGATGGCTCCGCATCGTGAACGATGTTAGAACTAATATACAACAACAAAATGAGCATATTTACATTCCAGATTTGAGGACATACGCCAACGCATAAACTTACCCCACCCCGCTACTCACTATTTATTGGCTGGCCATAGCGTACGAAGTTAGAACCAGGATTATTGGTTTAGAGGAGGATATTTTTATACCAGAGTTAAGTTATTATGAGAAATATCAAATTATTTAAAAACTCTATCCAGCCAATCAAACATTATCTGGCTTCCCCTTGTACGATTATCCAGCTGGCAGTGATCATCTGAACCGTCCTTTTCAAGTGAGAATATGTATAAATCTTTCTGAACAGATGAAATACCTCTGTAAAATTCTTTTGCCTGTAAAATCAACTCATCACCTTCCCCATCTCCTACCAGAGCAAGAGTCGGGCAATTTATCTTGTTAAGATCATTCTTAATCGACCACTCATCAGGATCTACCTGGGCCATTGCTTTAAGCATTGCAGGAACAGAATGATCTTTAAATCCACTGTTCCACATTGCCAGAGCCATCATCGAGGCCATAAGAGGGGATCTATTAATCTTCCAATTCATCAATTTTACAACTAACGGACGGGGGATCCTTTTCATTGAAGCAAGCATTTTCTGCTGGGCTCTAAAAACATCAATAAGAGGGCTATTTGGTATAAGGGCTTTTATTCTCTTTTCATAAACAGCTGCCCTTGATACGACATAACCTCCGAAACTATAACCAGCTAATGCGATCCTGTCATCAGTTCCCGGAAGCGTCTCAAGATAATCAAAAGCCGCCTTAAAAGGTATTTCCATATCCGGACGTTTTACACAATCCGGGTAAAGGTGGACTGTTCCCCTGTGTCCCGGATACTCAAATGTAAAAAAATTATAACCACGCCTTATAGCTGCTGGCCCGTCAATTAAAACCACTTCCTCTCCAGACGAATCATTTCCCCCTACAGAAAATAAAGTTGGACGCTTTTTAGAAGAATTATCTGGTCTCCAGAAATAACCAGGTAATTTTTTTCCATCAAATGGAACTTCTATGATATGTATTGGAGCTTCAAATAATGAACAGGCTTTATGAAAGCAATTCCTGCTCTTTTCCCATAATGTGTGGAATTTCGGATGAGTAGGAAGCGCTCCGTATTCAGCAGTTCTGTAATAATTGCATGCCCTTAAAAATAATTCTTTTGCACTCACATTATATCCACCCTTCAGGGCTTCTTCTGCTCCATCCTCTAATTTTTTAGCCAGTTCTTCCCATTGGTCTATCCAGCTTTGACTGTCCTTTTCATTAATTTTTCCCGCTACATAAAGACATTCCCCTATTTCAGCTGCTTTCTCACTCATATACTCAAGAGTCCTTCTAAATACCCAATTAGCCTCATGATCCTTAAATACATTAAACACATTTGATGACCTTCCAGCTCCAAGCTTTGATTTTTTCTTCAATTTAATCACTCCTTTTATCCTTAAATCTTATTTTTTATAATTTACTCCTGGATAAAGCTAGATAGTAAAATATTTGTCAAGGAATTTTTAAGAAATCCATTATTGTATTTTCTTTAAGTCCCATAATAATTTCTGTGGTGTGTGCTGTTGCCAGTATTAGCTTCTGGACATCCTTCTGGGAACTACTGTGAAGCGGCATCCTTATCCCCTCCCTCATTACCAGGATTAGTTTCATCATCTCTTCAGGATATTTCATCTTAAACTCTCCTGTCTTTACTCCATCCCTGGCATTTTTAATTAAAAGAGGATATATTTTTTTTCTCAGTTTATTGAGGTATTCTTCCCGAATTAGGACATGCTTGTTAGATTCAAAGATTCTTATTATAAGTTTTTTATTTGTAGCTGTAATATCTGTCTTTTGCTTTATCCATATCAATAGTTTTTCCGTAGGTGTGAGTTTCTTATCTTTAAAAACCCTGACAATAGATATAGAGATATCATCAATCACTTTATCTACTATGGTCAACATGATATCTTCTTTGGAGGCAAAATGATGATAAAGCCCACCTTTTGAGACTTTACAGTCATTCATTATGTCCTGCACCGAGGTCTTTTCATAGCCCTTATCCATAAATAGTTTACTTGCCGAGTTGATTATTTTATTCTTCAATTCCATATGTAATTATATCCTTCATAAAATATAAGACCGACGGTTGGTCTTATAATATTAAAAACTATGAAGTATGTCAAGACATTTAAAAGTTATAGGTTTTTTAAACCAAGGAGATTAAGATATCTGCAACACATTTGTCTTAAGTGGCTGCCCGCATGTGACAGTAGGGCGAACTTTTAAATTGAAGATAAAAGTAGAATATTGACCATATTGCCTGGCCATAGCGTGCGAAGTTAGAACCAGGATTTTACTGTTAAATGAGGATATTTTTATACCTGAATTGAGTTTTTAATGATTAGTACATTGGTAATTTGTCTGATATTTTACTTAATTTACGAATTACATCAATTAAAAAAAGACTTGCTTAACAGCATAATTAGAATGGTTAAAACTTCCAATAATATATACATCATACACAGGATTATAAAACATATAAGTAGCGATTGAACCGAAGTTTCCCCACATATTGTAGGCTCTCGAAAGAGAAAAAGCCATTTTCTTAATATTTAAGAAAAGAACTCCATAACCATAGTCCATTCCAAATCCGAATTTCCCTAAATCTTTTTTAAATAACTCAAATGTTTCCTTTTTTATTAGGGTATTATTAACCAAAGCTTTGTGAAAAAGAAGTAAGTCTTCTGTTGTCGAAATAATACCTCCACCTGCCCAGTCTGCACTTAGACTTTTGAATGTAGAGACTTCATATTTACCAATGTATGAGGGAGCAAGGGTATGAGGGCTTTTTTCTTTTGGTTTGCTGTAATATAAAAAATAGCTATTGACCATTCCCAAAGGATTGAAAATCTCTATATGGAGGTTTTCATGAAAAGACCTGCCAGTTATCTTTTCAATGATTTTACCCAAAAGATTATAACCAGTATCAGAATAATGAAACTTTTTCCCTGGCACTGAAATTGTCCTTAGATGATCCCTTGTGTACTCAATTGTATCCTCTGGCTTCCAAAATCGGTCAGGTTCTTCGATGATCAGTTCTTTGATTGATTTTGTCTTTTTGGACTTATCCTCGTAATAATCCGCAACCCCTGATGTATGATTTAGAAGTTGTTTTACCAATACATCTTTTGAATAGTCTTTTCCTTTATAAACAAATAGGTTTTTTAATATTTCAGGGGCAAGATATTTAGATATAGGGTCATCGTAGTTTATCTTATATCTTTGGTATAACTTTGCGATAATTAAAGATGTAAAGGTCTTACCAATACTTGCAATATGATATGGATTATCTTTGTTTATTGATCTTTGCTCGTTTCCTGTAGTTCCAAAAGCAAATTTCCAATGAAATTTATATTTATCAGAATGTATTAGTAAAAGTGCATTTTTTAGGTTCTTGTCCTTTAAAACCATATTATTTAATTTTTCTTTAATATTATGGCGAATATAATCTTGAGTTTGCTTTGGCATTTTTTCCCTCGGCATTGATTATAATTTTTGCATATCTCCAAATTAACCAAAAAGGAAGCTCTCCAACAAAAAGATTTTGATATAATTCTTTGACACTCTATTAAATTAATTTTACGGAATTTATTATTAAATGGAAATACTAATATTTTAATGGAACTGAAGAATAGACCTTAACTCTCTTTGTATGGCTTGGCTGGCCATATCGTTCGAATTTAATGCCAGGATGATAGCTTCAAATGAGATATTTTTATACCAGAATTGGGTTTTTAGGTTATGTTAGCAATCTTTAAATATTTCAATGTTAAATTATTTATTAAACTACAATTTAAAGAGCATTTGCTCGTATTAATAGTACTCTAATTTACTAAGGTCCTTTGTCCTATTACTGAAGATCTAAATTTCATTAATGCTCTTATTTAAAGTTGTTAAGACTAAACCTGTCATTGATAGATCTTATCCATTGAGTCAAGTAGCCAAGCCTCGTAGACATTTAGAATTTGGACACATATAAGGAAAGGTGATAATAACTTTTTCTGAGAGTATTGGGACATCTGAGTCTGGATTATACTAAAACATATGTTCATTTTGAAAGTTAGAATTATATGCAAACTTTTATTAATAAATACCTGAGTAATTATTAATAAAAGTTTTAGTATTATTTCAATTAAACATTGTATTTTGTAAAATATTTAGCTATAATTTTCGCAACTATCTGCTCTAGGAAGAAAATATAAAAGCCAAGCAAAGGAGGACTTAAAATGTCTCAAACTGATAATATCCTTACATCAGAGTCTAATATCAAACAGCATTCAATTATTAAATCAATAGTCTTGCACCTTTTGCCAGGAATTCTTATTGTAATCTTTTATACTATTTTTGCTCCTATCTTTGAAAGAAATGGAATTCCTCCAATGCTTGCTTTACTTTGTGCAATTGCAGTTATTCTTATCCCCTTCCAGTTAGGCTTACTACTATATAAAGGAAGAAAGAAAAACGGCAAGCTTTCACTTAAAGGAATTGTGGTTTACCGTAAACCAGTGCGTGCATGGCAATATATTGTCATTTCACTACCTTTACTAATATGGGGTATACTTATATTTTTCCTAGTGGCCCCACAAATTGACAAATATCTTTTAAGTAATATATATTTCTGGCTTCCTGAGTGGTTTAATATATCGAATTTTACTAATAACATGGAGCAGTATTCTCGAGGATCATTGTTGCTAACAGGTATTTTGTTAATTATTCTTAACGGTATTTTGGGGCCTGTCGTGGAAGAGCTTTATTTCCGAGGTTATTTACTACCGAGAATCTCTCGTCTGAAAGGGTGGGCGCCATTGTTAAATGTAGTTCTTTTTTCAATCTATCATTTCTTCACTCCCTGGCAAAACATAGTTAGAATATTAGCAATGCTACCAATGGGTTATGCAGTTTGGTGGAAGAAAAATATATACATAGGTATAATTGTACACTGTCTTATAAACATCATCAGTTCAGTATTTGTTTTTGTAGCAATCCTAAGTTTTATTTGAGAGTGACCTTACTGCATTCTCCAATAACCTAAGTATATTTACCTTGTTAAAATTATTAAATATTTTTATGAAACTTAACAATATTATTAGGAGATAATCATGAACAAAGAAGGTCAGGATAACCGGAGTGGACTATCAATTGGCTCATTAGTCACTGGAATACTATCCATAGCTACAGGATTACTATCTATAGTATCAGTTGCAATCGGCGGTGCCCTTGGTGTCGCTGGGATTGTTTTGGGAGCTATTGACTTAAAAAGAATTAAAGACGGTAGATCCAGTGAGAAAGGAAGAGGTTTTGATATTGCTGGAATTATTTGCGGGGCATTTGGTATTGTAGTATCAATAGTAATAACAATTCTTATTATATTTATTGGTGTTCCCTGGCTAATATCTACTTTTGGATAAAATCCTGGTTCAGTTTCTTCAATTAAAGTAGAATTTGAGACAAACTGGCCTTTCTAATTTGAAAGTTAGTATTCAGGTCTAAATGACTCTATAAACTAAAATAAGTGTAAGCCGTATTAAAGGAATGAGTGCTTCTAAATGAAAAAACATAAAAGTTTTTATACGATAATAGTATTTCTTTTAATCATAACCCTTTCACTGATATTTATTAGCTGCAAACAAGATCCTTCCAGTCTATATACATACCAGCCCCCTGAGAATACTGGTGATGGACTTGATGTAGGCTCCTTAGATGAAGTAAACATTGATCAAGCACTTATTGAAAGAGCTGCATATGATATCAACCGGGGTAAATATGGTGAAGTGCATTCAATGCTTATCTTTAAAGATGACATGCTTGTATTTGAAGAGTATTTTGAGGGCCATAAATACCAGTGGGGTGCTCCCAACTATTATGGAGACTTGGTGACTTGGGACAGGTCTATGTTGCATGTTTTGCAGTCTGTGACTAAAAGCATTACATCAACCTGCATCGGGATCGCAGTAGACAACGGTTTTATAGAGAGTGTTGACCAGTCCATATTTGATTACTTACCAGAATATCAGCACCTAAATACTGATGGCAGAGATAAAATTACCATCGAACATCTGCTGACTATGACTTCTGGACTTAAATGGGATGAGTGGGGTGCGCCAAATAATAGTGTGGACAATGACTCCATTGGCCTGTGGTTTAACGATGAAGGTCCGATCTCTTTTGTATTGGAAAGACCACTCGGAAATGAACCTGGAACAAGTTTTACTTATAATGGTGGTGGAATGGATGTCTTGGGTGAGATCATTAAGAATGCTTCAGGAATGGATCTTGATGAATTTTCCGGAAAGTATTTGTTTGAGCCCTTAGGGATTGACTACTTTGATTGGTATAACCGATTCGAAAATGGTGTTATTGACGCAGCCAGTGGTTTAAAAATCACCCCCAGAGATATGGCTAAAATTGGTATTACATTTCTAAATAAGGGGGTCTGGAACGGAGAACAGATAATCTCCGAGCAATGGGTCAAAAAAAGTGCTACTGCATATCCAGGTAACGCTGGGATTAACCTCCCTAGTGAAGATTCTGGAAGAGTAGGCTATTCCTATTCGTGGTGGACAAAAGAGTACTCTGATTCAGGTAAAGAGTTAAATATATTTTGGGCTGGGGGTTGGGGAGGACAAAGAATTATGGTCTTTCCTGAACTAAACACAGTAGTTGTTTTTACAGGTGGTAATTGGACATCAAAAGTGCAAACATTTAAGATTCTTGAGAAATATGTTTTGCCTGCTATTGAATAAAATTGATCAGCTCCTTGTTCACCCATGGTAGCCTTCCCGATAATGCATGGTTTTCTATCACAGGCTTGTTGATCTATGGGCTGATTTTTGCCGTGGTTGCTGCTAGGCGGTTTAGATGGGAAGCTTAGAAATAACTATTTTGGGATTGGGAAAACTTGGTAAGGTACACGGCATATTTGGACAGAAATCATGGAAACATGGAGAGGTAATCATCAATCTAGTTGGTATGTTCTACTCGTGGTGGACAAAACAATATTCTGATTCAGGTAAAAGATAAACAGTTTTTCGGCTAATGGTTGGGAAGGATAGAAAATAATGGTCTTTCCAGAAATAAACTCAATAGTTGTTTTCATTGGTGACAATTATACATCTAAAGTTAATCAATTTAAGATTCTTAAAAAAACATATTGGAGGTTATCGAAACGATGAACAAGCAGACAATACTGATTGCTGGAGCCACCGGTAATATTGGGGGAGGTGCTGCGGTCGCGCTAGCAAAACGTGGCGCTAGAGTTGTATTACTCGGACGTAGGCTCGAAACATTAGAAGCTAAGGCGGATTCTATCTGTGCCGCTCTATCTGAAGCCCGGATCGAGTGCAAGGATACGGACATTGCCACATTGGTAGTCGACTTCTCTGATATGGAGTCTGTGAGGCGCGCGGCTGCAGAGGCTATGAACCGATTTCCGAAGATACATGGATTGATACTATCTGCTGTCTCCTTAGTTCAAAATGGTCCTAACATCTTGCCCAATGGTCATGAGGTGATGTTTGCGACGAATGTGATGGGACCGTTTCTGTTCACCCAGCTACTATTAGAGAGGATGCAGCAATCAGGCGGATTGGTCCTTTATGTTGTTAACCCAACTTATAGGGAAATCGACTGGGATGACCTTGAAAGCATCAGAAATCACAAGACAGAGATTGCATTCGAGAGAACCAAGACATGCAACCGGGTGATCCCTGCAGAATTGGCAAGACGATATGCTGGAAAGATCTCCTCTATAGCATTCAATCCTACGTACGTCATCGATAAATCAGACCCGGAATTAGCCAAAAGGTGGCCAACTGGATTCATGGGTTTCATCTGGCGGGTAGTGACATTACTCGTTGCAAAGCCACCTGCGGTTGCGGGTGAGCCTATTGCAGACCTTATGCTATCGTATAGAGATCGTAGTGCAATAAATGGAGCCTTGTTCAAACTGGATAAACGTATCAAAAAACCTGATAAGGCAATGACTGACGAGGTATTAGGGAAAAGGTTATGGGATGAGCTGGTTCTACTAACAGGACTAAAGCCTGAATGAAGTCCTATTTGTACAGCTTGGCTTGCTATAGCGGACGAAGTTAGAACCAGGATAATGACCACGAATGAGGATGTTTTATACCAGAATTGAGTATTTGAGTTTTATTAGCTACTCACTGATACTTCATACAATTAAGTTTAGTAATGACTTTTAATCAGGACATTCTTTAACCGCCCTAAAAGACTGATAGTCCGGGTGGATTTCCATACCTCTGGAGAAAACTCCTCCATTATAAACTATGATATAGGCTCTGTTCTGAGGCAACAGTATCTATCCAATAATAGATTACTTTAGAATGAGAGTCCCACAAAGGAGTTTCTTTATCCGGGGTAAATCTGTATATAGCTTTCTTATTTTCAGGATCCCATATACCGCCGGCATCTTCCCCGTGAAGCATTTGAGAGGAAACTGCTTCCTCAACTGTTGGAAGTCTCCAGATATTTACTTTTTCATCAAGTATTTCAGTACCATCTTCATTCAGATGGACAACTATATCTTTTGCTTCATTATAGCTTACTCCATCATCTGGCCATCCGGGTCCCCTGGGAGCCCATATTAGGCAAACACTTCCAGCTTCAACTGTCCTCTATCCATAATCACCATCATCTATCCTCTTGGATATCTTTATCAATCCAATGGTACTGGTAACTATCAGAATGACTATAGGAAGCGCATAAACAAGGATATATACAAGTTTTCTGGGTTTTGCTCTCCCAAAGAAAAAAAGAAGACCTAATCCAATAAGGGGTATGGTAATCAATGCCCATATTACACTAAAACTTGCTCCGGAAAGTATTACTGCAGCAGCAATCCCAATAACAATACATAAGGGAAGCGAGGCTTTAGGGAACCGAATTCCTACCAGTCCGATTATTATAAATACCAGCGCAAGTGACCAGTACTGTACAAGCATCATAAGAATGTTTTCCCAGATACTTTTGCTATACCATCCCTCGTGGAAGTTTTCTATTCCTCCCCAATAAGCCCAAAATGAGGCAATAACTATCACAATAGCAACTGCTATCCAGCCAAGCATTAATTGTCTTTTAGCTATAGTTGACTCCATAAGCTTTTTCTAAATGCAAAACTTTTAAATTATCCTTTTAGTGATTATCCACAGTTATGACTCATTTCCCTTTTTGTGCCATCAGCTAGCCTCAATTGAAGGTGGTTTCTGGTGGATGGGGTTTTCGGCCAGGACGTGGCATACGAAGATCCTGGCGCCTTTCCAGGGCGCTTTGTCTGGATTTCTTATCTATGTTCCACAGTAGTAGAGCCTCTTTCCCTCCGGCAGGGGCTATATTCGGGCAGCTTCAGCAGCACGTTTTTCCCACTGTTCGACGTTTACACCCTTGATTATAAGCCACAGACAAAGTAGACCTTCCGCAATGAAGCTTACCGCGAGACCTACGGTACTGATTACTTCGTAGCCCGGGAAAAAGAAAAACTGAAAAAACCATATCAGCATTGCAAAACCATCAATGATCAGCAATATGCCCAAAAACCTGGGAAGGAAGCTCGATTTGAAAACCAGATAACCAAGGGGAAAGAGCCACAGGTTCAGAAGAAACTGGGCGATCATAAACCCATTCTTGTATAAATTGAGGAATAGCATTGACAGTGCTTGCAGTTGATCTGCCTGGAATACTCTCAAGTAATCAGCACCGCTCATAAGCAGCAGGGCAGCAAATTCAAAAAGGAGAACAATACACCATATAGCGACACCGCCCAGGTTCAATAACACGAACAGCAAAGCGAGGTCCTTATTAACTGGCTTCAATACCACGTATAAAGCCCAGGCTGCCAAGAGAAAAAACACAGCAGTGAGTAGATAGTTCACAAAGCCGATACGGAACAGCCAGCCAGACGCCGTAATACTACGGACTGTTGCTGCGACATCTATGGATCCAACAGCTGTAGAGTGAACACCATTGTCAGCCAAGAAAAAAGTTACAAAGTGTGCAAGATACAGAAGCCCTGCTATTCTTGCGGTCCTTTTGATTGAATTCTTTTTTTCTTTGGCAATAATCGCTTCTTCCCTGGGACCTTTTAATTGTCTTTTACCTTCATTGATTTCTTCTGCTGTTAAATCTGCCATTTCATTACCTCCTGTTTTGTCATTAAATTATTGTTGCAACAAAACTTACTTCTGGTCAGCTTATGCGACTTCCTCTTGAAATGTTTTTTCTATTTATAGAATTACATAGATTAAAAATAATTATAATGGCAAACTTGATAAATTGTAAGGTAAAATATAGTGTACTTTATAACAAAACTCTTTTCCTCTTATAGCATATTCTTTGCGATATATTTCCGATTTTGTTAACTATCCCCTTTTGAGTGCGATATAGTTCATATTATGATGATATTAGGAACTATTCAAGAATTACTCAAAAATACGCCTTAGTTGCCTGGCCATAGCGTACGATAAGTCATATATTATCCTAACCTGGCGATCCGTATTTTGTGTATACAATCGCTTTCATAAGTTTTCCTACAAGATTATTTTTTAATTTTTTCTTATTAATCTTTATTGATTTTTTTCCCACCATAGCTATACACTCCTGTGATCCCAGTCTCCTCAACCATAATCTCATTATTATTAAAAGTTAATTTCCATCTGCCTTTAGTTGCATAACCAAAAAGTTCATAGTTTATAGTAAATATGTTTGGCGCTGTCCATTCCCCAATCGCTGCATAGGTTCCTTCATTTATCTTTCCTTTATTTGTTTCAGTTATTCTATAAACATTATCTAAACCAACATGATAAGAAACCACCTCATCTTTTTTAAGGGTATAGCTAAATTCTGCATAATCTTTATCCTCATCAAATACAAGTCGAAAATTATCATGTAACCAAGGATTTGAATCCACTGAATCACTTAATGAATAAGTCTTTCCAGATATTTCTTTGGCTATTATGGATAGTTCTTGAACTGGTTTAATTTCAACATCTAGACTAGCAGGTACAGAAAATGAAGAAAGTTTATTTTGAGCTATTTCATTAGAAGGTATTGGCTCATTAGAAACAATAGAAGGAATAATATAATTCTTTAATAGTTCTACAGGAAAAAAATCATCCTCACCTTTCATTTTACTGGTGACAACTACAATTAAATTTTTATTAGGTACAACTGTAATGTATTGTCCACCATAACCAACTGCCGAATATATCCCAGACTCATCTAACCACCATTGGTAACCATAACCATCAGACAGTGGTCGAGCAAGATTCGTACTAATCCAAATTCCGCTACTTGTTCCAAAATCTTTTTTACCATCTACATCATATACATATCTATACTGTTTCGGAAAACTATGGGCAGTTATTGATTCTTCAACCCACCAACTAGGGACAACTTGCCTATCTTCCCACTTACCTTTCTGAAGATAAAGTAATCCAATCTTTGCCATATCATGAGGCTTTAGCCACATCCTAGCCCATCCTATATATATTCCTTTAGGGCTTTTATCCCACCTAATATCTTTGATTTCCAGAGGATCAAAAAGGTATTCTCTGGCAAAAGATAATGTATCTTTTCCAGTACTTTTTGTAATAATTGCTGAAAGTAAAAAGGATGCCATATTACTATATTCATATCGAATACCAGGATCTGTTTCCATTGATAAGTTTAAAATGTGCTCAGTCCAATCATCTGTAGCCTGCATCTCAAACAGTCCTTCCCAATCATATATATAAGAGTCCCTACTATGTAATCCAGTTTCCATAGTAAGCAAATCCTTAAGAGTCATAGCTTTTAGTCTATCATCAATATTTTCAATATTTATATCATTTAAAATTTCAAGGACTGGAACATCTACATTTTCTATATAGCCCTCTCCTATAGCAATCCCAATTAAAGTTGCCATGATACTTTTAGTGCATGAATTTAGGATGTGTGAAGTATCTTTTGGAAACAGAGGATTAAAATACAAGTCTGAGACAATATAACCATTACGAATAATAGTTATTGAGTCAATAAATATTTCTTCGTTTTCTGAATGTTTATTTTGGTAATCTTCTACCATTTCAAGAAGTTTGGCGGAATCCATTCCCTGCTCTTCCGGGGAAGACGTTTGCCACTCTTGAGTGGGCCAATAATTAGGACTAACTGTTTCATAAGAAATCTCCTCCATTTTATGGGTCTTATACATGCTGTATAGCTGCAGTGATGTTATTATAATTAAGAAGAGAAGAATTGGGGAAACTATCGCTATTGCTGTTATTTTTAATACTTTTTTTCTTTTCATATATATTTCCTTACTTACTTCAATTATTAATAAGTTTATTTGCAAATCAAGATTCTGACCACTCTATTAAAAGTGAAATAAATAGATTCAATTAAAAAACAAATCATGTTTTCTCTTCAATCCAATTTACCATAGTTTCAAGCGCAAGGTCTAAATTACCTAATTGGCAATGATTGTGACCCTGCGTTTTTTCTGTGAAGACGATATCCGTAATGGACTTTGCATTAGTTAATGCTTTTACTTGCAGCTTATGCATTTTTAATGGAATCATATGATCTTTTTCTCCTGTACAAATCAGAACATCCTGTTTTACTAAATCTGAGTGGAGATTTTCCTCATTAATCTTCAGAAGAACATCGAAACCTTCAATAGGTACTTTCTTGTCTGTTATATACATTAGATTGTTGCAGTACCATGAATACATCAAGTTCTTTTTCATATTTTTTACTATTGAATTATTTACAAAATTTCTAAAGTACCTAAAGAGCAGTTTGGCAATTAGTTGACCAACGGTGTTGGCATATTGATTAACGTCAAAGGAGACAGATGAAGCAATAACTCTTTTTATACGCGGTTCAAATGCGGCGGCTCTTAAACCAAGCCATCCTCCCAATGATATTCCAAGCCAAGTAACATCATTGAGCTTGAAATAATCTAAAATAGCTTTTGCCGGTTTTTCCCATTCATAATCAAACCCAAGTCCATTTTTAAGAGCAGCTCCTTGCCCGGGACCTTCAAATGCGAGCACTTCATAACCATGATCTACAAAATACCAAATTACGGAATATAATTCTTGTATAAGGGAATCAAATCCTCCATGCAGAATGATAACACCTATTTTTTTCTTATCTACTGGTTGAATCCTTACTGCTGGCAGAAAAGCATTACCATAAGGTACTTCGTATTTTTGTCTTGCATCATCTTTAAAGACCTTTTTAAAATTATCAATGAATTTATTGTATAGAAGCTCTTTATCAGGATCATCTCTTAAAGTAAAAAATTCAGCTGCACGGTAGTAAAATGCTGCATTCACCAGCCTTCCTTCGGATGTAGCGGTATCTGCCAGATTTAACATTTCTTTTTTCCATTCTTCAAAAGAACTAATCTTTTGACCAGCTTCTTTCATATCTTCAAGTCTGGCAAATCCTAAAGCATGCAAACGATTTAGTTGGAAATTGATACCCTGGTCTTTATGAAAATTATGAAATCCAACAGGGAATGAGATTTTGTTTTTCATTAGAGCTCCTTTAAAAGATTCAATCAAATCTTTTTTTAATATTTTTTTTTACAAAACCGAAAAAACAGATTTCATTCAGTTCACTGAGCACCTTATCATCTTTTGTGCGATCCTTTCTATTGGAATATAAGACTTTTGAGCCCGCAGTGATCATATCAAGATATAGAAAAATTGATTCAGGTGATAATCCAGATTCTATATAACCCTGTCTTTTGCCTTCATTAATAAATTTTAGCATCAATGGCATTATCTCGTTTTCAGAAAGTTCTTCCATAAATTTCATCAGTTCTTTATTGCCATAGGATATTTTATAGATTGAATCAAAATCCAGATCAGAAAATGATTTAATTTTCTCCTTTATGATAAGCTGAATCTTTTGTGGAAAAGGTTTGTCAGACTGGACTATTTTCTTATAGATCTCAAGATTGCGAAGGCCTATCTCCTTTACTATCTCAGAGATCAGTGAGTCTCTATTCTTAAAATTATTATAAATGGTCGCAGGAGAGACATTTGTCTCCCTTGCAATATCTTCAATACTTATTTTGTTTATATTGGCTGAATTACAGAATAATTGGATCGATATATCTATTATTTTTTGTTTTTTAGTTCTTTTTTCCATCACATAAATCATTATTTTATAGTATTTGTAGTAATATTATATAAATACTACAATTTTGTCAAATGTTTATTGAAAATAATTATCATCCTTCACCTGTCTCGCTAAATTATCTAGCTATACATATACTTCATTGTCTTTAAACTTTTGGCTATATCATATGAAATTAGAACCATGATTATGGGGTTAGCTGTGGATATTTTAATCTTTAAAACGGAATACTTTTATTCAAGCATTAAAATTATTTAATACAAAAAGGGCACGGTAAGTTAACCATTTACTCGGTTTGCTTTTTTTCTACATCTTCCCACATTTTCCCTTTTAATGAATTTTCCAGTATCCATTTTCCATCTTTAGTCATTTTCTGGATAATATTATCTAATGGATCCTGAAGTTTTTTATTCATCGGACTACCAGCTTTTGCAAGTGCATGCATTACTTCTAAAATATCAGAATTATAATTAAGAGAAAATCCAAATTTCAACCAGCCCTTTTTAGAATCCCTGCTCCCCAACCCTTAAGGATTAGGTCCTGAAGAATGAAGGGCTTAAAGCGTTGGTGAATTTTATAAAGGGGGTAGGGGAATGTGGAGAAAAGGGCTCTCCAGGATCGCTTCTGGGGGGAGATATTTGGTTGGGGATATGTATGGTGTGGGGTTTTGGTAATAGGGGGTAGGG
>Ga0307379_10004575_pt1 | contig 19700 bp, 22 predicted proteins | sample UN2MG_FD_202237 | JGI IMG/M metagenome (GOLD analysis project Ga0307379, IMG submission 202237) | Soil microbial communities from Risofladan, Vaasa, Finland - UN-2 | ecosystem: Environmental > Terrestrial > Soil > Coastal area > Acid sulfate soil | place: Finland: Risofladan, Vaasa | collected... | reverse complement strand
TGGAATAGCAAAGGCGAATTATATGCGAGTGATCTTATTGGTTTGAGAAATCTGATTTTTATCAATAATAACGATGGGCCTTTTGGAAGTTTCGAGCGCAAATATAATGAAAGGGAAATAAATGTCACAAAATTTTTTCAAACTCAAAAATCCTGAGAGAAAAGTTGTATATGGGTGGGACGCACCAACTGGAGGATTCTTTTGGATGGAGCTAGACAAAGACGGGGAGAGAATAGCAGGGGCAGACGAGATGTTATTATCTGATCTGGCAGGAGATATTTTTTTGTTATATGGCGTTGCTATTGACATCAAAAAATTGGCCGCTCAATTGAAAGAGAATCCGCTACCTACTGATCTACAATGCTTGGTGGGTTCTATGTACGGAAAAAATATTATGGCAATGTGTAAAAGATGCATGAACGAAATTCTAGGCGTAGAAAGGATGACTGGTAGCAATGTATAAATGTAGAATTATTAAACCCGATGAATTTAGTCCACATTCAAATGCTGATCGTTTAAAACTTCTGGTTTATAATGGAATGCAATTTATTGTGGGTGTTGATGCCGATGAAACCGCTCTCTATGCAGTGTTCTTTGATGGCGGGCAATTGTCGCATGAATATTGCCATGAAAATAATCTTTATCGCCATCCCGAATTGAATAAAGACCCACTCAAGAAGGGGTATTTTGATGACAATAGAAAGGTACGCGCTCAGAAATTGCGGGGCGAAGTTAGCTATGGGTATGTTGCAACACTAGATAGTTTTGAATTTGCCGGTAAGTTTGATTTTCGCCAGGGAATTGAATTTGATGAAATTAACGGGCATGGAATTTGCCAAAAATATATCACTAGAAAAACCCGTGAAAAGATGGAACGCAATACCAAGAAGTCTCGTTCAGATGTGATCTGGAATTTAGAAAAACATTACGACACAGAAAACATTAAGTTCTATCTGGATCGATTACCAGAAAATGTACTCTCGATCATAACAGAAAAAATGCATGGCACATCGGGTCGCACAGGGTATGTCAATGTTGTTCGAGAAACACAAAATATATTCCAACGATTGTTAAGCCGATTGCGCCGTAGAAAATTCTATTCTGTGACAGAAGGATATGAATTAGTATCTGGAACACGTAACACGATTGTCAATACAAGGCCCGATGTTACCAGCCCCGGAACTCCTGACTATTATCGTTGGGAAATCCACGAACAATTTAAGGGGCTGTTGCGCAAAGGCGAAACGATTTATTATGAAGTTGTTGGATACGATAGCTTGAATAGCCCAATTATGAATACCCATGATACTACAAAGCTAGATGACAAAGACTTTACTAAAAAATATGGCAAACAAATTGTGTACAATTATGGATGTGGAGAAGGTTCCAACCCCCTGCGGGAATTGTATGTTTATCGCATCACTCAGGAAACAGCAAACGGTGATACCATTGATTTACCATGGAGCGATGTAAAGGCGCGGTGCAACGATCTTTCATTGAAACATGTTCCTGAAATATTTGTTGGGTATATCAGGGAAAATTCTCGCAACAGGATTGAACATTGGATTGAAGCTCTTTTATGCAATGGACAATCAGATGTCGGAACAAACTTGATGGAAGGTGTATGCTTTCGATTTGAAGGCACCGGATTTACAAAAGTTTATAAGGCAAAGAATCTGTATTTTCTAATCTTGGAAGGCGTGTTGAAAGATCGTGAAGAATATGTTGATGCAGAAGAGGCTAACTAATGGCTAGAGTAATTGCGGCTTGCGGGCATTCGATTACAGAAGAATGGAACGAATGGTTCTCTGAGGATAGGGGTGACGAACAATGCCCCATGGAAGTGGATACGCGCTACATGGATGGCGAATGTAGGGCCGTGTCGCACAGGACAATGTGCAAGAAATGCAGGAATTTTGCAAGAGAATGTGGGTGCTTGCTAGAAACAGAAGAACAAAAAAAGGAATGGCTTGAATATGGCATCGGAAATGTTTGGTAAAAAAAGAAAAGAGGAAATTACATTTGATGATATTATCTTATTGCCCGGATATTCAACAATTGATACGAGAAAAACTTTAGATGTATGCGCGGCCACTTTATTTGGGCATTCCTTGTCTGTACCCGTTATCTCGTCGCCAATGGATACCATTACTGGCGTCAAAATGATGGCGGCAATCAGGGATGCTGGTGGCATTGGTATCCATCATAGGTATTGCGATACAGATATTATGATAATTGCTGCAGCATATGAGAACGGGGGGATTGCAATTTCTCCAAGCGTAGGGGCCGATCTTATTATAGAAATTGCAAACCTATATCCAAAAACATTTTTTTGTATGGATGTTGCCCATGGACATACAAAAAGGAATCTTGATTACTGCAAAGAATTGATTTCTAATGGTGTTAATAATATCATATCGGGAAATATTGTAACAGTGAAAGCCGCTGAAGATTATTATGATACTGGGATTGATCATTTTAGAGTGGGGATTGGTAATGGTTCTGTTTGTAAGACGCGGGTTGTTACTGGGTTTGGGCGTCCTCAGGCAAGTGCTCTTATGGATTTGAATGATGCGTTTGGCGAAGATGCTACTTTAATCTCTGATGGGGGTATAAAAAATTATGGCGATATTGCTAAAGCATTCGCTTGTGGCGCATCTTATATTATGACCGGCAGACTTTTTGCAGGTTGCAGATCGACGCCAACCCCTGGCATTTATCGCGGAATGGCTAGTGGCGATGCCTTAGCACAAAGAAAGAGTGAATATTTTGTTGAAGGCGAAAGCATTAGTGTTACAAATAATGCTTCTGTCTGTAGCATTATGAAAGAAATTGAAAGTGCTATCAGAATGTCATGCTATTATGGTGGTGTATCGTCCCATAAAGAGTTGCAAAACTGCAAAATGGCTGTTATCACTGAGAATTCTAAAATTGAAGGTCAAGTTAGGTATTGACATCCTGAGAATTTGTGGTATAATAAAAGTATTCTTTTATTAGGAGGCACGAAATGACAAGACATGGATGGTTACGGGCACTAAGAGCAATTGCGTTTTTGTGCGGAATGGTCACATTGGGGCTATCTATTCAGTGGTCAGCGAAAGGCGTGTCAGTGAAAAATCCTGACCTAATATATGTCGGTGTTTTTCTTGGCGTTCTGGTCACGGTAGTTGAGTTCATCTGGCGTAAGCCAGGAATGGAATCCAATAAAACGATGAATACGATTGGGGCAATTGTGTATTTTTATGGAATTGTGACGAATTCATTGGGATTCCTACATGCTTGGGGATTTGAATGGGGAAACTTTTCGCAATATCTAAAAGACCCCATTTCTCTTGTCTTGGCAGTTTTGATTGGAACCATGCTAGAAGTTATTGCGGAGCCAATGATTTCGTGGGGGCTAACGGGCGATTCTCAAGCTGACATGTTCGGAAATTTGTCTGATTTAATCAATACCCCCGCTGCCCAGGCATCGCGTTCTCAGCAACAACAATATTTTCAGCAAAAACCAAACAGGCAAAACCAACAGGGCAATCAACAAAATCAAAATCAAAATCAAAACACCCAACAAATGAACAACCAGCAACAATCGCCAGATAAAAATTACGAACAGCGTTATGGGCAACACCCTAATTACCACCCAACAGTACCACAGTACAAAGGAGCCAAAAATGTCCGACGATAGAATTGAAAAAATCAAAACGTTGCCAGATGGTATCGAGAAAAGAAATTACATTCGTATGGTGATGGATGAAGTTTATTCATATCGATCAACTGCCCATATTGCAAGATTGAATTGGTGTAGAGGTACGGCGTCTTGGTGCAACCACTTTGCCAATATTCTTGAAAGGAGGTTGATGGATGCAGTTGAATAAGAATGCACTGAGTGGCATTTTGGGTGATATCTTTCACATAATAGCGGCCATTTGTTTTATGGTGGCAATGGTAGATGCACCAGCGTGGGTAGTTGCCTTGGGATTGGGATTTTGTTCCTATATGCTTTCTCGATCTTTTCGTAACACAAACAGACAATGAAAATTATTTTTGAAACCTTGGCCGGTAGCCATCTTTACGGGACAGGCACCCCGACATCCGATAAGGATTTCAGGGGTGTTTGTGTCCGTAGCCAGAGAGAAAGGGATGATCCATTTAATAACTTTGAGCAAATGGTTCAAACAAAAAAAGTTGACAGGGTTATTTATGACCTTAGAAAATTCTTTAAATTGGCAACAGATTGCAATCCTAATATTATAGAATTGCTGTATGCGCCGAATGATGCGATCATTCATCTTGAGCCAGAAGGGGCGCTTTTGATGGCATACCGTGGATATTTCCTTTCACAAAAATGCCGAAACACGTTTCTTGGATATGCAATTTCTCAATTAAAAAGAATTAAGCTTCACAGAGAATGGTTACTAAATCCTCCAGATAAAAAACCAGAGCGCAAGGATTTTGGATTGCCTGAGATGCCGCCTTTTGCGCTAGAAAAGTGTGAGGTCTTAACACATGCGCCGCCAGAGACAATCAAGGATGAATGGAAAGAGTATGCCCTGAACGAACAGAGATATCGAAGCGCAAAGCAACGATGGGATAATCATGAGAACTGGGAAAAGAATCGCAATCCAAAAAGGGCAGAGCTAGAAGCCAAGTACTTGTTTGACTGCAAACATGGAATGCATCTATATCGTCTAATGACGCAGGGTATTGAATTGCTAGAGACGGGGCATATTCAGTTACCGCTTTCTAACAGGGATTTGTTGTTAGAAATAAGGAATGGCAAGTTTTCCTATGACGAATTGATGGAAATGGTTGATGGATTTGAAACAAAGCTAAAAGAAATACCATCTGATCTTCCAGTAAAACCAAATGCAAATAAAATCAGAGATTTATACTACGAAATTTTAGGAGTTTGAGAGTGAATAAATATTTAAGTTTTGACATTGAAATCTATAACGAATTGCCAGAAAATTTTGATCCAAAAGAAATTATTCCATCGGTGGCTGCAATTGGTACTTGTGAAGATGATATTGAATATTATTATGATATTCCCCACATGTCGAAAAGTACCGCCGTTGATTTGGTTGAAACGATGATTGCAAATAATGCTCTTGGCATTCGCCCTGTGGCATGGAATGGCACTCATTTTGATTTCCCCATCCTTGGGTTTTGGTCTGGAATGGTAGAAGAATGCGCAGACTTGGCAATGCAGTCGATTGACCTGATGTTGTTGGTGACATTTAGGCGCGGCCATTTCCTTGGCCTACAAAAAGCACTTGATGGGGCGGGCCTTAAAGGAAAATTAAAAAAGGTAACGCTCAAGGACGGGACTCCTATTAATGATATGACGGGCGCTAAGGCTCCGCAGTTATGGCGTGATGGAGAACATGAAGCTGTTATAGCATATCTTAAGGAAGATATTATACAACCGCTTGAATTGATTGATGAAATTGTCAAGAACCGCGGCATTAAGTGGATTAGCGGCACTGGCAGGGCGAGTTTTTGTCGTGCTAAACTTACGCCAGTTTATGAGTGTTATAAATGGGACAAGTCAGAATACCCATACTGGTTGAAAAATCCAGTTGAAAGAGATGTGTTCTTTGACTGGATGCCAGAATCAATTCTTAAAAAATATGGGATTGGTAGCTGAAACACTTGACATTTGGGTTATGTTGTGGTATACTTATATAGTCAAATCAATTCCATAAGGTGCTCCCGTATCGGCCTGGACTTCTAATCCAGAAACCGTAAAGGATGAAAATGTGCGTTCAAATCGCATCGGGAGTTCTTTGTGCCGAGGAGTCGCCAAGCGTCTCCTCGGGCACATCAAATCAAAAATAGCGAATTGGAGGAGCTTGGACACCTCGCTTGCCCTGGACGCAAGAGATCGCTGGTTCAAATCCAGCATTCGCTACTCTGGAAACATCAGCCGTAAAGTGATGTTATAAGCCGAAATGTGATATGGAGATAAGCTCCCGGATGGCAGAGTATGCAAAAAGTAGGTACGCGCGCAAGGTTACTGACGCCAGAACAAACTGTTATATTGCGGGCAATTTTATTGCCAAAGTCAACGCCGGTGTAGCTCAACAGGCAGAGCGGCATCCTTGTAAGATGCATGTTGAAGATTCGATTTCTTCCATCGGCTCAGAGTGCCGCATAGTATTGGTCAACTGTGCAGAATTCTAGGATATTACAGACCGTCCACGCCATACCGAATGGATGGCGCAACAATCGGAAAACTGAAGCGCCCTAGAAGTAGGAAAAAGACTCTGACTAAACCGCTGTTGGAGAATAAACCAACCCCGTATAGAGTAAGCGGGATCACCGGATTGTCTAACTCAAGGTTGAGTTCTCGCGGCCGAGATGGGTTCGATTCCCATGGCAATCCGGAGACAATAAAAAATATGGTAAATGTAGTTCAGCGGCAGAACGCAACACTGTGAATGCTGTTGATGCCGAGAGTTCAAATCTCTCCATTTACCCTTTAGACCAGTGGCCCAATGGCAAGGCACCTGACTTTGAATCAGGCGATTGGAGGTTCAAGTCCTTCCTGGTCTGCCTAGAAAATGGCGTGTATGGTGCAGAATGCACTCGGTATTGCTGAGTGACTCCGATATACAACTCAGCGCCGTCAGGCTGTCGGAGGCAAGCCGCGCCATTTTCTAATTATGGCCCGCGTCGGTAAAACCGAATAAAAGGTTGCTTTTATTCCGATGCAAATTATTGAAGGAGCTTAAAAAAATGGAAGAAAGAAGACCAAGAAATACGCATATTGTTTTGATCGCTCTTGGCGGACTGAACTGCGCTTTAGAAAAAAGTAAGCCAGATGATAGAAGCGAAATTGATCGCAGATTCGCAGTCGTTATCACAATGATGGAAAAGGTTACTGCGTATATATCTTTTTTCTTAGGTACATATTTAGATCGTGTTGCGAATGGGGAACTTTAGTCAAGATGTGTGAAGGGCGGCGGTGCGGATAGGACACACGATCCCAAAAAGGGGATACACCGGGAATAACTGTATTTTTAGAATACCGGTAAAAGCGGACTAGCTAACCGCTGGAATGCAGGTAGCCAATCCTGCCCGCCCGAATAAATAAGGAGAATATAATGCACTGTAAATATTGTGGTAGAGAAATAGAAACAACATCTATGATCTGTGGTTATTGTAATGTTTACCCCCAACAGACAAAAGCAACGTTTCTGACAGGTTGGGTTTGTCCAAAGTGTGGGCAAGCTCTTTCTCCATTCGTCCAGAGTTGTCCATTTTGTATTCCCGAAACTGGCTTTGCCGATACCTGCGAATATACCATCTTAGGAAATGGTAAGCGATGAGTAAAATTCCTGTCAATCTGGCCGCTGAATGGCATGAACTGGGAAAGAAAACTGTCAATCTTATGGTACGGCCCGATACTGATTTTTGGGAATGGCTAAATTCTGTGAGAAGCGATAGCGATGGAGTTATCATGCATGGCGAATTATTTTTGTATGCAGCCCTGTATTATAAAAATGACTTCAATGATGAAATTTATACCGGGATGACGCTGGATGACCATTTATTATACTTAATAAAAGGAGCCAAATATGACTTGGTATCGGATGACAATTGAACAACTTGTCGCGGAATTAACAAAAATTCATGATAGCCAGGATTGTTTCTGTCACCCTGACCCGCACAATTATGAGCAGTCTGTTTATTGTGACAGGTGTGAGGCTGGTCATGCAATTAACAAAGCCAGAGAAATTTTGGAAGAAACCCATAAAACAATCCAAGAGCGGCGCAAACCATTTAGGCCAATTGATGCCAAAGAATAAAACAGGATGTGCATTCCTCTTGACAATTTTATGATTGTGTGTTACAATAGTCCTATGAAAAATTGCGATCATCGTCCAATGGTAGGGCGTCAGTTTTCCAAACTGATCATCAGAGTTCGAGTCTCTGTGATCGCTTGTCGTGGTCTTTGTAGTTGCGGCATACAGGGTAAAGACGCCAAGAGCATGGACTACCACGACGCATTATCATTTTATCGGCGCTTTATCGGTGTTTTATCGGCGCTTATGAAATGGAGAAAGGTACGGCCCGACTTGCTTATCAGGGCAACCATGAGCAAAAATTTTTGTCTGGTAGCGAAAGATCAAATAGCCCCCGTACCAATCTTGGGCGTTTAGCTCAGTTGGGAGAGCGCTTCGCTTGCACCGAAGAGGCCGTGAGTCCGATTCTCACAACGTCCATAAGCCATTATTTTTATGGCGAATAAAATTATACTTTTATAAACAAGGAGATGCATGAAGGAAATAAAATGAAAAAAATTATCAGTTTATCGGGCAGTTCAACCGGAATGAATTCGTTCCGAGATGTTGCCAAAGGGCTTGGAATTTGGATGTGGAACATAAACCACAGAAACGTTGCAAGCAAAGCAACAAGATTTCTTGAATGGGACGGGGAACGCAACGAAGTGTTCTATTCATTTCTGGACTTGTTAGTTCAAGCTGCAAATGAAACATTTGATTTCGAGGTGGCCTATACTAAAAAAATGATCGAAAAATTTATGGTAGATAAAAAAGCGACAATGCTGATTATCTACAATATGAGTGATGATGCCCTGGTAAGGTTCAATGATATTTGCAATGTCCATATTGTTGATCCAGATAATTCAGATGGTACTCACTTTGCAGACCACTATCTTATTTATGAAGATGATGAAAAATTTATTCAATGTGCCAAAGAACTGTTGGCCGGATTCCTGGAGGAATAATGAGCTTTGATGTAACGAGAGCCGTAAGAGAAAAGATTTTCACGAAAGTTGCACTAATGGGGCCATCTGGCTCTGGGAAAACATATAGTGCGCTCCGGCTGGCAAAGGGAATGGCCGAGTCTCTGCAAGAAATTGAGGGGCGGTCTATCAGAATTGTCATGGCAAACACAGAGGTAGCGCGCGGTCTTTATTATGCGAATGAGTTTGAGTATGATATTATTAACGTATCTGCCCCGCATAATCCAGAAAAATATGTTGAACTTGTCGATTTTGTTGTTAAAGAAGGTTATGATATTCTTATCATGGATAGCACATCCCATGAATGGGAAGGTCGCGGCGGCTGCTTGGAGTTACAGCAGCTTGCAGGGGGAACATATCAGGCTTGGGCAAAAGTAACTCCCCGACACAACAATTTTATTTCTGCGATTGCAGATTCACCAATTCATATTATCGCTACCATGCGCGGTAAAGATCAATATGAAATGGATAAGGATGAAAAAGGAAAGACCAGTGTCAAAAAACTTGGCGTTGGCGCAGTGCAACGAACCGGATTTGAGTATGAGTTCACTTTTACGGCCACGCTAGATCAGGTAGACAACATGGCAATATCGCAGAAAGACAATACTCACATTTTTGAAAAGCAAGGTCGTATTTTGCTATCCGAAAAGCATGGTAAAGAACTAATTGCATGGGCAAATAGCGGTGAAGGCTACACGCCTCCAGTTCGCAATGTGAAAAGCGATATTGAAATTCAGCAAGAATTGTACGAAACCATCGTAGCCAAATGCCGGTTGCTTGGCGGGCAGGAAAATGAGCAGGTCATGGAAACAGTAAAACGCCATGAGGCTGAGGCGACAGGTAAAAAAGCAAGCGGTAATTTCAAGAAGATCAAAGATGTGGAAAAATTAAAAGCATTATTGGAAGAATTGGAAACACTAACCCCATTAGAGGAGACAGCGTAAATGCCTTGGCAAATTAGAGACACGTATTTAAAAGTGTGGGAAGTTGATGAGCATGAAAATTACTCAGTTGTGAGCGGATCAACATCGCGCAAAGATAAGCAGACAGACGAGTACGTATCGTCTAACTGGAAATTCATCCGCTTTGTTGGAGATGCACATCAGGATATCAAAAACGGTGAATTGAAGGAAAAGGACAGAATCAAGGTTATCGCTGCGATTATTTCCCATGAGCCATACATCAAAGACGGCGAACGCGTATGGCCTAAATACCCACAAATCACAGTGTTCAAGTGGGAACACCCTGAGAGCGATGACCGCCGATATGAACAGGCACCCGTTGTCACAGATGATGAGCCTGATGATATCCCATTCTAAAATAAAACATCTCTTTTATTATATAGCATAAACCCATGGGCAGTGTGGGGAAACTCACATTGCCCCATTTTTTACCACAGAGAGGTGATGAGTGTTAATAGAAAAAGAGTTGGTAAGAAAAGCAAAAGAAACTTTAGAGTCTGAGAATGGGAACACTGCAAGTATTATTGCCAATGATTTAAAGATCGAAAAGTACGATGAAATAAATTTGAAAGGATGCTGTCCTTTTCATGGGGAAGATACGCCATCATTCATATGGTACGATGAAGGATTATTTTTCAAGTGTTTTGGTTGCGGAAAAAGGTATGATATTGTTGATCATTACATGGCCCATCATGGGCTGACATATCTTGGTGCCATTGAAAAACTATTTGTAGAAACAAAAACAAAATTCCAATTCGGCGAGAAGGGCGCGCGCCTAAGAGATTATAAATATCCAACTAGAGAATATCAAGACAACAGAAGCGCAACAGAATCCTATCTACAGACACGATCTATATCGCGGGAAACATTAGATCGATTTGATGTGCAAGAAGCCCCTGGTAAAAATATTGCATTTCACTTCTATGACACGAATGATGTTCTTAAGACGGTAAAATATCGCCCTGCCAGGAAATTGGACAAAAAAGATACCAAATCTTGGTCACAAAAGGGCGCTGACAATACGCCTTTATTGTACGGTATGAATTTGGCAGACCCTAGCAAGCCCCTAGTGGTCTGTGAAGGCGAAATTGATGCCCTGGCAATATATGAATCGGGTTACGCAAATGTTGTCTCAGTGCCATTCGGCAGTAGTGATCGAACATGGATTGAAGAGAACTTTGATTTCCTGGAACAATTTGAAAAGATTATTATTTGGTCTGATAATGATCCCCCCGGAATAGCTCTAAGGCGGGATGCCATAACCCGATTAGGATCATGGCGAACCCATTATGTAGATTTACCTCCAGAGATTGATGGTAATCAGGTAAAGGATGCTAACGAAGTCCTCTTTTATTGTGGCAAGAACAAAGTTGTCGATCTAATCAACAATGCGCCATCTGCTCCGGTGCAAAACGTTGTTGATTTGGCTGACGTTGAAGATTATAATCTTGACGAGATGCCAGGGCTGTATACTGGAATTGCGCCATTTGACCAGAAAATTTATAAGGTTGTATTAGGAACTGTAATCGTAGTGACTGGAAGACCAGGGGCGGGTAAAAGCTCGCTGGTAAATCAACTGTTTGTTGCAGAGCCACTCAACCAGGGGCATGGCGTCTTTTATTTTAGCGGGGAAATGCCACGGCCCATGTTAAAATCATGGGTACAATTACAATTAGCAGGAAGAAGCAACGTTACTGTAAAGAATGATCATGTAAGGTCAATCAATCCAGCTGCCCGACAAAAGATTAGAGAATGGCATAAGGGACGCATTTGGGTCTATGATGATGATGACGATAACAGAGTGTCAAGCATTTTAGACAAGGCAGAGCATGTTGTGCGTCGATTTGGCGCTAAGGTTGTGATCTTAGATAATCTTGCGGCAATGTCAATGGATGGAACGAATGATCTAAACCAATGGGCAAAACAAAAAGAACTAATTATTGAGTTGAAAAATTTTGCGGCCAAGTTCAATGCGCTAGTTGTGCTAGTTGCACACCCACGCAAAACAGCGCCGGGTGTTACAAAAATATCGGGGCAAGATATTGCGGGCAGCGCAGACTTATTGAATCTTTGTCAGTATGCGATATCAGTACATCGATATACAGATGATGAGCGCAAGGGTGAGATGGGCCGTGATGGTGAATGGAAAAAGGGGAAAGAACCAATTAAACAGCACACAGAAGTTGATATTTTGAAAAATAGAATGACGGGTGTCATCGGAGCTTTTAAATTGTATTTTGATAGACACGCCTATAGATTTTATAGCAATGCTGAAGAATTGTGGAAGCGATATAAATGGGACGATTCGGCTGAACCAATCCCCACAATAATGCCCGAAGATGAAATTCCTGAATGGGCGCAATAGGAAAGGATAAACTCCATGACACAAGATTTGGGATTTTTAAAAGAAATGAAATTTTCAAACAGTTCTATAACTGCATTCCAAACCTGCCCTCAAATGTTCAAGCTAATATATATAGATGCAGAAGAACGCATTGATAATTTCTTTGGGCAATTTGGACTTTTAATACATGATATTTTAGAACTTTATTTTAATCGCGACGCTGATATATTTGAACTTTCTAGCTTATATGAAGAAAAATTTCCATTGACGGTTACGTGCCCACCGCCTCCATACCCGGCAGGAATGAAACAAAATTATTATGATGACGGGTTGGAATTTTTTGAAAATTTTTCATTCGATAGAAACTCAGTTGATGTGATCCTTACGGAAGAATTTCTTGAATTCGATCAGGATGGCTACACAATCACTACAAAACCGGATATGGTTGTTAAAGAAAAAGGTAGTGGCAAGATTATTTTGGTTGACTATAAAACAAGCAAATTAAAATTAGATGGCAAGTCCTTGGATAAGAAAAAAGAGGCTGGATATTTGCGGCAAATGGAACTGTATGCCTATGGTCTTTGGGCCGAAAGAAATATAAAAACTGATAAAATTTGGATATGGTATGTTAGGAATAATTTAATGAAAACATACCCTATAGATATAATGAGCGTTCAGGAAACGCTAGAATGGGCAGGGAACACCATAAAACAAATTGCCGAATGTGAAAATGATTGGTTGCCGCCAACCAAAACAAAGCCAGGGAAGTTCTGGTGCGACTTTATTTGCTCAGTGAGAGATTCGTGCCCATTCAAGATATGAGGAGAACACAAGATGAAATTATTAGTGCCTGTTGATATATCTAATGTGCGCGTAAGTCAGGATTTTGACGAACACGTCAATCGTGCCAAAAGAAACGGATGGTGTTATCAGCCTGGATATTGTCCGGGTGGTATTTACTATTATGGCGGGATTGATTTCGCTTATCTGTATGATAAAAACCCCCCAATTTATGTTGCAACCAGCGGTGTTGTAAGTCGGGTGAAAAGTGAATCTGGCGGTTACGGCAATTACATATACATCAAACATGATGATGGCAGTTTGACAGTTTATGCCCATCTCAATAGCACAACGGTTGCCGTTGGTGACAGGGTAAATACCGGAGATATTATTGCCTATGGTGGCAATACGGGGAACAGCACTGCCCCCCATCTTCATTTTGAGTTTCGCAATTCTAGCGGTATTCCCGTTGACCCACAGCCATATTTTGAATCACCGCAGATACCAATTGATCCTGATAGTTCCGATAATATAAAATTTGAAATTCCAGAAGAATGGCACACTCCACAAATTTGCATTACGGCTGTTCCATTCTTACGCGTACGGCCACAACCATCGACATCTGGATACTGGAATCCCAATGATAAAATTCATACTGGAGGGATTGCAGATGTAATTGAGGTCTCTAACGTTACCAATGGTGAGGTTTGGTTGAAGATTGGGCATAACCAATATTGCGCTGCTGTTTATAATGGTTATATTTATGCAGAGTGGATAGAAGAATAGGATTGCTGGCAAAGAATCCTTGACAATTGATTTGGCCTGTGGTATAATTAAGAAAACTAATACAAGGAAAGGACAAAAAATGGAACAGGGAAATTTTGATAATTATGAAGTTGGAGATTTGGTCATTTGTGATTGGGCATCTGGCTATAAAATTGTTCCAATATCTCGAATAACCAAAAATTTTATAAATGTTCAAACACCAAATGGGAATTATCGCTATAGAAAATCCAATGGATGTAAGACCAATCATGATGGATGGCACTTTAAATTTATTTATCCTGCAACAAAAAACAATATGGTCAAATACGAAAAAGCAATGAATGAAGCACGACAGAAATCTAAAATCCGAAAATTGAAAGCATTTGATTATGGGACACTAAGGGATGATGATATTGATGCAATTATGAAAATTATTAATGGCTGAGTCGTGCCGAAAGGGAAAATATGAAATATCAAAACTATCATCGCCATAGCCATTTTTCCAACATCATAGTTCCGGACTCAACCACCCGCAATGAAGAATACGCTATCAGGGCCGTAGAACTAGGCCATGGTATCATTTCAGGGGTTGAGCATGGTTGGTGCGGACGCTACATCGAGAGTTACGAGTTAGCAAAACAATATGGATTAAAATTTGTTTTTGGAACTGAGACATATTTTGTCAAGGATAGACTCCAAAAAGATAAAACAAATGCCCATATAGTTTTGTTGGCAAAAAATGAAAATGGCCGTCGTGCAATCATAACCGCAATTTCAAATGCCAATCTCACTGGATATTATTATAGGGCGCGCATTGATAATGAAATTCTTTTCTCGTTGCCGCCAAAAGATGTTTGGGTAACTACGGCTTGCGTTGGCGGAATTTGGAAATACGATGATGCAGATAAAATTATGCTCGAAATGGCAGAACATTTCGGGCAAAATTTTTTCCTAGAAGTTCAGGCACACAATACCGATAGCCAAAGATTATTAAACTCAAAAATTATAAATTTAGCAAATAAGAATAATCTGAAGATTATTTTTGGTTGTGATAGTCACATGATATCACCCGATGGAACTCAGGATAGGGATGATTTTCTAGCATCAAAACATATTGTCTATGAAGATGAACAGGGCTGGTATTTAGACTATCCGAGCGATGAGGACGTTATCCAAAGATTTGAAAAACAAGGGGCATTAACAAAATTTCAGGTCGCTGAGGCCATGGAAAATACGAACATAACCCTTGACGTTGAGGAATATTCGCCGGTAATATTTGGTGATGATATCAAAATGCCAACAATATATCCCAGCAAATCTCAGGATGAGCGCGATACAATTTTTATTGATCTAATTTGGGATAGGTGGAGTGAAGAAAAAAACAATGTGCCCCCGGAAAGGTGGAATGAGTATGAATCTGAAATTAAAAAGGAAATCAAGATTGTCATAGAAACAAAACATAGCGATTATTTTCTTCTCAATCACGCAATAGTCAACTTGGGCATTTCAAAAGGTGGTGTCATTACTGCATCTGGCCGTGGAAGTGGTGGTAGTTTTTATATCAATAAGTTACTTAGTCTTACACAAATGGATAGAATCTCTGCGCCGGTAAAAATGTACCCCGAAAGGTTCTTGTCTGTGGCGCGCATCTTGGAAACTAAATCACTTGCTGATTTTGATATGAATTTAGGCAATCCAGAGGTATTTATTAATGCACAGAATGAAATTATGGGGAATGATAGTGCATATCCAATGCTGGCCTTTGGCACAATGAAACCTCGCGCCGCGTGGAAGATGTATGCAAGGGCTAAGGGGGTCGATTTTGATATTGCAAATTCAATTTCTGATCAGATTGGATTCTATGAGAGGGCATTGCTAAATGCAGAAGATGATGATGAGATTGAATTGTCTGATTATATTGATTCCAATTATATTGATCTTTTTATCGAGAGTGGTAAATATCAGGGAATCGTCTCCGAACTGCGCCCACACCCATGTGCGCATCTAATCTACCAGGGAAACATAAGAGAAGAAATTGGCCTTATTCGCATAAATTCTGCTGGCGGCACATCCCATATTTGTTGCACTATGGATGGCAATTGGGGCGAACAATATAAGTTTCTAAAAAATGACTTATTAAAAGTATCGACCGTCCAGCTAACAGATGCCGTATATAAAAGAATTAAGACCAAACAACATTCCGTATCAGAACTTATTAAATTGTGCAAAGACGATCCCAGCGTTTGGCAAGTCTATCATAACGCCTGGACTATGGGAATAAATCAATTTGAACAACATGGAACGGCAGGGCGGGCCGCTAAGTATAAGCCTGTCAATATATCTGAGCTATCAGCCTTTGTCGCCGCCATACGTCCTGGATTCCAGTCTATGTATACTACATTTGAATCCAGAGAACCATTCAATTATGGTATTGATATTTTCGATGCGCTAATCCAAACGCCGGAAATGCCCAATAGTTTTGTCCTTTATCAAGAACAAAGCATGGCCGCTCTAAACTATGCAGGTATTCCAATGTCTGAATGCTACGATGTTGTCAAGAATATCGCAAAGAAACGGGCAGAGAAAGTATTCAAATATAAGAAGAAATTCATAAGCGGGTTTTCTAAAAGGATTATTGAAGATAGTGGAGTTACCACTGCAAAGGCAAAGATAGTTTCTGATAGTATTTGGCAGATTTTGGAGGACTCAAGCCGCTATAGTTTTAATGCTTCGCATAGCTATTGTGTTGCAATCGATAGTTTGTATGGGGCATACCTCAAAGCAAACTACCCGCTTGAATTTTATGAAACATTCATGCGCATCATGGAAGAAGATGGCGACAAGGATCGGCTACATAAAGCGCAAGTAGAAGCACACACGGCTTACGGCATAAGTTTTCCAAGATTGCAATTTGGACAGGACAATAGAGAGATAGCGATTGTTGATGGCGATAATGCAATTGCTATGAGTTTGAAATCCCTGAAGGGATTTGGGCAAAAAATAAGTGAAGAATTATTTCGCCTATCACAAATAGAATATTCTGATTTTATTGATTTTCTGGTAAAGGCGGAAGATGAATCAATGGTATCTAAGAAATTTGAAACATTAATACAAATCGGATACTTTAGAGAATTTGGCCGCAACAAAAAATTATTAGAAATATTTAAAGAATTTAAATCAGGAAAATCGCGGTATAGCCGAAAGTATATCGATAAGACAAAAGAAAAAAGGTTGGCGGGGCTTAAAGAACTCTGGAACAATTTGCCAGATATGGCAATACCATTTAGACAACAAATCTACTTTGACATCTCAACATTCGGGATGCCACAAGCTACATATCCAATCAATAAAAAATATATTTATGCGGTAAAGGTAGATGAGCGTTACGCCCCAAGAGTTGAATCATATTGCTTGGCAACTGGCGAAACCGTATCTTTGAAAATACAAAAGAGAATTTTTGAAAGGAATTATTTTAGCGGAGACGAAATTATTTACTGCGAAAAGTTTGAAAAGAAGCCTACCGTAAAAATGATTGATGGAAAATTTGTAGAGCTAGAAAACGATTACACTTGGTGGATTTCAAAGTATCGCATTGTGGATGAAAGTGAAATAAACAATCTTATTAATAAGGGAGCCTCATGAAAAGAGATATGGTTTTTGTGTTTGACGATGATAGTAAAAAATATGTTGAAGTTACTCTTAGCGGAACCAGATTGGTTGATGAAGGTATTGATTATGGCAGGGGTGCTCGATGGGTGTTGCCGTTTGCTAAAAGGAAGTTCCCAAAAGCAAGGCTAAGAAAGATTATGTTTTTTGAAACATCCATAGCTCAAGACGTTAGGAAACGGCAATAATTTATGACAAATCAATTTCCCCCGAAAAGAAGTATTTCGCCTGTCACAATGAATATTTTGAAAAAAAGATATTTTATGCCTGACGAGAAAAAATGGAGCGATGTTGTTGACAGAGTTATAAAAAATATTTGCGATGAAATGCCAGAAGATGATCAATACATCCTGAGAAACATGATCGGCAATCGGTATTTTGTTCCTAATAGCCCTGTCTTGGTAAATGCCGGTAAACATGGGGGCGGGTTGTGCGCTTGTTATGTTGTAGATTTCCAAGATACAATTGAAGAGATTTATAAAACAAAATTTGAGTTTGCTCTTATAGCACGAAAGGGCGGAGGGTGTGGAACATCACTTAGCAAGATTAGGCCAGAGGGTGACAAGGTTAATGGTAGTGCGCACGGATATGCCGGAGGCCCAATCAAATTTGCAGACACAATCAACTGGGATATGCAAGCTTTGACGCAATCGGGTTTCAGGAATATGGCGATAATGTTTGTTCAAGACATTTATCATCCAGATATCATAAAATTTATTGTGGCAAAGCATGAAGAAGGGGCAATCGCCAATGCTAATATTAGTGTCATGGTCGATGATGCATTCATGGAAAAGGTTCTGGCCGAAGATGATTACTGGACAGAGTTTAATGGCGTAAAATATAATAAACATAACGCTAAAGAAATCTTTGATATGATTGTTGATGGTGCATGGCGCAACGGAGAGCCGGGGATGTTATTTAAAAATCGCATTGATGATTCGCCGTATAAATACTCCAATCAACAAATATTTGCGACTAACCCTTGCAGCGAACAGCCATTGCCGCCAAATGGAGTTTGCAATTTGGGATCATTAGATATATCTAAATTTATGTCTGGTGATAAATTTGATTTTGAAAAATTGCGCGTCGCAACCCAATTGAGTGTAAGGTTTCTTGATGCGGTTATAGATAAAACATCATATCCAACAAATGATATTCAGTCATGGGCAATGAGAAACAGGCCGATAGGCGTTGGTGTGATGGGCCTTGCCGATTATTTTTTAATGAAAAAAATGGCCTACGGCTCAAAAGAAAGTATCCTTGAACTAGAATTAATATTGAGCGCCATTGAAGATTATGCCGAATCGGAATCAATAGACCTTGGAAAAAAATTTGGAATTCCAAAAGCTTGTAAAAATTTGCCCGTACCTAGAAGGAATATTACCTTTATGACAATTGCTCCAACCGGCACGGTGTCTCTAATCGCAGGTTGTTCATCTGGTATTGAGCCTATATTTAGTTCAATAACAATCCGCAATGATAAAACAGGAACGTATAAATTTGAAAACGATTTAGACACACAGCCATATTTTAGATGCGCCGTTTCCCATAATGGAGAAGCGACAGAAGTTACATGGCAGGAACATATTGATATTCTGGCTGCATCGCAAAAATATATTGATAGTGGTGTCTCAAAAACTGTAAATTTTCCCAAAGGCGCTCACAGGGATACAGTTGCTAAAGCATTTATAATGGCATGGGAAAAAGGATGCAAAGGATTGGCGGTTTATAGAAATGGGTCAAGAAAAGTTGAAGTCTTGTCCACGAAAGGGAAAGATACCCCTTGACAATATCAGCAATTGATGGTATAATACTCTTATGATTAGTAAAATAAAAAACTCATTTTATTCAAGGTTGCCATGTCGCATCGTAGGCCATTCTGTGTTATTCAATGATACATCTTATGCCGTATGCCCAAGGTGTGGCTCACACGAATACTACAATAGCAATGAGTGGGGTTCATGGTCTGTCGTGGATAAAATTGCGTCTATAAAATATAACATATCGTGGCACTGGATAATAACCAAAAATAGGCTTTATAACCGTTGTTACGATTGTGACAAACTCAGCATCTTGTTCGGACACAATGTTGGCAATCATGATGATTGTATCCCTTTTTGAAAGGAAATAAAATGAAACCACTCAATCGAACACTTGGAAAAATTTGTGTAGCATTATCAGTGATTATTATTTTAGCCATTCCATTTGCGTTTTTACCACTCAGTAAATATATAGAAGCCACTATCACAATTGTAATAATGGCGCTTGCGGTAGAAATATATAGCGACTATACATCACAAGAGAACAATAATGAATAAACCTCCAAAGCCGATGACGCCGCAAAAGGCAACCCCAAATAATGTAAATGGGCGCGACCTTTTTCAGACGCCAGATTACGCCACAAAACTATTGATTC
>Ga0307379_10004572_pt1 | contig 19704 bp, 19 predicted proteins | sample UN2MG_FD_202237 | JGI IMG/M metagenome (GOLD analysis project Ga0307379, IMG submission 202237) | Soil microbial communities from Risofladan, Vaasa, Finland - UN-2 | ecosystem: Environmental > Terrestrial > Soil > Coastal area > Acid sulfate soil | place: Finland: Risofladan, Vaasa | collected... | reverse complement strand
GAACCTACATTCACAACTGACGGCGTCGCGCTGATCCCGATCATGGTCGGTCTTCATTCCGACTTCGAGTCATTACTTCGGTGGTCGCCTGTCGCGAAAGTACCAGACGTCTTCCGTGTCAATATGAAGAGTCTCGACGCGGAGCAAGAGATCACAATCGGGTCTGACACATACATCGTATTCCCGATGATGAACAAGGACGCGAACAACACAGTCGCGGGCGAAGGATATTCAGGCTATGAAGGTCTCGCGTACAAAAAAATCACAGCCAATGCGACTTAAACTATGTCAATTCGAGCGACTGGCAGGTTTGATCTTCTAAGGTACGAGCCTACAAATCCACAGTTCCCGACTCTGCCGGACGGCGTTATCGTCCCGCACGTCTCTGACTTTGGTCGTTCGGCTGGTCTTGCAGCACGTCAGCCAATAGTCTCGCGTCGGATCAAGGGGTCAGCGCCAGCAAACGACAGGCAGCGTTTCGCTGGCTGGCAGACAGACACGACATGGGTGAACCCCATTCTTGTGGACTTTGGGGTCATCCCCAGCCCGGTACAGAAGACTGTGAGCCTGTACAACGCCCGCAGCACGCCTGTCATCGTCACAGCCTTGCCCTTGCCTACTGGCGTCACATTGATCGGTCCAGCGCTGCCACAGACGCTTGAGCCTTATGATGGAGTGGTCTTCACTCTGGAAGCATCGACAATCGGTCCGAATGAATTCGATGAATTCGTGACGTTCACAACATCTGCCGGGGACGTGACGTTCCGCGTCATCGGTCGTCGTGTGTTCACAATCAACGCCATCCCGCAGCGACCGATCAACGAGACCCTGATCTGGAGGACTGAGATATTACGTTCGACGAATGCGTCAGAGAAAGCGTACAGCCTTCTTCAATCGCCGATTGCGGTCATCGATTACCGTGTCAAGTTCACTGATGATCTCCAGCGAATCCGATTCAAGAACAACTTCGCGGCGGGACAATCGGCTCTCGTTGTTGCGGCGCAGAAGTGGTACGAAGCACGGCAGTTGACAGTCGCGGCTCTGTCCGGAGACACAGTGCTGAATGTTCCTACGGACTACACCAGCTTCGCTGTTGGGCAACCGATATCGTGCGTCACTAATGACGGTCAAGTCGCAGCCGGACAAATAACCAGCCTTACTTCATCGACGATCACGCTGTCCGCTGCCATAGGACTTGCATTGCCAGTCGGGACTCATGTGATGCCAGTCGGACTCGGATACGTGAGCAGATTTCCATCATATACAGTGTATCCAGTCAATCTCGAAGAAGTGTCGTACACTGTCGCGTTCAATCAGGAAGTAGACCGGACTGCACTCGATTCTATGTTCCCGCTGTTGCCTGATTATCAATCTTCTCCGGCAACATCGACACCGATCCTAGAATTCTGCAATCAGCAATCTCGTCAGCAATTTCAACTCCACCGAAGCGAAGATGTTCTGGATTCCGGATTGTCAAATAGAGTTGCTTTCAACGAGTTCCCGTTCGGCGATGATGTCTCCGACTTCGAACTTACATTGAACGGGATTGACCTGATCTGGAAGTGGCGTCAGTTCTTCCACTACTTGCGCGGGTCGTACCTCGACTTCTATGTGCCGACGTTCAGGAATGATATTCCAAGCGTCACGACTACCACGTCGAACACGTTCAATGCTCCTGACACAGACCTGTTCTTATTGTTCGGCAATCCACCGAATGATCGACGTGCGCAGATTCGTCTTATATACCCTGATGGGACGATCCTGTATCGTACAATCACAGCAATCGTTGACAATGTCACCACTGAACAGATCACAGTTGACTCAAACCTGATCAACGGCTCTCCGATCATCTCCTTCCTGCAACGAGCGCGGATATTCGGCGACACTGTCAACTTCAATTTCTTGCGCATCGATGAAGCTGTGATGACGTTCAAGTATAGGACTATAGAGAAATGACCTTCCAAGCTTTTGAAACTGGACCGCTGAGTCAGCCAGTCGAATTCTTGACGATCAAGAACGGGTTTAACATCTGGCAGTACACGAACTCGAATATAAACCAGACGCTCGGTGCTCGGACATTCGTTCCCGCTGCATACACTCGCAACGAACCTTCGTTCAGCAAAGACACCAGCGATGGGCAGATCAAAATCCGCATCCCTTCGTCTCTTCCGATTGTCGAGTTCTACGAGACGATTCCATCCAGTGAAATCTCTTCGATAACTATTGAAAGGCAGATCAGGAATGATCCCGATCTCGGCGTTCAGATATTCTGGAAGGGACAAGTTGCGAGTGTTCAACGTGAAGGAGACTTTGCGACAATCCTTGCAGTCCCGCTCAATCGTCTTCCGGCGCAGATTCCGCGATACACGTATTCCGGACTCTGTAACTGGTTCTTATTTCAGGATCAATGTGGACTGTCGCGAGAGAACTGGAGACACATCGGACCCGTCGTCACTCTGGACCCGTCGTCACCTACGATCATCACGATCACTGGACTCCGGACACAGGCGGCGGCGCTTAATACGCAGGTCTCTCCACAAACGTTGACATCACAACAACTGGACGACTACTGGCTCGGCGGGTACATTCAGAACGCGGACGGAGAGAAGCGCGGGATATACGCGACCGATGTTGACGGTGTTCCGGATCGAATCCGGGTTCTCCAGCCGTTCAGATCGCTTGCTGTGAATGATGTCGTGAGCGTATTCGCTGGCTGTGATAGAACTCGCGATACATGCGCCGCGAAGTTCAACAACTCGATCAATCATGGCGGGTTCCCAGACATTCCAGTTGTGAATCCGTTCACAACGGAGCTTCCACCGGGTTCCGCTGCAACTGAAAAGAAAGTCTGGTTCGGGAACTGACAATATGTGGCTGACACTTTTTCTCTGGGCAGTATCTTTTGTTCTCGCAGATTATTTCCGCGCGAAGCTGCCAGCCGTTGAACCCAGCGGAGAAGGTGACTTCCAGTCTCCGACAGCAACCGAAGGACGTAAAGTTCCACAGGTCGTCGGTGGAACGATCAAGGTCAAAGGACCGAACACGCTATACACGGGAGACTGGGAAGCCGAAGCCGTAACAGTAGAGACAGGCATCATCTTCAAGAAAGACGAGACCGTCGGATACTTGTACAGGGTAGCTCTTGCACTCGGACAGTTTCAAGGTGAAGCCGCCGGGATGACGGCGATCTACATCGGTGACGACAAAGTCTGGGACTATGTAGCAGACAACGGTAGCGTTCCCGGAGACGTAGCGGACATCAGTCTCCCTGATTTATTCGGTGGAGAGACGAAGGGCGGCGGATTTGTTGGTCGTGTCCGTGCATTCAACGGTGCTCCGGGGCAGGTCGTTTCACAATACCTTCTCAGTAAGAACCCGCTGCAAAGCGCGTGGCCTAGCTTTTGCTATGTCGTGGTGACTGATCCAACTGAAACCATCGGCGCGGAAATTGGTGAAGCAAATCAGTTGCGTGAAATCCGTGTCGAATGGCAGATGTGGGACACCGTTGCGAACGGCGGACTCGGCGATGGATTATCTCTCGGCAACAATCACCACTTCATAGGACGTGATGCGAATCCTATCTCTGCGGCGTTTAATGTGCTCAACAATCCGAACTTCGGACTCTCAATCGGGGAGATAGACTTCGTAAACTGGAAAGCCGCTGCGGAAGTCTGCTACACCGAGGGCATCGGATATTCACAACTCGTAGACAACGAACAAGAAGCCGGAGCGATTCTGGCAGAGATCGAAAAACATGTTGACGGATACTTCGGCGCGAATCCGACAACGGGACTGATGGAGATCACTCTCGCGCGCGCGGGATACACACCAGCGAATGAATTTCAGGCGACGGAATCGAATGTCCTGAAGATCATAGATTACGCGAAACCGGAGTGGCCGCAGACGAAGAACGAAGTGAAGATTCGTTTCGTCAACCGCGACAAGAACTACACGGATGATCACGCAGTAGCACAGGACATGGCAGGTCGTCTTATCACAGGGCGACCGCAGTCAGTCACGATACGATTCCCCGGACTACGAGAAGCGAACGCAGCGAACGCGATTGTCGCGAGAACTTCACGCGCGTATTTCTGGCCGTTGTCGAAGTTCGGTATGGAGATGGATCGGACTGCGTATGCCCTTCGACCGGGTGACGTTGTCATTGTCACGCATCCAGACATCGCCGCAGTCAACCTTCCGACACGGGTGTCACACATTGCCACGGGTGATCCTATAAAGCAGACGATCAGGGTTGACGTCGTTGAAGATGTATTCCAAGCTGAACTCGGATTACAGTCGGCTCCGCAAGCGAGCGGTCATGTCCCGCCATCAAGCGCTCCAGTCACTATCAGTGTTCATCAGAATACGATGGCTCCGCGCTGGCTGATGGAGATCAATGAGCAGACGCTTGAACCACGCCTGTTGTTTCTGGTCGCACGAGACGCTCCGAATACAGCATACAACCTAAGCTATCGCACACGCGAGAATCCCTTCGGCGGAAACTTCAGTGGTGTTTTAACAGACGGCTCTCCATCGTTCACACGATACGGGACACTGCGCGCCAATCTTGGTCATCTAGTGAGCACCTTTAATGATGGGACAGTATCAGTTGCGAACGGTGGTGGATTTCAAGTTGACGGACCGTATTTATCGTCGCTCGCCGGAACATACAATCCGCGCTTCTTTTTTGACGGACTCATTGTAATAAACCCCGGACAGCCGAACGAAGAGTTCTGTGCAATGGGCGCATGTGCTATCAACGGAACAGGGGTAGAGTGCTCCTTAGTAATACGCGGCGTCGGTGACAGTGCGGTCAATACTCACCTTGCGGGAGAACCTGTGTTCTTCATCGACAAGGGTGCGTACATGCAGATCAACTCCAGACCGATATCGCCTGACGGTTCTTGGGGATACCAGTACACAATCCAACCTGTAGCGCAAGGCGTAGCGGGGACTGCAACAGCATTTCAAGGTGAACAAATTGTTTCGAGCACGTTCTGGAAGCCTTATCCGCCGACGGCTGTCTTCTTCAACCGACTGAGCACGACGGTATGGTTTGCGAATGGAGACCTCGATCTGAGCGCACCGAACACAATAAATCCGCCGTCGTTCAATGGATTTGATATAAACGTCTGGAACAGGCGTTTCGATCAGTTGAATCCGATGTACGGTGCAAACACTATGGATGACATCGGCAATCAGTTGCCCCCGAATTCATTCGTGGATGTCGGTCCTGTCTTGAACTGGTTTATGTACGATCTCGATGACTTCCCGTCTCCAGTTCGGGGAAATGAATACATGAGTGGAACGTCCGCCATTCTGGATGACGCGACGAATAATCTTTTGCTGCCTCAATCGCTATGGTGGGCAACGGATAAGCCTTATCCAATCAACACGCGCATCGAACTTACATGGGAGAACACAGCATCTCCGAATGTCGGTGGAGTAGTCGCTGGACTTGAATCGAACTCATTGTTCATGGATAAAATTATAGATGGAACGCCTGATCCAGAAGGTCGGTTCGCGGTCGATGAAACTCGACTGCTCTTACACATGGAAGGGTTCGACCGGACTACAGTGTTCATCGACTATTCAAGCTACGCTCACACCGTCACGCCATTCGGTGACGCTCAAGTCGATGGTCTAACACCAGAAGATACTGGAATGGGTCTGGGGTCGCTAAGACTTATCGTCCCAAATAGTCCGGGGAGTTATCTTGAAGTGACTGAGCAGTCACCTTCAGCGTTCTTCCTCGACGTCGATCCGGGGTTCGTCATTCAGTTCCGCATCCGGTTCACTGAGACGCCATCGGGAACGATACCAATCGTGACAAAATGGCGAACCAGCGACAATCAGCGGCAGTTCTGGGTCGGCCTTATCAATACGACAATCCAGATAAAATATTCAGTCGATGGGACTGCCGAACTAACTGAGACGACAGGGACGAGAACATGGGCATTGGATCAGTGGTACGAGGTCGTCGTTTGCATCTGGGACGTGAGCGCATACTTCTTCGTCGATGGCGTGTTCGACGAGCGTCAAGCGCTCGTATGGGGACCGATGTTCAACGGTGCTGCTCCAGTTAGAATCGGTGCTGACGGTGACGGAAATTTGATACCACAGTCAGTCAATATCGATGAAGTGCGAATAATCAATTCACCAGTGTACAAAGTCCCGTACACGAAGAATGTCATTCCACTGCCCGGTCGTGAACGCGGTCCGGTCGTGCTATATGCAGACTGGAACAAAGCTGCGGACAACGATGTCGCGTACAACACTGACGATCTTAATCGTTACACACTGCGTTTCCCGCTCAACGAAGTCACATCGATTGATGCCGCAGAAGCGTGCTTCGTGACTTCCCCCGCTGGGAAGGCGTTGTTTTGCGGTGGCGTCAACGGAAGTGGGTTCGACAACTCGGATGGCGTTTTGCTTGAAAACACAGGTCCGGGATTACTGTACGCGGACCGATGGGACTTCGGGTTAGGTGACTTCACGATGGAGTGTTTCGTGAAGCTCAATGCAACACCAGCGGCGCACACCGGAGACAGTGCTGCGCTGATCAAGAAACGCTTCCGTGGCGTGGGTCCGTTCTTGGACTGGCAGTTTCACATCTCGAAGACAAACCTGCTGGAGTTCACCCATCAGGGCAACGAAGTTTCATTGAATACACTGTCCTCGGCGGCGCAGACTTGGACGGTCGGAGTGTGGTATCACGTTGCCGTGTGTCGCGAGAATGGTGTGCTGGCACTCTTCAAGGACGGTGATAGAATCGCGCAGTCGTTGACAATACACGCGACGAGAGACTACGGAAACTTCAGAGCGGGTGTATGTCTGGGGCGACAAGAGCAGAACAGTACGGCTGATCATTCCGTGCTCAACGGCTGGCTTGACAACGTGCGAGTGTTGAAGGGCGTCGCTGCTTATCCATGCACGACGAGTCCGGCGACTGGTGCGTACACGGTTCCGACAGCATACTTCGCCACTGATCCAGTGCCACAGGCGGAGCTACCGATTCTGTCTTTGCAGTCGGACTGGACGCCGCTCAACCTTTAGGAGATGACAGATGCCGCTCACACTTTGGATTGATCCGTCAGACGATAGCGTCGTCACATTCGATTCTCCAGCAACTCGGATCACTGCGATTGCTGATAAGTCCACATCGGGAAACGATGTCGCAGAGCAAGCGTCTCCGCAGAGCGGTCCGTCGTTCTCGTCTACACTTGTTCTCCCGGCGAGAAAGCGCTTCATGACTTTCGGTGCTGGAGAGTTCCTGAGAAGGGTCAATGCCAGTCCAGCGCTGCTCAATATGGGCGGACCGGATTTCACCGTCATCGTCGCGTTCAGTGATGACGGATCAAACGGACTGGACGGTGGACTCGTCGGCGTATCCGATCCGTCGTCGCCGCTCGATGCGAGTGGATGGAGAATAGACAAGCCGCTCGACAGTCCGCAGACCGCTCGCATCACTGCGTCGGTCGGTGATCGTGGCACGAATTTCATTGACGTCGAGACTGCTCCATCTTCCCCGTTGTCATCGTTCGCGGCGGCTGGGCAGGGCGTCGTGTCGTTGACGTTCAAAGATGGTGAATATCTCATAGCGCACATGAACGGCGCAGAGATTTCCGCCATTCCCTATACTGGGACGCTCGGATTCGCACATGATTTGAACATCGGAATGATTCCCGGCGGAGCATCGTGGGAGAGTGGAAGAATCTACGAAGTGCTGTATTGTGATGAAGTGCTGACGAGTGATGAACGTCAACGAGCAGAAGCCTATCTTGCGCACAAGTGGTGGTTCGCTAATTCACTCGACACAGGTCATCCGTTCAGGCTTCGCGGACCAGACGTACAAGCGAATGCTGAGTTCATCGCGAACTTCGATGGAACCGACGGTGCTGTAACATTTACCAGCGAAGACTTCGGCACGCGTGTCGGCACGTTCGCGGGGAATGCTCAACTCGATACGGCAGATCAAAAGTTCGGCACGGCTTCCTTGCTGCTTGATGGCTCTGGAGATTACGTGACATTCCCACAATCCACTGACTTTGACTTCGCTGCGGGAGACTTCTCGATTGAGTGTTGGGTCCGATGGTCTACTGATCCATCGACGAGCAGTGACACGTTCGTCTCGAAGTATGTCGGGACTGGGAGCAACCGCTCGTGGGTCTTGCAACTGAGCGCTAACAATCTCCGCTTCATATACACGACGGCTGGTGTGACGGATATCACAATGAACCAGTCATGGAATCCCGAAGCGAACCAGTGGTATCACGTCTGCGTCGAGCGATATGGGAACTTGATGTATCACTACGTCAACGGCATTCAGATCGGAACTGCACTGGCGATGACCGACACGATCTTCACGGCATCCGCAGTGCTGGATGTAGGTTCTCGCTTCACGACTGGACAGACGGACTACTACGGTCCGGGCTGGATTGACGGAATGCGAATCGTGAAGGGACAAGCGCTGCATCGTGGAGCATCGTCATTCCCTCTTCCTTATCGCGCTCCGGTGAGAACGTTTCCGGCAGCGCTGATCGCAAACTTCAACGGGGCGAGTGGTGGGACTTCATATACCAGTGAGGATTCTGGAGCGAGAGTCGCGACCTTCGGTGGGGGTGCTGTTCTTGATACTGGGTTCAAGAAGTTCGGAGCGTCGTCGCTGGATGTTCGTGCCGCATCGCCGGAAGGATTTGTGACGTTCCCCGATTCCGCAGACTTCGACTTTACTACTTTAGAGTTCACGATTGAATGCTGGGTCTACTTTGATAATGATCCCGGCACGAATCAGATGACGTTTGTCAGTAAGTGGGGACCAACGAATCAGAATTCATGGTGGCTCGGACTTGACACTGGCGGGACGACGCTTGCACTGTACTTCTCGACGTCGGGCGGAAACGCTCCTTTCAATAGTGTGACCTTTGATCCTACTGCCGGACAGTGGTATCACGTTGCAGTGGTTCGTGACGCGGCAGTCGTGCGGTTCTATGTGGATGGTGTCCATATTGGAAACACGGCTAATAATTTCGGGTTCTTCTCATCGACGAGAGTGGTTGAAATCGGATCGTACAGTAGCGGCGTGTCGCCGTTCGATGGATGGATTGACGGTGTCCGTGTCGTGGCAGGAGTAGCGTTGTACCGTGGAACTACTGCTTTCACGCCGCCAATTGATGCGCCGGGTGAACCAATTTTCTAGGAGAACAATATGAGTAAGAACTTTGACTGGGCTTTGCAGTGCATCCTTCATCATGAAGGCGGATTCGTGGATCACAAAAATGATCCGGGCGGCGCGACCGATAAAGGGATCAGTCTGCGATTTCTGCGTTCTATCGGGGAAGACATAAACGGTGACGGCGACATCGATGTCGATGACATCCGTGCGCTGGATAACAAAGATGTCGAACGCTTATATGAGACGCACTTCTGGAAACCCGCGAAATGCGACAAGATAAAGTCGTCAATGATCGCGACGAAAGTGTTTGACATGGCTGTGAATATGGGTCCGGGACAAGCGTGGAAGATAGTTCAGGCAGCGTGCGGGACTCTGGGCGCAGTTTTAACCGTAGATGGTAAAGCTGGACCAAAGACAATTGACGCAGTAAACTCGCTCGCGGATCGGGACTATATGCTTGTGACGAACATCCGTCGTGAACAGGATAAGTTCTACGAGACACTGATCAAGAACAAACCATCGCTGTCGGACTTCCGGCTCGGATGGCGAAGACGTGCCGCGTTTTAATGGGAGAGACGCTTGCAATCACCAGCATGGAAAATCCGATGCTTAATGCTCGCGGAATGTGTTGACGCATGGCGTCTCGTTCCGCGTGCTCTTCTATTCGCCTACTGGGTTCTCGTCTACGACGTAACGGATAGGCTGCTGACGTGGTACATGTCTCTCCCTGCAATCGAACGAACTGCTGAAGCGTCCGGAATGGCGTTCGGTATATTCACTGCACTTCTTGGACTAGGAACGAACTTCATGAATGCGTACATCAAGACCGGAAGGAACTGGCAAGCGTTGAAGGAAGATGAATCATGACAGCACAAAAACTTGTCCATCCCATCGCGGACAGCCTGTCCGCCGGAGCCGCTGTCGGCTTTGGGGTTCACATGCTCGCTGACGTTGAAGTCATCGTCTCTATAATCGCCGGACTATTCGTCGCCGCATCTGCCGGGTTATCAATCTACCTGAACTGGCAAAGACTCAAAGCTGAGAAAAAAGACACGAGCGAATAATCCATCGGAGTATCTCCAATGTCGAAGAACACTGGTCTTCAGTATCATCCGCAAGAGCTTGAAAAGCTCAAGCCGTTTGCTAAGTCAGAAGCACAACTCCGCAATTTAGAAGCGGTTCTTGAATACGGCTCAGAGAGAAAAGCCGCTGACGCACTTGGCATGAATCGCTCGACGATCAATGCGAGTATAAAATCGATTCGAACGAACGCGGCTCGCCGTGGTCACGCTCCAGACAGCGACATGACAAAGACCGTCCCAGACGGTTTTTCTGTCTCTGGGGTCTCGACGATGTACGACGCCGACGGCAACCTGAAAATTCAATGGGTGAAGTCGAAGCAAGAAGCGCAGAAGCTTCTTGAACTGGCTCTGGAAGCTGTGCGTGAATCCTTCGACGGAGCGAGCAATAAAGTTCCAGTGATCCCGAAGCCGAAGAAAATTAAAACGAAAGAATTGCTCACGGTGTACCCTATGGGAGACCCACATATCGGGCTGTACGCGTGGGCAGAAGAATCCGGAGCAGACTTCGATGTCAAGATTGCAGAGCGAAATCTCGTCACAGCCACCGAACGTCTCGTGGAATGCGCTCCGGCGTCGGATCAAGCACTCATTGTCAACGTCGGCGACTTCTTCCACAGTGACTCAATGGACAATCGCACGTCGCGTTCAGGTCACGCGCTGGACGTGGACACACGCTGGGCGAGAGTTCTTCGAGTTGGCGTTCGAGCTATGCGCGCCTGTATCGAAGCTACACTGAGAAAGCACAACACAGTCCACGTCATCAACGAGATCGGCAACCACGACGATCACACGGCTCAAGTGCTGACGCTCGCACTATCGATGGCATACGAAGACAACAAGCGAGTGAGCTTCGACATGGGTCCGGGTCGCTTCCACTATTATCGATTCGGTGAAGTTCTTATCGGTGTCACTCACGGTGACACGACGAAACCGGAAAGGCTCGGTGGGATCATGGCAACGGATCGTCCGAAGGACTGGGGTGAAACTGTCAGAAGGTACTGGTACACTGGTCACATACATACGAGAAACGTGTTCGAGATGCCCGGATGTGAAGTGGAAAGTTTCAGGACACTCGCCGCGTCGGATGCTTGGACTGCTTCAATGGGGTACAGGTCCGGGCGCGACATGTACTGCATAGTGATTCACGAGAAGTACGGAGAAATCGAGAGACACAGGAAAGATATTCTGATGCTAAAGGATTGACGTGAAACGATTGAAGCCACTGATCGGAATCTGCGGACCCGCTGGTTCTGGAAAAGATACACTCGCTAACGGCATCGCCGCGACTGACGTGTACGTGAAGCACAACCTTGCCGACCCGATCAAGGCTGCACTGAACGCAATGTTCGGATGGGGTCCGGCGCACTGGGAGAACCGCGACTGGAAGGAAGAACCTGTCCCGTGGCTTGAAATAGAAGATGTCGGACCGTTCGTGTCTCCACGCTTTCTTGCACAGACACTCGGAACAGAGTGGGGACGCGAGCGTATCGATCCCGAAATCTGGCTGAAGATTGCGCAGCGGAAGTATGCGAAGATCGCCGGAGCCGGGACAATGAGCGGCGGGCGTATCGTAGGAATGGGCATGATCATCCCCGACATTCGCTTCGAGAATGAAGCGGCGTGGATCAAGGATGAAGGCGGGTTACTTTTTGAAGTACAGAGACCGGGACATGAAGCGATTTCAGAGAGCGAGCACGCATCAGAGCGTGGTGTCCCGATCAAATACATTGACGCAGTGATCATCAACGACGGTCCACCATCCAAGATGATCAGCGAAGCGAGGCGAGTATTATGGGATTCTTCGGGTTTTTCAGCGGTGTCGGCAAGTTCTTAGGCGGCAACTGGATCAGGATCGTTTTGATCGCTGGTCTCGCTGCTTCGATCTTCGGCATGGGATACATGAAGGCATCTGCTGTTCATGCGGAACACGCAGCGGACTTTGAAAAAGCGAAGGTAGTCGCCATCGCTGCACGAGAGAAAGAGTTGCGGGACGAGTTTGCTGTTCGTGTCGGTGAAGAAGAGGCAGCACGGATCACGAATGAATCAGAACGTAACGCGTTACGAATTCACCGCGATTCGCTGATCGAAGCCATCAAGCGCACGCAATTGACGAAGCCTGTCACGGCAGTACGAGTCGAAGCGTGCATGGAGTCAGACAATGAAGATGTTCAGATTGTTATTGCTAATCCTTTCAACGAGTCTTTTCGCGAGTTGTGGAACGACGGATCGCGTGGTACTGCACGACTCGGAGAAAATCCCTGACCCGAAGCCTGTAGAGTCAATGCAAGCGTGCGACGCTATGTTGTCGGAACTCCCGGTCGGATTCTCGGAACTCCCGGTCGCCGAAGCTGTTGAACTTCTGGCTGTCAATCATGCCGTCGATGCAACGTTCTATTTCGATTGCAAGCGCAAGCACGAAGACCTGACCCGATGGATAGGAAAGCAATGAGACACACCCCGACAGAATGGGAATCCGGTAAGCCGGAGACTCCTTGCGGGCAAGGATCGATGTTCAAGAACACCGAAGTCATCCGTGCATGGCTCCCGGACATGATCGACAAGTACGACATCTTCAGCATCGCAGACATTGGCTGTGGTGATCAGAACTGGATTCATCGTTGCTTGCCGGATGGCATCGACTATCAAGGATTCGATCTGGTCCCACGCCGACAGGACGTGATGCCATTCGACGTGACACGCGAAGTTCTGCCGCGTCGGATTGAACTGGTGCTCTGTATTTACGTGCTGAACCATCTGCAACCGCACATGGCAGAGCGAGCGCTCCGGATGATCAAAGAATCACGCCCATCGTATCTGCTGATGTCGTACTCGGATTCAGATCAGTATTCCCTCAATGGAATGGGGGAGCTAGTCGATTCGATCCGTCACAAGGATACCGGACGACACATCTGGCGATATGGAATCTGGAAGCTATGAGAGACGATCCCATCGGAGTCTTCTGCTCCCCGCGTGGCGGGTCGTCGATGGTGACTGGCGTGCTGGCTGCACACGGCATCTGGACTGGCAAGACGTTCGGCGAAGGCAGCAAGATTGCTGGTCTGGCCGGATACCCGACGCACGAGAACATTCAGATCAGGAACTTCATGAAGCAGTTCTGGCCTTTGGACGCAGGAAACCACGCACAGGACGCAACGAGAGCCGATCTGCGGGGCTTTTGCGATAAAGTGGTCCCGTCGGGTGTCCCGTGGCTGTTCAAGGGGCTGTCAGAGTACTACATGGTCTGGGAGCAGCACTTCCCCCGGATGGTCCCGGTGTTTGTCTTCAGAGACCCGAATCAGGCTGTAGAAACCCATGTGCGGCGGCACATCAAACGATCCCCCGAAGCAGGGGCGAACATACCAGCGATCCTGAAGTTCCGGCAGAACGCAGCACGGATCGTCTCAGCGCGGTATAAGTTCATGAATGGCGTGCTCCTGAACAGGCGGGACGCCTACAGGGTTGACGCTGATCGAGTTGTGAATGGCGATCTGGCGCAACTGGTCCCGGTTCTGGCACAATACGGAAAGACTTTAGACCACCGTCTCGCGATGGATACTATCTCCCCCGATACGTTCCACACTAGCGAGGTTTGTGACTGACGGTCCTGCATTTCAACGTTCGGTGGCTTCCGCGAGAAGTGCAATAGACCGGGCCGTCAGTCTTTTTTCATGTAAGATCGGGGGAAGAGAAAGTGAAGATAGCTATATACGCACAAGGGGGTCATTCAATATTTTTTTTATACCCATTTATCGATTATTTTTGGCTACAGTCCTACAAGACTGTTTTGATTAAGGTTTTAACTATGTTTTTTGTAGACACCAGAATCTAACACCCTACAGGGTATTTTTGAACTTTATACCCAACAAGGTATTTTTCTCGTGTCAGCGCGTGCGGGCGAGGTCGGACGAAAAATTATTTTTTCTAAGTCCTTGTGCGTATAGAGGAAGGAAGTGAAATGAGATTGATTGAGCAGTCGGACTATTTGTACAAGACGAAGCCGTATGAGCATCAGGCGAAGGCGTTCATGCTGTCGCGCGACGAGACAGAGTACGGCTACCTGATGGAGATGGGGACCGGAAAGACAAAGACGACTATCGACGTGGCGTCGTGGCTCTGGTCGCAGGGCAGGATAAACTTCTTCCTGATCTCTGCGCCGAACGATGTTCACCGCAACTGGATCACGCGAGAGATTCCACCGCACATGCCAGACTGGGTTCCACGGCGGACGTGCATCTGGTCCGCGAACATGAAGGCGGCGGACTGGGAAGACTTCTGGTCGCTGTTCGATCCTGACTTCATCGGTCTTCGAATCCTGTCTGTGAACCACGATGCGTTCTCTGCCGGAGAACGGTTCTGGAAGACTGCCAGCAAGGACAAGACGAAGCCGCGATTCGGCACGGCGATCACGATGATCATGAACTCGTTCAAGGTTCTGTTCGCCGTAGACGAGTCATCGAAGATCAAGACACCGGGAGCACGTCGAGCACAGCGGCATTGCACCATCGGCAAGAAGGCACTGTATCGCCGCATCCTGACCGGGACGCTCGGCGGACCGCTGGAAGCGTACATGCAATTCAACTTCCTGAACCCGGAAATTCTGGGCGGGCATCCGGCGATGAATTACTTTTCATACAAGCACCGATACGCCGACTGGCAGACTGAGCGAAACCACAAGACCGGGCGCAACTATCAAATCTGTACAGGCTACAAACGCATCGATGAGCTTCGGGCGAAGATCGCGTCGAAGTCATTCCGTGTGCTGAAGAAGGACTGTCTCGATCTCCCGGAGAAGGTCTACAAGCGACGACCGTGTCAGATGGAGAAGGAACAGAAGCGGCTGTATGAGAAGTGCAAGACGCAAGCGATCCTCGAACTACGGAAGGAAGACACCACTGTTCAGAACGTGCTGGTGAAGTATCTCAGGCTGCAACAGATCATGGGCGGATGGCTTCCGAGTCCGGAACCGGACATGCCAGCCGAACCACTCTTCGAATCGCCAGAACAGAATCCGAGAATTAAAGCGATGATGGATGTCATCGAAGAGAACGGTGAACAGCGGATCATCATCTGGGCGCGGTTCCGGGCAGAGATTGAAGCGATCACGGATATACTCAACTCGGTATATGGCGACGGCGCTGCTGTGAGTTTCTACGGTGGCACATCGAAGGACGAGCGCGAGGAAAACATCTACCGCTTTCAGGGATCGCGACCGATCATGGACCCGGACACGAACATGAAGACTGGCGATGATGTCTGTCCGGAAGAGAAGCGGGCGAGGTTCTTTGTCGCGAATGCTCACTCCGGCGGATACGGTCTCACTCTAACTGCCGCAACCTGTGTGATCTATTACAGCAACGACTTCTCTCTGGAAGCACGGCTGCAATCTGAGGATCGGTGTCATCGCATCGGGCAGACGTCGAAAGTGTTGTACGTCGATATCGAAATCCCGGCGACACTGGATGGGAGAATTCTGGGTGCGTTGCGTGGAAAGAAGAATCTCGCCGACACGGTTGTCGGCGATGATCCGTCAGACTGGTTCTAGCATTTCATACTGTCTGTCTCCTTTTTGTGACGCGCCATGCTAGATATATGCGCTTGTTCGAACTGTGGTGTGCGATCACATCAATCGGGTTAGGGCATTGGTTGTCGGCAATCTTTCCGCCTTGTGCGACGACGTAGTGATCCGTCACATTGATAAGTAGGACGCTGCGCATGTCCGCCGTCGTCTGCTCGTTCATGATATAGCTCTTCAGCGTCGGCATGTGCATTGTGCGCTGACCTTCTCGCAATGGGATGTTGACGTTCTCCATCTCGTATCCCATCTCGGCGAGCGCATTGCGCATCTGTCGGTTACTCACACGGCGCAGATACCGTGGTGCGATACCCCGGAGTCGTGCAAGCTTGTTGTGACAGTAGCTCAGTGTCCGTCCGGTGATGATCGCAAGAGCGGAAGGACCGCACCACGGTATCTTAGTGAAGCCCTTCGCATTGAGAGTGTTTAGCTTCATGCTGTCTCCTTCTCCGGCGCGAAGAGGACCGACACCTTCGTCGGTCGCTTGTAGAATCCGAAGCTCGCGTCATCTTTGCTGACTTCGATGGCGGCGGAGAACTCAACGATCATTCCTTTTACTGATCCGCTGTGATCTTCCCACAATGCGTTCGGAGCCGTTCCCCAAACCTTGAAGCCGCGCTCGTCCTTGACCAGCATCTTCAGAACGTCGCCGTACATTGACTCCTGAAACTTCGTCGTCAATATTTCACCTTTGATCGTGTGACGACCGTTGAGCAGTTCAGCCGGGATCGCGACAGCGGTCTTCTTGTCTTCTTCAATCCTTACTGCCTTCTCAGCACCTTCACGAGCGATCTTCTTGATCAGCGCCCATTGCTTCACGGAGCAGTTGTGCCACTCGCGAAACTTGGAGCGGATGTCCTTGCTGATGTAGTGATCGAAGTTCAGTGCGGCACGACGGTTCGGAGCCAGTGAAGCTTCAGCTTTGTCGGCGGCAACTTTCGAGCGAGCACGTTTCACCAGTGAACGAAGTTTCGCATCGGCGTACTCATGTGCCGTCATGTTCAGCTTGTTCGATGCGCAGACGTTTCCGACGATGGCAACTTCACCAGCGGCGTTCTCGTACATTGCGCCGTAGTGGAAGTGTGCGCCACAGTGATCGCAGGTCGCTTTATTGGAGAAGCGTGAATCAGGCGTCGCACGTTTCATCGCTTCGCTGTAGTCGAAGAACTCGATTTCACGGTAGCCGACGCCGTTCATGTCAGCCATTGACTCCATGATTGCTTCAGCCATCTCCGCGCCATCTTCACTCGACGGCGAGTAGAGATACACTGCGCCTTCGAAGTTCCAGACAGTCGGGTCGTTGAAGTCAAACTTGATCATTTCTCTCTCCTTTCTCGGACCGGAATCCCCGGTCCACAACTACATACTACGCCAATGATCTTAAAAGTCAAGCACTATTTTAAGCTGCCATGTCCTGCAAACACTCAATCTCAAACTCGCGAGCACGAGCGGCGTTCTTCTCTTCAGCCTGACGGATGAAGAAGCCGCGATCACCGTGATCGAAATCGTAGGACCACGGCAGTCCGAGTTCGTACCGGATGGACTCGTCGCCCATCCAAGAATCTTTGTTCGCATCCCTGAACCAGCGGATCGCCGTCTCGCGATCACCAGCACCGGAAGCGATGACGCTTGCGATGTTCGCTTCGAACTTCGCGATGGCGCGAACGTATGCACGCTCGTCTTCATCAGCGGCTTCGGAAGCTGCCTTCCAGTAATAGTCGGCAAGATCGAAGAGGTCTGCAACGCTGTACTCGGTAACGTCGAGACGCGTGCGGAAACCTTGAGCATCTTTCGATGCGTCGCTGATCTCTGAATAGAGAACATCTTTCAGAAGGTCAACATGTGCTGCGTGAAGGTTATTCATTTTTTCTCTCCAGTCTCGTTGATGGTGTGGACTCTTGCTCCGTGCCGGGTCGGGCTACATCTCACAAGTCATTCCCTATCCACAACTACATAGTACTCTCATGGTCTTAAAAGTCAAGCATTATTTTAAGGTCCGAAAGCCTTATTCCATGCGGGTTCCACGATATGCTTGACATTTTACCGGAGAAGCTTATTATCTATTCCCCGATTGCGGGACGCATCTAGGGTCATCGAGAAAGCGAATGAATAAAGTCTTTGCCGTGCAAGAACTAAAACGATTCCACTGTCCAAAGTGCGACGGAACATACGCACAACGAACGGGTGCGAACGGTTCATTCGTCTGTCAGAACTCTTCATGCAAACATGAATACGAACAGGGTGTCGCAAAGCCGCGTGACTCATTGACGGAAGCTGCTGCATACGGCGACATCGAAGTGCTGTTCTCCGGAAACAATATCGGCATTGCACTGCAACCGATAGTGAATCAGTTCAAGTCGGCGCTGAGAAATTTCAGCGACAACGATTTCATTCTTCCGACAGGTGATCCAGTTGCGATCAGTATCGCATCGATCATCGCCGCAAGAAACAACAACGGACGCGTCGGCTTCTTGCGATGGGATCGGCAGACGCGCTCATACATAAAAGTACAGGTGACGATATGACTGAAATAAACTACGACGAGATTGCGGAGACGCCTGTCACTGTCAGTGACACCGATCTGAAATCGATTGCTGAATACGCAGAGCGTCAGATCATTCTCGAAGACTGGATCGAGAAACAGAACGAACGAATAAAAGAAGCCGGAAAGAATCTGGCGAAGATCACTGGCGAACTTTTGCCAGCGGCGATGCGTCAAGCCGGAGTCAGAGACTTCACTCTGTCGAACGGCTGCGAAGTAAAGTTGAACTCTGACTTGAAGGCAAGCATCACGAAAGCGAATCAAGAAGCAGCGTTCGAATGGTTGCGTGAACATGGCAACGGCGATCTGATCCGCAACGAGTTCAAGATTTCTTATGGTGCTGGCGAGAACGATCAGGCGGAAGGCTTGGCTGACTTTCTGGCAGACGTGAATCAAGACTTCGACCAGAAGGAGTTTGTACATCATTCAACACTTCCCGCGTTCTGCCGTCGTGAACTCGACGAGCACGACCACGGTGAAGAATGGGAAAAGATGTTCGGCGTGTACCGATTCACATACACGAAGATCATCCGTCCGAAGACGTAAAACTGAACCTATGATCCTATGACAGATGAAGGAATGAGAAAATGACAAACCAAGCAGTAGCGACAACTGGACCGAAAGCAATTTCGAAGGCAGATCAAAAAGCTCTCGCGGCGATGTACGCTGATACAGGTATGGAAGAGCGCGCGGGTGAAGGACAAGAAGGGGCGACGCAAGATGATTACGCAATGCCGTTTCTGTCTTTGCTCCAGTCCGGTTCTCCACAGTGCAAGAAGACTGATCCACGTCGTATCGAAGGCGCGGAAGAAGGTATGTTCTTCAACACTGTAGAGAAGACAGTCTATAGTGGTGAAAATGGTGTGCGCTTTATTGCGTGCGCCTATCGACGAAGCTTTGTTGAATGGAAGCTTCGTGAAAGTGGTGGCGGGTTTTGTGGTGAGTTCCTTCCGGGGACCGAGCCGCCGACCGTCGCTGACGAAAAGAACCGTGACATCCTTGAAAACGGAAACGAGTTGAAGGATACGCGGTACTACTATGGCTTCGTCGTGAACGATGATGGATCGACGGATGCTGCGGTGATCGGGATGACCCGCACACAGTTGAAGCCTTCGAAGGCATGGTTCAACATGCTCGCGAAGAATCTCTGGCCGGATGGCGTTCAGCGCTCGAAGGCTCCACCGTTCTATGTGTGGTCGTATCGATTGAAGACCGTTCCACAACAGAAGGATGATCACTCCTTCTGGAACTTTGATGTTCAGCGCGACGAACCAGTGATGGACGCCGCTGTCATTGAAGCTTGCAAGAATCTCCATGATTCGGTGAAAGCCGG
>Ga0307379_10004567_pt1 | contig 19709 bp, 20 predicted proteins | sample UN2MG_FD_202237 | JGI IMG/M metagenome (GOLD analysis project Ga0307379, IMG submission 202237) | Soil microbial communities from Risofladan, Vaasa, Finland - UN-2 | ecosystem: Environmental > Terrestrial > Soil > Coastal area > Acid sulfate soil | place: Finland: Risofladan, Vaasa | collected... | reverse complement strand
AAGTTCGGGTGGAACTTGGAGTCCCTCGTCGACGACGGCAAGATCGCCATAGTAGAGCGGCAGCCCTCCTACAGCATCACCATCCTTGAGGTCGAGAAGGCCGCCAAGCGGATAGGCGCAAAGAGGGCGGTCGTGGACTCGATACCTGCCCTATTCACGAGCTACCCCAACGAGCTTCAGACCTCAGAGATGAGGTCGGCGTTCCACCTGCTCTGCCAAGTCCTCACGGAGTCATGCGGTTGCACGGCCCTCCTCATCACCGAGGTAGACTGGGCCCAGAGTGTCCCGTTCGAGGAGTACGTCCCCAAGGGAGTCATCGAGCTCAGCACAAGGATGATGGAGGGGACCTCGAGGAAGTTCCTCATGATAAGCAAGATGCGGGAGATGCGTCACAGCAAGAGCATGCATCTCTACGAGATAACCAAGAGGGGCTTCACCCTCTTCAGACCGAACAAGTATAAGAAGGAGGTTCTGTGATTGGAGAAGAACTTATTCAAGACTGGAGTCAGCGGCTTGGACATGATGCTGGAGGGGGGCATACGATGGGGCTCGACTGTCACTATCGCGAGCGACCTTCAGGACAGGGTTACCCTGTGCCACAACATCGTGGAGAACGCGTTGAAACGTGAGGTAATCGTCTACTACATGTGCTTCAAGGAGGCGCCTGAGCGTATACGCTACCTCATGGACGAGACAGGAATAGATGTCGAGAGGTACGAGCAGAAGCGGCTGCTGAGGCTCTACGCGCCCCTCGAGACGGAGCAGACGGGTATGATGAACTCCTCAGGGGAGCTGCACAGGGCGGAGGAGCTCCTGAAAGTCTTCAACGACTTCATAGGGGGCATCATGAAGCAGGTCGCCCTCCACGTCATGGCAGGGAAGAAGGTGCTCTTCGTGCTCAACAACGTGAGCGCCCTGAACGACCTGCTCTACGAGGACCCCCGCTGGAAAGACTTCACCGTTAGGGGATCCAGCTGGCTGAGGAAGCTCATCAAGGTCGTCAGCTTCCAGATAGCGGACATAAAGGACCTGGAGGTCGCTGAGACCATCGCAGACTTTTGCATGGTGATGAAGAACATTGACGGAATACCTTACATCAAGATCACGAAGGTCTCCACCGCTGGCTGGGTCCCATACATCTCGACCTACAACAAGATAGAGATCGCGGAGGATTTCATTTAGGAGGCTGAAAAGAATGAGTATAGAAGAAGAGATAAGCAAGTGCGGCAGGATCCACGACGTCCTGGCTGAGCACTGGAACTGGGCATACTACGACACGGAGCACGGGGAGTGCTCCTGGCTGCTCGCCGAATACGTGTCGAGACTCAAGGAGGACGTCGAGAATAGGGTCCCCGTCATACTCAATGAACTCGAGGAGCTCGTCGAGGAGCACACCGGAAACAGCTATCACATACTTGACGTGGGATGCGGCGTCGGTGGTTTCATCCAGAACTCCCTCAAGATTCTGGAGAAGAAGCACCCTGACATTGAGTTCAAGGCGACTGGCATCGACATAAGCAGCGAGATGATCGAATACGCTAGGGTCAACCTTCAGGACACCGGTGCCGAGCTGATATGTGAAACAATTACGAACCGTCAGCTGAAGTTCGAGAACGAGCCCTTCGACGTCGCCATCATGATGGTGACCCTCTCCTTCTACAACGATGAGAACGCGAAGGACGTCCTGAGATCAATCATCAGCAGGTTGAAGGAAGGGGGCTACCTACTTGTCCTGGACTTCGCCTGGACATACATCTGGAGCGGTTTCAAGCTGTTCTCGAAGCCCCTTCAGAGCCTGACCGACACCTTCTTCTCGCACCTGATTGGGGAGTCTTTCAACTTCTCCAACCGCACCGAGGAAGAGCTGAACGATCTCATCACGGGAATGGGGTACACGGTCGTAAAGTCCTATCTGTCGGAGAAAAAGTCCAAGATGAAGGGCATGCTCGTCATCAGGGCCCAGAAATAGAGTTAATCACTCCATTTTTCTGATTCTTTCCAAGTGATTGTGGAACCTATAGTCTTTTATGTACGCGTAAGGGACGCCGAGCTCCTCGTACAGGTTCTCCAGTATGAGGTCCTCGACGATGACGTGCCCAGACCCGAGCATCTTCGTCAGTATCTCCGAGAGAAGTATAGGATTGCTGGGGATCTCATCCCATCGAACCGAGTAGATCCTCAGGGCCTTGTTGATCGTGCCGGAGACCCTCTTCCCGAAGATGGTCTGCAGAGTCGTCTTGATCGTAGTAATTATGATCTCATCTCTCATGTCTTCGGAGACTTCAAGGTTCGATGGAAGACGCTTTTCCATGGGTCTCAACCAACACGTCACTCGCTTCGGGATTCTCCTATGGGCCTGTAATACCTCTTCATGAGCTCCAGCTCGTTCACCCTGTCCTCAAGGTAACTGGACATTTTTTTCTCATCGAATTCGCTCTCCTCCCTCTGTTTCTCCAGCTGCTCCTTGAGGACTTTCAGCAACTTCTCGATCTTGACAGGTTTGAGAAGGTACCCGTCAGCTCCCCTGTTGAGAGCCTGAATCGCGTTCTCCAGCGAAGGATAGCCAGTGACGATAATCTTCCTCATCTTTGGGCGCATCTCGTCGATCATCTTCAGGAGATCTGTCCCCTCTATGTCGCCCAGCTTGACGTCAAGAAACACGAGGTTGAAGTACGAGTTCTTAATCTTCGAGAGGGCCTCATCCCCGGACACGGCCGTCTCGACAGTGTAACCTTCCTCTTCCAAGTTTATCTTGAAGACTCGCCTAATGCTCTCATCATCGTCTACCACAAGTATCCTAGCGTCGTCCATCCCCATCTTCCTCCTCTAAAGTGTCAACTATCACTAACGTTTGAAGTATTTTGACTTTAATATTAAGCATTATGGATTATAGATGAGTACTGAGAGGCCGACCTACATGTTTTCACATAAAATTAAGTATTTTCCTACATGTTTTCATATAAGGACAGAATCTCATCCGCTCTGAGGGCGTCAAGCTCATCGGGCAGCTCCGATTTTCCGGGTAAAACGATGGTGAACGTCGTTCCAAGCCCTTCAACGCTCTCGACTGAGACCGTCCCTCCGTGGGCCTCAACTATACGCTTGCAGATCGCGAGACCGAACCCCATCCCCTTCGCCTTGGTCGTGAACAGGGGCTTCCATATGTCATCAATGATGGCCTCAGGTATCCCGACTCCCGTGTCGGCGAAGTACAGCTCAGCCCTCTGGAAATCAGCCCAGCCTGAAACCGTGAGAGTGCCCCCGTCAGGCATCGCGTCCACGGCGTTCTTCAATATGTTCACGAAAACACGTTTCATCTGCAGGATGTCGACCTCAATCTCTCCGTCATCCACCTCACAGACGACCCTAGCATTCTCTGGGAACTCTGTTGACGAGATGGCGTCCTCCACCAGGTCCCTGAGGGCGATTCTAGATCGATCGAGCTTGATCTCCCTTGAATATTCGAGGAGATCGCTGATGATCTTGTTGGAATCATCAACGTTCCTATCTATCAGGTCGAGCATCTCTCTGCTCCTCTCGTCGGACCCGAGCTGCGACCTCTCACGCAGGTAGTACGATGCCCCAGAGATGGCCGTAAGGGGATTCCTTATGTCGTGACCCACCATCGCCGCCAGCTCCCCAATGGCCGCCATCCTCTCTGCGTCCCTGAGCTCACCGGTCCTCTCCTCGACGATCCTCTCAAGGTACGTCGAGTATCGACGGAACTGCGCCTCCCAGTAAGCCTTGGCGCGCTTCGGCTCAGTGATGTCGTGGATCACGATCGCCCTGTAGGGAGAGAGTTTATCGTCCCCAATGCTGATAAACTCGACCTGATAGAAGCGCTCGTTTTCATCCTCCCCGTATCGGATCTCCTTCGTAGAACTGAGGTCTTCCAAGTCCAGATCGAGGTCCCTCATCCAAGCCAAGCCAATCTCATCTAGCCTAAGACCTGATATATCGGAGGATTTGGAGTCGAGTAGGTTCAGCGTCGCCTGATTTAAGTCGATTATTCGCCTCTGTCCATCCACGACGATGATGGCATCGCTGATATTTTCGATGATGTAACATCGATCAGAGCGTCTTCGCATCCTTTCGGAAACGTGACCTGGAATGAGGGCACTAGCGAGCCTCCCCCGCCCCAACTTTCCCCAAATAATGAGAGTTAACGCCAGTAAGACGACTGCAGCTGCTGTAATCACCTGTACTGACAGTCCCCCATCACCCCCCATATCACAGACTTTCTAGTGACTCTAAACGTAGCTAAAAACTCTATCCGGGGAGATTATAATTGCTTTATGAAAAAATAATCCTTGTTTTAGATTGTTGATCCTAAGACCGATCTAGAGACTTACAGAAGGATGAAAAGCGAAAAAGGGTTGAATCCTACTTAAGGAGGCCCATTACCTCCTCGTCGGATGCGTTCCTTGATATCTCCAGCACCTCGTCGAGGGGTCTCAGGTGGTTCATATTGACCCGGCGGCGCTTGACCCCTGTCCGCTCCCTGGGCCCAGTAACCACGACGTAGTTCCTGTCGATGACGTCGACGATTACGCACCTGCTACCGGCCTCCCTTCCCGTCAGCTTAATACATACCCGTCCAACATCCATGGCCGACATACGATCACCTGCTCGCGCAGTATTCCTCCACCACGCTTTTAAGGATTCGCGCAGTGCCGTTGGGCTCATACAGGTTGGTGTTCAGGATCAAGTCGTAGATGTTGTGATCGGTGATGTCGATCCCGTAGTACCCGAGGAACCTCTGCCTCTCGCTCTCGGCCCTGACGGCGGTCTCCCTCTCGGCATCCTCGATGGCGATGCCATCGCGCTCCGCAATCCTGCTGATCCTCACTTCTAGAGGAGTCGTCAGGAAGATACGGATGTCGGGATCGACCGCCATCCAGCCGGAGAGAGTGGCGTCCACGACGACCCCACCAGCCCTCGACTCCTCCCGAGCCCTCTCGTCGATCATCTTGTCGAGCTCAGGGTCTAGCTCTGTCAGGTTTGACATCTCCTCCAGGGATATCCCCCGCTCCTTCGCCATCTCCCTGAAGATGGTGCCCGAGGAGATATACCTGAGACCGAAAGCCTCTGCAAGCCTGATCGCATGGGTTGAACGCCCTGAGCCGTGGTGGCCGCTGACCGCTATCACTAGGTCCCTCTTCGGGGCCTCCTCCCCTCCTCCATTCATGGTGAACGTCCCCTAAGTAGGAGTCCTGGGCTCGATCTCGAAGGTGAGGCCGAAGACCCTCTGCACGATCGTGTTGCTCGCCAGGGAGCAGAGCACGTACCAGTTGACCCAAGGGAGCCTCGTCCCGAAGAAGGGCGCGTTGAAGGGTATCCTAGCGACAACTATGTTCCCGAGAAAGTTGCTCAGCGCGGGCCAGATCAGGAGAAGGGGCAGAAGGATCAGCGTTTGCGTCTTCATCCTGCTCGACGATATCTTGAGGGTCTCCTGCTGGACCTCCTGCTGACGCTTCTGAGCCCGGGTGATGCGCCGCTTGTTGTCCGTCTTCATGGCGTCCATGAGCTCCGCCTGGACGTACTTTGACTCAGTCATCACCCTCTTGTAGTCCTCGACGTTCATCGACCTCCGGGCGGCGTACGCCGAGACGAGGTTGAGGGCGATAGACAGGATCAGGATCAATATCGTCGCCCCTGGCACCTCCTTCAGGAAGTCGATTTCGAGGGCCACGAGGCTCATCAGCAACTCGATCATGTTTTCTCCAGCCCTCAAACGCGTTCTAAGATAAAAAGGATGTCCCCCTACTCAGAGGAACAGGTTGCAGTAGGTTTTCCAGCTCAGGCAGATGGTCTTCGGGTGCGCCGCCTTCGCTTCGTCGAGCTTTCCGATCACCGTGTTCGTGGGGGCGTTCAGCACCTGCTCGGGGTCGGAGTACGCCAGATCTGAGATTGCCTTCATCGCCTCGATGAACTCGTCGAGGGCCTCAACGGGCTCCGTCTCGGTAGGCTCCACCATCAGCGCCTCCGGCACGATGAGCGGGAAGTAAGTCGTCGGCGCGTGTAGCCCGTAGTCAAGAAGCTTCTTTGAGACATTCAGAGCCCTGACGCCCGTCTCCTCGTCCATCTTGGAGGCGCTGAGGACGGCCTCGTGCATCCTCGGCCTCCCCTCGCCAAAGGGCAGGGAAAGCCCCCTCACCGTCTTCAGCTTGTGGGCAATATAGTTGGAGTTGAGCACCGCCAGCTCTGATGCCTCCCTCAGCCCCGCACCGCCCATAGAGAGCATGTAGGTGTACGCCTTCAGCATCACCCCCACGTTCCCGAAGTAGCCGTGGACCTTACCGATCGACTTGGGCTTGTTCCAGCTGAGGCTGTAGATGCCCTCGGTCTCCACGATGTCCGGGATTGGCAGGTACTCTGCCAGGAGCTCCTTAACCCCTACGGGGCCGGCGCCGGGACCTCCGCCGCCGTGGGGCGTGGAGAAGGTCTTGTGAAGATTCGAGTGGACGACGTCGAAGCCCATGTCACCGGGCCTGCAGATACCCATCACCGCGTTGAGGTTCGCCCCGTCGTAGTACATTAGCCCGCCCTCCTCGTGGACGATGTCTGCGATCTCGTGTATGTTCGTGTCGAAGATACCGAGGGTGTTGGGATTGGTCAGCATCAACCCAGCGGTCTGGGGACCGACGACGCTCTTGAGCGCGTCGAGGTCGACGCCACCGTCCTGTTTAGAGGGCACCTCCACGGTCCTGTAGCCTGCCATCATCGCGCTCGCCGGATTTGTGCCGTGAGCGGAGTCTGGGATGATTATCTCCGTTCTCGTGTTCTGTTCGTCGTAGTCGATGTGGTAGGCCCTGATGAGCAGTATGCCGGTGTACTCGCCGTGGGCTCCCGCCGCGGGCTGGAGGGTGGCGTCGTCCATGCCCGTGACCTCCACGAAGTTGAGCTTCAGCTTGTAGAGCATCTCCAGGAGCCCCTGCACACTCGCCTCGTCTTGGTCCGGGTGGACCTCGGTGATCTTCGGGTGGCTGGCGAGCACCTCGTTTATGATCGGGTTGTACTTCATGGTGCAACTGCCCAGGGGATAGATGATCCCGGAGTTTACGCCGTAGTTCATCTGGGAGAGGTGGATGAAGTGGCGGAGGACCTCCACCTCGGAGACCTCGGGGAGCCCTGCGGGCTTGGTCCTAAGCATGCCTGAGGGCACGAGCTCGGAGATATCGTCGATGGCGTCGCTGAGCTCCGGCTCAATCTCTGGGACCGCGAAGCCCACCCTCTCCTCCCTTCCCAGCTCGAAGATGAGGGGCTCCTCCCAGTCGGCCTGCCTAAACTTCCTCATGATCATCCCTCCAGCACCTCCCTGAGGGAGGAGATCAGCCTGTCGATGTCCTTCTTGGTGTGCACCTCTGTGACGCAGTACAGTGCGGACTCACCCAGGTCGGGGAACTCCTTCGCTAGGGACTTACCCCCCTGCAGCCTTCTGTCGAAGAGGCCCTGGTTCACCTCGTCGACTGTATTGTCCTGGAAGCTGACTGTGAATTCCTTGAAGTGGAAGCTGCTGAACAGGGGCGCCCTGACGCCAGGCAGGTCGCCGATACGCCTCATGGCGTACCTCGCCCGACTAGCGACGAGCTCGCTCAGCTCCTTCATTCCAGACGGCCCGAGGAGGGAGAGGTAGACAGCGCTCGCTACCGCACAGAGGGCTTGGTTGGAACAGATGTTTGAGGTCGCCTTCTCACGCCTGATGTGCTGCTCACGGGTCTGCAGTGTCATCGTGAAGCCTCGCCTGCCGCCCTCCTGGGCCTCCGTCAGCCCTATGAGCCTACCGGGCATCTGCCTGATTATCTTGGTCTCGTTGCTACATGCGAAGATCCCAAGCAGGGGCCCCCCAAAGTTCATATGGTTCCCGAGGGGCTGACCCTCACCTATCACCATGTCGGCTCCGTACTCGCCAGGGGGCTTGATGAGACCCAGAGAGATGGGGTCAACGCCCACCACGAAGAGGGCTTTCCCGTCGTGCGCTACCTCGGCGATCTCCTCGACCTGCTCCTCGACGAACCCGAGGTATGAGGGATTCTCGATGTAGACGCCGGCGGTGTCGTTGTTCATCTTCTCCTTCAGGTCCTCGATGTCGAGGAGACCAGTGGCCTTGTTGTAGTCCACCTGCTGGACATTGATTCCGGCGGTATCCGTGTACGACTTCATCACTAAGAATCTGCTTGGGCTGATGAGGCTCGGTACGATGAAGTTGGTCTTCCGGGTGAACCTGCTCGACATCCTCGCGGCCTCTCCGAGGGCGGAAGCCCAGTCGTACATCGAGGCGTTGGCGACGTCCATGCCGGTGAGCTCGCAGAGGAGGCTCTGGTATTCGAATATTACCTGGAGCATGCCCTGAGTTATCTCGGGCTGATACGGGGTGTAGCTCGTCAGGAACTCGGATCTGCTCACTATCTCGTCGACGACCACAGGGACGTAGTGGGGCCAGACCCCTCCGCCGAGGAACGGCGCACACCTGAGGCTGGAGTTCTTCTCTAGGAGGGAGGAGACCTCCTTCCTGACCTCGGCCTCGGTGTAGGGTCCTGGGATGTCGAGTGTATCTTTGAACCTAAGGCGCTCCGGCACGTCGGAGTATAGCTCCTCGATGGATTTGACGCCGATCTCCTCCATCATCTTCTCCTTGATCTCCGGGACGCTGTTGGGCATGTACGGGTGAGGTTTACTCAATCAATGGACCTCCAATCTATACGACTCATGTAAACACAACATCTCTAATAACATTAGCTCCCGGACGAGGAGGCGCGGTTCCCTACGTTTTTAAAGGTAGGATGTACGTCTTTACTCTGTACGGTGTCAACCTTGAGACGCGGTCTAGCTACACTAATCATCGTGATCACCATGCTGACCCTGCCCCTCGGTATGCAGGCGGGTGCCCAGCTAACGTCCTCCCCGGAAGGCGCCTCACCCTTGGTGGAAGTCTATCGGTACGTCAAGATAGAGAATGGGGGGATGATCCACATCTCTGACACTTTCACTCTGAGGGCTCCCGAGGGGGAGGAGGTGACTGTAGAAGAGTTCTGGACGGGCTTCAAGAATCTCTATTCCAGCGAGAGCCGCTCATTCTACTTCCCCGATCTGGGGAAGATCCTCGAATACGACGAGGAGTTGGTGGGTGGCTTCGACGGTTACGCCATCGAGGTGCAGCCAAGCGTGCAGCTCCAGGGGGCGACCAGCCTCAAGATCGAGGCCTCATATCTGTTGGTGGAGAAGGGTTACGAGGTGAACGGAATCTACGCAATGATGCTGCCCGTCTTTCCTGCGATAGAGTATAACATCTCATCGTTTGAACTCATGCTCGAGCTGCCCCTTGACGCGATCTACGAGGATATCCTCTCATCATTCAACTTCACTCATGCCATCGAGGACGATGTGGAGACCATCAGGTACGAGGCAGAGGGATTCGGGCCGATGGCCAACGAGAACGCGACGTTCGCGTACATCCCCGCCCCCGATGACGAGTACCTCCTCACCTGCGAGCAGATGATCAGGAACATTAAGGTGAGCCAGGGCAGCCTGAGGGTGGAGGACAGCTACAGGATCGTCAACAGGGATGGCGCGATCAGGAGGTTCCACCTCGAACTGCCGAGGGAGGCATCGAACCTGAGAGCGGTCGACGGAGTGGGGTCCATCGACGTCGAATACGACGAGCCGTCAGAGGGGGACGAGATCCTGGACGTCTACGTCGTCCCGAGGTCCTTCATGAGCTCGGGATACAGTTGGGGGTTCACGGTCTCCTACACGGTGCCGAAGGGCAACTACGTCGAGGGCGCCGGGGGTTCATCGTTCCTCACCTACCCGATCTACAGGACACCACATTACATCCACGACCTCAAGGTGAAGGTCGCCCTCCCGGAGGGGGGCAGCCTTGCCTCTCTGAACCCTGAGCACTCATCAACGGAGAAGATCGGGAGAACGACGGTTTTCACCGTCGAACTCGGCGCCGTACTCCCCGATGAGCGCCCGGACGTACGCGCGGAGTATTCACTGAACCCGTTAGCGCCTCTCATCGGGCCTGCTGCGATAGTCTTTGTGGTTGCAGCAGCTTTGGGTGGCGTATACTTCTACCAAAGGCGTAGGCCTTCCATCGCGAAAGCAGAGGCTTCAGTCGTCGTCAAGAAGCCCAAGCTGAAGGAGTACATCGATCTGTACGGTGAACGCCTCTCGCTCCTCCACGAGTACCTGAAGATGGAGCAAGAACTCGAGGATTCCACCCTCAGGAAGGAGGACTTCGAGCTCCGGAACGCCGAGATCACCCGGAGGCAGGACGAGATCGTCAGGTCCATCAGGAGGTTGGAAACCGAGATGCTAGACTCCGAACCCGAGCTCACCGAGAGGATCAGGGAGGTCCGAAAGTCGGAGGAGGAGCTGAAGCGGTGCGGAGACGACCTCAGGAACCTAGACGTGAGGCTCCGGGCGAGGCGCGTCTCGAGGAGGGACTTCCAGAGGAGAAAGCAGGACAGGCTCCAACGCATGGAGTGGGCGACAAAGAGCATAGAGGAGTCCATGACAGCCCTGCGATCCGCTGGCTGAGTCCCTGACCTCACCCTTTAAATAATCATATCTGCAAATACAGAGGAACCTAAAGAGGTCAGATAGATGCCGAGCGTAAAACTTGATCAGGAAACGTGCACAGTCTGCCAGACCTGCGTCAACACATGCCCCATGGGCGTGTTCGAGTTCGATGGTGAGAAGGTCACTCCGGAAAAAGAGGACCAGTGCATCGCCTGCAGGGCCTGCGAGGCCTCGTGCCCCGTCGGCGCCATCGTCGTCGAGGAGTAGGCGAGGACAGAGAACCCACATACAACTCACTTCTTTCTTTTAATCGCGAATAAACGGATGCAATTTTTAACCGGTACGAGGTCTATATTTGATGATGGGCATACTAAACGATCATGAAGCGATTAGCAAGCTTGATAGCGGAGGGATGCTTGACACCCTCGCGAGGTTCCCGGAGAACTGCCTCCACGCCATCGAGATAGTCAAGGGAACACCTCTGGAGGAATTATCGGACCGGAGCTTCAACGGGGTCGTCTTCATCGGCATGGGCGGTTCGTCCATCGGGGGCAGGCTGGTGAGGGACTGGTTGTGGGAGGAGTCCGAGGTCCCGCTGGTCGTCTCGAACGGGTACCACGTCCCCGGGCACGTCAAGGAGGACACCCTCGTCATTGCTGTAAGCTACTCTGGGAACACGGAGGAGACGCTCAGCTCGTTCAAGGAGGCAGCGGAGATGGGAGCGTCAATAGTAGCCATCACGTCGGGGGGACTGCTCGAGAGTGAGGCGAGGGAGAAGGGCATTCCTGTCATATTTCTGCCCGCCGGGCTTAAGCCTAGGGCCGCATTGCCCTACCTGTTTTTCTCCATCGCTTCGACTATGAACAGGCTGGGGCTCATCCTAAAATCCTGGGAAGAAGTGGACGAGGCTATCAGGGTTCTCAAGGGCTTGAGGGGGGAGATCGCATATGACGTACCCTCGACCGAGAACCTGGCTACGGAGCTAGCATCTAAACTTGTGGGACACGTCCCTGTCGTGTACGGCTCCGAACTGCTCAGCGGCGTCGCGTACAGGTTTGGGACCCAGCTCAACGAGAACAGCAAGGTCCCAGCGTTTTCAGGGTTCTTCCCCGAGCTATTCCACAACGTGATCCTCTCCAGCCAGGCGCCTAGGGAGACCTTTGAACTCCTGCGCCTGGTCCTCCTCAGGGACTCAGCGGGGGAGGACGCTAAGATGACCCGGAGGATCGACAGGTTCAAGGAGCTGATGGAGCCGGGTGTGAGCGGTATCGAGGAGGTCAGGGCCCTGGGAACGGGGAGGCTGGCGAGGATTCTCTCCATGACCTACCTCGGCGACTTCGTTTCTGTCTACCTCGGCCTTCTGAACGGGGTGGACCCGAGCTCTGAGGACGCCATCGCCGAGCTGAAGCGGGTCTGACCCTGCTCTCATCTTAAATAGAGGTCGTCTCGTTCTCTTTCCTCAAGAGTGATATGGTCGTCGAGGTGGACGATACCCGCAGGGCGGGCGTCAATCAGGCTGGGGCGACCTGCTGGGCGGCGTAGTCATCGTGATGCGCCGGGTCGAGACGGGTGAGAGGCACGTAGGTGAGGTGCCCCTTCCCCTTTTCCAGGGATCAGCCTTCAAGGAGAAGAGGTACCTGGACGTGACCCTGGAGATAGTCCTCGAGGGGGTCGAGGCGTTAAAGATCGAGCGGCGGGAGCCACTCCACGTCTGCACGGGGTACGTCCTCTCCAAGGCGAGGGACGAGTTGGTGGCGAGGGGATACAACGTCGTCCACGTGAAGATCACGGGGGGCACCCAGGACCTCGCCGAACGGGAGTTCATCAGCAGCCTCGTGAAGCTGGGGGTCGGGGACACCTCCATGGTCTCCGGCATGAGGAGCTACGACGCCTTCTTGGCATGGATCCGGGAACACCTGGAGAACAGGGAGCGCTTCGTGAAGACGGGCTGGTCGGCCTGGCCCCGCCTGAGGGAGGAATCAGAGACTTGAGCGTCAGGAGAGGGACAAGGCTCTCCATAGCAATCCCTTCATCCCTCGTCGCGGAGGTCCCCCACCTCAGGGAGAAAACCCTAGTCATCGGTGATGTCGCGAGGGCCGCCTCCATCTACAGGGTCGACGGTATCTACATCTACCGCGACGAACCGGACGAGGGAAGGCTCCTCCAGCAGGTCCTGAAGTACGTTGAGACGCCCCAGTACCTGAGGAGGCACCTGATTGGCAGGAGGCCCGAGCTCAGTTACGCCGGGGTGCTCCCTCCGCTTCGGACCCCCCACCACCCCCTTGAGAAGGACCACAGGAAGCTCGCGCGCGGCGAGTTTAGGGAGGGCGTCGTCCTCTCAGAGGAGGGGGGCGAGTTCCTGGTCGACATAGGTGTCGACAGGCCCCTGAGGGCGGAGGGGAAGGCCCCGTCCATCGGGGGGCGCGCCACCGTCCAGGTCACCAGGGTCACGCCGGAGCTGATGGGTAGGTTCGCCAGGAAGAAGGATATAGAATCCTACTGGGGTTTCGAGGTCCACCTAGCCCAGATGAGGCTGGCGAGGCTTCTATCGAGTGGGGAGTTCGACCTCAGCATCGCCACAAGCCGGTATGGTATGTCCTACCCTGATGCTGAGCCCCAGATACGTTCCGTCTGGCGGGGAGCGAAAAACGCCCTGATCGCCTTCGGCTCCCCGAGGAGAGGGCTGGGGGACTTGCTCGGGGTTGACCTCGAAAGTCTATTTGACCACGTCGTGAACATGATCCCGGATCAGGGGTCCGAGACGGTGAGGACCGAGGAGGCCCTCCACGCCACGCTGGCGATCCTGAACCTTCTCGGGGGCTGAGCGAGAGAAGGATTTTATCATTATTCAGTCAGATATAGGAGAGAACACGTATTGTCCGAGGATGAGGTCATAGCAGCTGAGCTGAAGGGGAAGACGCTTCTCGTCTACATGTACCTCCTGAGGTCGACGGAGCCCACCGTTGGCGTGCGGGAGGTCCAGAGGTCCCTGGGGTTCAGCAGCCCCAGCGTCTCCTCCTACCACCTGAACAAGCTTCAGGACTTGGGACTGGTGGAGAGCGATTACGGGGAGTACAAGCTCGTGCGGGAGGTCAAGATCGGCGTCCTGCGGCAGTTCGTCAGCGTCGGGGGGATCATGCTCCCCAGGTTTCTCTTCTCCGCGGTCCTCGCCACGACGATGGTCGTCACGTTCCTGCTTCAGTTCCCATTCCAGCCGACGAGGTTCTACGTCAGCGCGCTGATACTGGGGGTGGTGCCGACGGTTACGCTCTGGTACGAGACGGTCCGCATATGGAGGGACAAACCTGGCTGAATTAACATCTAAAAAAGTGCTAAATTTAGCATGTAATCCGGGGATCCGGCCCTCTGAGGTGGCTGTTCTAAAGTGTAGTACTATATACGGCCCCGTGGGACTTAGTCCCGAGGAAGTGAGAGACCATTGATGCCTAAGATGTACACCTACACGATCGTAGCCATCGCCCTTGGATACATGCTGATCTCCGTGGTGCCCGCGCAGGTCGCCCTGCTACCAGGGGGCGAAGGCGGGAAACCGGAGTTCCTGACCAGGACGCCGGGTGCCGAGTCAGATGAGCTGATGGGCGGAGAGATAGCCAGTGCCCCTGAGGGGGCGACCGATTCAATGAAGGCTGAGGCAAGCGGCGATATGTTGGGGGCCACGGAGGCAGCTAAGGCGGCGGCCGATGCAGCTTCAGAGGCGGCTAATGCAGCTAGCTCCGTCGAAGACCTGAGCAGAAGCCTTGATTATGTAAATCTGATGGGCACCTGGGCGTTCAACCTTATCCTGGCCCTCGGGGTCTACTACGTGGCCAGGCGTCGATTTACCTAGAACTTCGTGATCCCGTCTAACACGGCCTCTGCGCGTTCTCTGACAGCCTTGACGGATTTTTCTATGATTGCGCCGGGGGTCTCGACGACGGCTGAGGCCATTGCCGCTCCAAGCGATGCGCACCAGAGGGGGTCCTCATCCCTGAGGTATTCCCTGAAGAAGGTCCCCATGAAGACGTCCCCAGCCCCCGTGGAGTCTACGAGAGCGACGTACTTCACGCTCGGGACATCGTATAGCCTCTTATCTATAGCCAGCAGGGAGCCTACTTCTCCCCTGGTGGCGATGGCGATGTGGACGCCGAGGCCTATGAGTGTTCTTAGGCCCTTGATGGTCTGGACGGCCCCCGTCATGAGCTTCAGTTCCGCCTCGGAGCACTTGACGACGGATAGCCTCCCCATGAGACCCTCATCGATCCAGCTCTTCGGCTCGATGACACCACCATCACCCACCCTCCTTAGGAACCCCTGAGGATCCAATGCAAGGACCTCCGATTCGATGGCATCGATCGTCTCCGACGGGACTTCATCCATGATGGGGGCAAGGAGTGCCGCATCATGGAGCCTCTCGACGTCCTCAGCGGTGATATTCGCGCAAACGCTTTCGACGCTGAGCGCCCGTTCCCCATGCCTGTAGTCCAAGACGAACCTCGTCGTCTGAGAGCCCTCCACGATCTGGTCGCTGACATCAAGCGACAGCTCCTTGAGCCGCTGGATGTACTCCGTCGGCATGTCCTCCCCCATCTTCGTCACCGCCTCGACGGACCCGCCTAGCAGCTGGGCGCACAAGGTGACGAAGGTGGGCGGTCCTCCTAGCTGGATCCTCTCATCTTCTTGAGTGATAATCCTGTCGATAGCTATATGCCCGACGACGGTGAAGTCGATCATCTACACCTGATCCTATATGTACCCCTAAAACGATGCTGGTGGATTTGATGCAGCTCTATCAGGAGAACTTCAGTTCATGCAGAGCCTAAAAACTATTACATAGAAAAGAAGGGATTTGGTGGTCCTGCTTTCATTTATATTGGATGAAGATAGGGCTCGTCCACGCCATGGCGCCATCTGCCTGGACGATCCTCACCCAGTAGGCGTTCAGACCTTTGGCGGCTGATTCATCCCTGTAGGTGAACCCCAGGGTATCCGGCGTCTCCTCCTTGACGGTTGAGACCTTGACCCTCTGGTTTAATCCCCCAGCTTCGATGACCCTGGGCTCGTAGTTAATTTCCTTTGGCTTGAACTTGAACGTGACCGGCCCCGTCTCGAATGTCACCTCGGCGTCCTCGTTGCCCTCTAGTTTCAGCAGTACCCCATCCGGGTCTCCTCCCGTCGTGGACTCCCATTTTAGCTGACGGTCTGAGACCTTCTCCACGCCTTGGTAGGCGTAGTCGAACGCAAACTCTCTGTAATCGATGATTCGCCCGTTCTCCACAGTGAGGCCGCCGTCCCAGGTCACGACCTTGGGTCTGCTCCTGACACGGGCGCCGCTCCACTCCACCTTGATGAGCTTCTCCGAGTCGTTCGATGGCTCAGCGAAGGGGTGCCTGTAGATGGGCTGCTCCCAGTTATAGACCTCGACCTCGTGGAGAGGCGCCGTACCGGCGATCTCCACCTTGATCTCTGGAGTCTTATCCGTGGAATACTCCTCTCCCATGAGGTGCCCGTCCGATTCCACATGCGCGATGATCCGCTCCCCCGTCGTCCCATACGCCCTCCGGGCCCAGAACGCCTCCCATAACGCCTCCCGGGTCAGCTCCTTAGCGTAGGCCCCCGTGTACCCTCCCCTCGTCGTCATCCCCCCGGAGGGATAGGTTAGCCCGGGACGGCTTGAGTGGTCGTCGCTGGCGGCGATGAAACCCACCTTCATACGTCTCTTCATAGCCTCCTCCAAGAACCACTCGAATGTCCCGTGGTTGCTGTGAACCTCAATGAGGGGTATATGCTCCGGGTCATAGAAGTCGAAGTTACCGTGGCGCCCCCCGACGTGAGGTATCGCCAGGACGTCCTTCCTCCCCTTGAAGGTCTTCCAGAGCTCGCTGATGGGGTACCTGTCGGTCTCCGGGTCCACCTTGTCCTCGATAAGCCATTGATCGCTCCTGTAGATGGGCTCGTCGTCCCCGAGGTAGTAGATGTTGTGGTCACCGCCGCCGGGGGTGAGCCCCGACCACTCGTACCCGAGGAAGGTTACGAACTTGCCGGGGTCGTGGTACTTCCTTATCTGATCCTTGACGTGCGCCCAGAGCTCCCCGGTCACCTGGAAGTCGTTCCCCTGCCAACCGCTGAAGTCCAGGGCCGCGACGTCCCTGACGAAGGAGAGGTACTCGGGCACTGAGCCGGTGCCCACAGTCTCCTTGGTCTGGCCGTGCATGTCCCCCCAGTACACCTTGAGATCCGGCTCCTCCTCCATCACCATTATCGGATTGGAGACCGCACTCAATCTGCCGTCGTCCTTGACGGCAATGCGCTGCAGACCGGGCTTGCTCAACTTGACGTCGGGGAAGGTGTGAGCTCCCACGTCCTCCTCCTTGAATTCGTAGGGCCCCGGAAGCTTCGCGTCAGAGTCCTCGGACTCGAAGGAGACCTTACCCCTGTACGGGTCCGAACGGTTGTGGCCTGGATCGAGGGCCCTCACGGTGACGCTGAAAGGGGAACCCACAGTGACCTGAGACGGACCGACGACCTGGATCTCCTCTGCTTCTTCTCCTATTATGGTGATGTAGGGAGAGCCTTCGATAGGCTTGAATAGCCCCGTGCCGAAGGGGTCAACGAAGACCTTGAAGAGGTGCTCCGCCTCTCGGCTCGCCTTCAGGCGTATGCCGGGGCTGCCCTCGCTGGTGTCGCCGAATGTGACCACCACTTGGTCTCCCTCGGAGAGTGAACCGTCCCTGACATCTATCTGAAAAGCTCCCCAGAACGGACGTATGTGGCCAGCCCGAACAGACTGCCTTGGTGACCCGAAGAGGCCATCCTGCCTACTCGTCATCCTGGCAACTGGTATGGTGTCCGCTATGAATCTGACTTTGCGATTACTCTTGATCGTCGTATATCCAGGCGCCTTGGGGTCATCTGCTTGAGGCCTCATGCCGCTACGCCTGGCGATCCGAATACTCCCACCGTCGTCGATACCGTATTTTCCCACGGTGTAGACTACCTGAAAAGTACCATAGCTGTTCACCGGATAGGAGCCGGATGAACCCTCCGCTGAGCCTAACCACTCATTATTTGAACGCATACACTGGATAACTCGTTAGTTATTAAAATCGTATTCGCGATTTCCAAGCTGAAATCACCTGTTTATCTCAGCGACCTCTGTACCGTCCCTGCTGGCCATGTAGTAGACGAAGGTTAATCCTAGCATAGTCATACCTGAGGAGAATTGAAGTGCTCCTCTGGGTCCCAGAGTCTCCGCTATGACCCCCAGAATGACTGGGTTGATTATCCCGCTCACGTTCCCGAACATCGAGAAGACCGCCATGGCCGTGCCCCTGGATTCCTCCTCGGAGTTCATCGCAATGTAGACGTTGCCCGAGGTCAGGTAGACCCCGTAGGCGACCCCCTGGACTCCCAGGAGGGCGCATATCATGATCAGCCCCGTGGACATGGAGACGCTGAAGATCGTGAAGGACGACAACAGAAGACCGAACACCATGAGGTAGAGGACCCTGATGTGTTTGGCTAAGGTGCCCACAGGCAGCCGAACAGCTGTGCTTGCCAGCCCCCTCATCGTGAAGCCAAGTCCCACCTCCGCCTCGTCTAATCCGATGCTCGCTCCGTAGACGGGGAAGAACAGGGTCAGGGCGTTGTACATGAGGGAGTTGAGATAGTTGGCGAAACCTGCAGCCAGGACCTGGGGATCCTTGATGATGGAGAATATGCTCGTGTTCGGGGCATGCTCCTGATTCTCGACTCTCTTATCGCTCTCCTTTACGAGCTGGAGTATGACGATGCTTAGGATGGCGAAGGTGCTGCTCAGCATGAAGCTCACGTCTGAGCCATAGAGCTTGGCAGTGAAGCCGCCCAGGAGGGGGCCGACGGTGAAGCCCAGCCCCATGGAGGTCATGTATATCCCCTGAGCGGTGTTCCTGAACCCGGGCTCGGCGACCTCGGTCATGAGGAGGAACCCGTTGCTGAAGACCAACCCGACGCCTAATCCCAGCATGATCCTGATGGGGTAGAGATGGAGGGGGGACGACGCCAACATGTAGGAGAAGGGAACGATGATTAAGATGACGAGGCCGGGGGTCATTAGCCTCTTCCGGCCCAGCTTGTCGGAGAGCCTACCAAAGGGCAGGGACAGCAGTAGCATGGCGATGGCCGCGATAGAGCCGTAGGAGCCCAGAACGCTGAAACTCGCCCCGATCCTCTGAGCGAAGCCCGGGAAGATCGGGATCACGGTGCTGTGGCTTGCGTCAGCAAAGAATATGGCTAGGCTGACGAGTGCAACCTTCCGGGTTATTCCCTCTTTGACCTGCGATGAACCCATTCTTTTTCAGAGGACTCCCCCCGTTTAAAAGCCCGTTGCGCGTGCAGCGAGGGGTTCCAGAGACTCATGGGTGTTGCGTGCGCGACAAAGTATCCAAAGCCGTCACCGTAAATGGGTAGACCTGATAATACGGTACTTCATAGATGAGGGCTGGTGCTAGGTTTTAAAGAAAAAGGAAAGGGGAGACTAGATAATGATCCTCTTGCCATCGCTCTCGAGGAGCATATCACGCTTGTCATCGATGGTCTTCTGGAGGAACTGTATCTGGTCATCCTTGAGGTGCCTGAACCTGTTCTGAGCTTTGAGGTAGTCCTCCACGGGCCTCTGCTTGGGCTTGACGGTCAGCTTCAATACACCATGATCCACCTCGTAGAGGGGCCAGGCCCAGGTGTCTACCATCATCTTCGTCACTTCGACGCTCTTAGCGGGGTCGAACCTCCAACCTGTGGGACATGGCATCACCGTGTGGAGATATCTGAAGCCCTTGATGTCCTTCGCCTTCGCGACCTTGGCGCGGAGGTCTGCCGGGTACGCCACAGATGTCGTGGCCACATAGGGGACCTTGTGCTGGGCGACGATCAGGGGTATCTCCTTCTTGTTTGCCTCCTTCCCAAGGGGGGTTGTCGTCGTCCAGGCGCCGTAGGGAGTCAGCCCACTCTTCTGGATGCCAGTGTTCATGTACGCCTCGTTGTCGACACACATCTGTATCATGTTCTCGTTGCGCTCCGCCGCAGCGGAGATCTTACCGAAGCCTATGTCCCCCGTCCCACCGTCTCCCGTACTAGAGACGACCGTGACGTCTTCCCTTCCCTTCGCCACCAAGGCGGCAACTATACCTGAGGGGGCGTCGGCCACG
>Ga0307379_10004565_pt1 | contig 19712 bp, 24 predicted proteins | sample UN2MG_FD_202237 | JGI IMG/M metagenome (GOLD analysis project Ga0307379, IMG submission 202237) | Soil microbial communities from Risofladan, Vaasa, Finland - UN-2 | ecosystem: Environmental > Terrestrial > Soil > Coastal area > Acid sulfate soil | place: Finland: Risofladan, Vaasa | collected... | reverse complement strand
GCAGCTTCGCCAGGCGGCCGAGTTCCTCGTACTGCTCGACGGTCAGCGGATGCCACACGAAGTCGAGGCCCTGCTTGAGCGTGTGGCCGTGATGGACCCGGTTGTGGCCGAACACCCAGATCTCGACGGCGTGTAGCGAGGGCAGCATCGAGAGCCGGGCGACCACGGCGTTGAGACGCTTCGAGTCGAACAGCGCTTCGTGGGCCGCGTCGTGGCCGATCACGAACAGCCCGGCCGTCGAGATCCCGGCGAGCGCCCACAGCGGAATCAGCAGCAGGGGGTTGTTCGTGGACAGCAGGCCCCACACGGCGAGGCCGAAGATCACGACGTCTCGTGCGAAGAGCAAGAGGCCGCGAGCGGTCGAGCGTTCGTAGCAGTGCTCGGGGATGACGTCGAGCACCGGCTTGAGACCGGTGGGCGTGTCGATCACGGGCTCGGCGTTCCGAGTGGCGCTGGTGCGGACGTTGGCGGTGGCGATGGCGGACATGACCCTCCTCGTGGCGTTTGGACCCAGCCTACCGACCAGTAGGTAGATGGCGTGGCATCGAGTCGATGTGAAGGCCGTCACGGACCGCTGCGCCGGAGTTGGCGGCGCCGCGGCTGGCAGACTGGTGGTGACGAAAGGGCATGGCATGTCGTCAGCGATCCGGATCGAGCAACTCGTCAAGACCTTCGGTTCCACCCGGGCCCTCGACGGGCTCGATCTCGAGGTTCGCCCCGGGGAGGTCCACGGCTTCCTCGGACCGAACGGTTCGGGCAAGACCGTCACGATCCGCATCCTGCTCGGGCTGCTCCGAGCCGACAGCGGCACCGTGAGCCTGCTCGGCGGTGATCCGTGGCGCGACGCCGTCGAGCTCCACCGGCACATCGCGTACGTTCCCGGCGATGTCAACCTCTGGCCCAACCTGTCCGGCGGCGAGACGATCGATTTGCTGGCGCGCTTGCGTCTTGGTGGCGGTCGCACGGGCCGACAGGCAGTTGACCTGGCCAAGCGCGACGAGCTGATCGAGCGTCTCGCACTCGATCCGACGAAGAAGAGCCGCACCTACTCCAAGGGCAACCGCCAGAAGGTGGCCCTGATCGCCGGGCTCTCGTCCGATGCCGAGCTGATGCTGCTCGACGAGCCCACCGCGGGCCTCGATCCGTTGATGGAGTCCGTGTTCCAGGAGTGCGTGCTGGAAGCCACGGGCGAAGGCCGCACCGTGCTGCTGTCGAGCCACATCCTCGCGGAGGTCGAGAAGCTGTGCGATCGCGTCACGATCATCCGTCGGGGCCGCGCCGTGCAAACAGGAACGCTCGACGAGATGCGACACCTCACGCGCACGAGCGTCAGTGTCGCCACCGATCGCCCGATCACCGGACTCGACACCATCGCCGGCGTTCACGACGTGACGGTCGACGACGGGCACGTGCTGTTCGACGTCGATGCCGGCGCGCTCGACGAAACGATCCGGCACCTGTCGAGCTTCGGTATCCGCTCGCTCGTCAGCCAACCGCCGACACTCGAGGAACTGTTCCTCCGCCACTATGGCGACGAACTCGCTTCGGCGAACGGCGGACGAGAGCGAGCGTCGCCATGACGGGGCTCACGATCGATGCGGTGTCGAGCCCGACGGCGGCGCGAGCGTCGCACGACGATCCGCATCCGCAGTCGTTCTTCACGGGGACCCGTCAGCTGTTGTGGCTGGTGCTGCGCCGTGATCGATTCCGGATCGCGATGTGGCTGTCCGGTCTCGTCGGGCTGATGGCCGTGTCCGCGTGGAGCATCGTTGCGCTCTACACGACACGGGAGGACCTGGAGGGCTACGCCCGCACCGTGCGCGGCAACTCCGCAATGATCATCCAGGCCGGACCCGGCTACGGCCTCGACGATCCGACGCTCGGCGCCGTGGTGATGAACGAGACGGCACAGTGGATGTTCATCGCTGTGGCGGTGATGAGCGTGTTCATGGTGGTCCGGCACACCCGCACCGAAGAGGAGACCGAACGGGCCGAACTGGTGCGTGCCGCCCCGGTCGGTCGCCACGCTGCCCTCGCGTCGGCGATGATCGGAGCGTTGGTCGTCAACGCGGCGATCGCCGTGGGCAACATCGTGGCGCTGCTGGCCTTCGGGCTTCCTGCGGCGGGATCGTTCGCGTTCGGTGCGTCGATGGCCGGCGCCGGGATGGTGTTCGCCGCCGTGGCCGCAGTGACCGCACAGATCGCGAGCGGCTCCCGCGCCGCGCTCGCCACTGCCGGGCTCGTCATCGGAGTCGCGTTCGTGCTGCGTGCGATCGGTGATGTCGGCAACGGCGTGCTGTCGTGGGCGTCGCCGATCGGTTGGGCCCAGTCGATTCGCCCCTACGCCGACGAACGGTGGTGGGTGCTCGTGTTACCGGTCGTGGCCACCATCTCGCTCGTGCTTGCGGCCCGAGCTCTGCAGGATCATCGTGACTACGGCAACGGGCTCGTGGCGCAGCGCGATGGACGAGCGGAGGCCCCGGAGCGACTGTCGAGCTCGTTGGGTCTCGCGGTGCGGCTCCAGCGCGGCTCGTTCGTCGGATGGGTGGTCGGGCTCGGAACGCTGGCGTTCTTCTACGGGCTCTTTGCCGACCAGGCCGAGCAGATGATCGAGGACAACCCCGACATGGCCGACTTCTTCGCGCAGCTCGGCGTCGCATCGGTGACCGATGCCTTCCTGTCGACGGCGATGCTGATCATGGCGCTCTTCGCCACCGGCTTCACCGTGTCGTCGGTGTTGCGGCTGCGTTCGGAGGAGATGTCGGGTCGCGCCGACCCGGTACTCGCCGCGCCGGTCGGTCGCCGCCGGTGGGTGTGGAGCCACCTCGCCGTTGCGCTGGTCGGCACCGTGGTGTTGGCGTTGGTGTGCGGAGTGGCGATGGGCGCAGCTGCTGCTCTCGTGCTCGGCGAGGCCGCCAAGGTGGCCGAACTGACCGCGGCCGGTCTGGTGATGGTCCCAGCGATGTGGCTGCTCGCCGGTGCGACGTTGCTCGTCTACGGCCTATTGCCCCGCTGGTCGCTCGCGGCCTGGGCATTGGTGGCCTGGGTGTTCGTGGCGGCGATGTTCGGCATCCTGCTCGAGCTGCCGCAGTGGCTGCTGAACCTCTCGCCGTTCCAGCACGTGCCCGCGCTGCCTGCGGCGCCGATGTCGTGGCTGCCGATCGTGGCCCTCACGGCGGTCGCTGCGGCGCTGATCGCCGCTGGTCTCGCGGCGCTCGATCGTCGCGACATCGCCTCGAACTGATGACCTGAACCTGATGGCCTGAACCGGATTGCCTGAAGCTGATGGCCTGATGATTGCGGGCACCCGCAATACTGGTGGCGTGGTCACGCCGCACATGGGCATCTTCATCGTCGCTGTCACCCGCTCGTATTGCTTCGCGCTGGATGTCGTGGACCTGGCGGGGGTCAGCGGATGAGTGCTGTCCGGGTCACCGGCTTCGATCACCTGGTGCTGCGTTGCGCCGACGTCGAGTCGACGCTCGCCTGGTATCTCGATCTGCTCGGCCTCGAAGCCGTCCGTGTCGACGAATGGCGCCGAGGAGACGTGCCGTTCCCGTCGGTGCGTGTCGACGACAGCACGATCATCGATCTGGTCGGCGGCCCGACCGACGACGGTCGCCTCGATCACATCTGCATCGTCGTGGAAGCGGTCGACCTCGCGGCGCTGGTGGCGTCCGGTGAGTTCGACGTCGTGGAGGGCCCGGTCCGGCGCTTCGGCGCACGCGGCGAGGGGACGTCGCTCTACGTGCGCGACCCCGACGGGCTCGTGGTCGAGATCCGGCACTACGGCTGAGAGTACCCCGGTCGGATCGCCGACGATTACGCTCGCGCAATGCCTTTCACTCGGCCTGCGGTCGCTCTCCTGGTGTTCGGGTCGTGGTTGTTCGTCTCGTGTGGCAGCGACGACACTGCCGACAGCGCGCCGTCATCGGCTGAGCGCACGATCGAAATCACCGCGACCGAGTACGAGTTCAATGGCGACCCTGGCGTGATCGGGCCGGGTGACACGATCGAATTCGACGTCGAGAACGCCGGCGAGGTCGACCACTCGCTCGAAGTCCTCTCGTCGAGCGGAACCTCGCTCGGGCGAACCGAACGGATCGCCCCCGGAGCGAGTGACAGTGTCACGGTCACGTTCGCCGACGCCGGCGTCTACCGCCTGATCTGCGACGTCGACGATCACCTCAGCCGAGGACAGACCGCCAGCATCAGCGTGGGCTGAGCGCTCAGATCTCGAGCCCGTCGACGAACGCTGCGACCAGGTCGGCGACCTCGGCGGCATGGGTGTCCTCGTGCATCGAGTGGCCGCCGCCATCCACCACCACCAGCCGGGCGTGCGGCATCTTGCGCTCGAGATACTGCCCGGCGCCGGTGTACTCGTCGCGGTCGTCGCCTCCGGCGAGCACCAGTGTCGGTGTCGTCATCTCCGACAACCGGTCCATCACCACCGAGTCCTCCTGCAGATTCATCGTCGTCACCTGCTCGGGCACGCCGAATCGGTGGGCGTTGCGGCGCGACCGAGCATTCCACTCCTCGCGTTTCGCAGCGTCGCGGTAGCCGGGCCCGGTGTTGAGCACGACGACGCCGCGGGCAGCATCCGGACGGGTCGCTGCATGGGCGAGCGCGAGGTAGCCGCCGAGTGAGTGCCCGACGAGCACCGGGCGCCCAGTGAGGTCGGCGACGATGTCGTCGACATCGACGAGCGTTCGATCGCGGGTGTACTCGGCCGGGTCATCTGGCGCGGGGGAGTCACCGTGTCCGAGCAGGTCGGGCGCGACCACGGTGAATCGGTCCTCGAGCAACTCCATGCATTGGTTCCAGGTCGCTGCCGAGGTGCCCATCCCGTGGAGGAAGACGATCGGCGCGCCGGATCCGCGGGTGACGACGTGGAGCCGTGTGCTCACTCGCCGTACTCGTGCTCGGGTGCCGGGTACACGCCGGCCTCGACGTCTTCGCGGAACGCAACAGCAGCGTCGAGCAGCGTCTGGCCGATCGACGCGTACTGCTTGACGAACTTGGGGATGCGGCCGCGGGTGAACCCTGCCCAGTCGCTCCACACGAGGAGTTGACCGTCGCATTCCGGGCCGGCGCCGACCGAAATGGTCGGAATCGAGAGTTCCTCGGTCACCCGAGCGGCGATGCCGGACGGCACCATCTCGAGCACGACCGCGAAGGCCCCGGCATCTTCGACGGCGTGTGCGTCGGCGAGCAGCTGCTCGGAGTCCTCGCCTCGGCCCTGGATGATGTGTCCCCCGAGGCCGTGCTCGCTCTGTGGCGTGAACCCGATGTGTGCCATCACCGGGATGCCGGCGCGCACGATGCGCTTGATCTGCTTCGCGCTGCGCACGCCGCCCTCGAGCTTCACCGCGTGGGCGCCCGTCTCCTTCATGAAGCGGATCGCCGTTGCGAGGGCGTCGTCGGGGCCGTTCTCGTAGGACCCGAACGGCATGTCGGCGATCACCAACGCCCGTTTGGCGCCCCGCACGACGGCCGCGGTCAACGGGATCAGCTCGTCGACGGTGACCGGGATCGTCGTGTCGTAGCCGAACACCGTGTTGCCGGCCGAGTCGCCGACGAGCAGGAAGTCGATGCCGGCGTCGTCGAAGATCGATGCTGACAAGAAGTCGTAGCTGGTGAGGCCAGTGATCTTGATGCCCAGCTCCTTGGCCCGCTGGAAGTGGCGGGTACGGACCCGCTTGAGGGCAGGGTCGGCCTGGTCGGACCCGTAGGGCCGCTGTTCGTCGGTCACCCGACCACCGTAGACCGTCGATGCGGTTGCCCCAAGCGGCCGGGGTTTCCGCGGCTGAGGCTCAGGTGCCGGACCAGGGGATCGCCGGCAGCTCGTCCAGTGCACCCATGAGGTGCGTGACGAATCGTTGTTGGATCTCGACCAGGTAGGTCGAGTCGGCTTCGATCCGATGCTCGTCGAACGACAGCGAATCGTTCCGGTAGACGGCCAGATCGAACGGCGGGCCGACGGACAGATTGGCCCTGGTGGTGCTGAGCATCGAGCCGAGTGCGATCTTCGTCCCGACCTCGATGTCGGGATGGACCAGCGCGGCGAATTCCAGCCAGAACTTGCCGAACTTCGTCTCGCCGATCTGTAGGAAGGGCCGGGTCTTCGACGATCGGATGTAGTTGCCCTCCGGATACACGAGGAAGATCTCGGGAGACTCGCCCTCGATCTGGCCGCCGAGGATGAACGTCGCCGTGCCGTCGGCGCCCGATGCCGACAGCGCCTCGCGGTGACTCGACACGACGTCACGACTGAGCCTGCCGAGGTAGAGCGCCGCTTCGAACATGCGGTCGACTGTGGCCAGGGTCTCGCGCCCGTCGGTCGCAGCCAGATCGCGGTCGATCCGGTCGAGCACCTCCTGGGTCGTCGCGAGGTTCCCGGCGGACTGGATCACGAACGCCCGGTCAGGAGCAGGCGTGATGACGTGCATCTTGCGGTAGGTGCTGATGTTGTCGACGCCGGCGCTCGTGCGGGTGTCGGAGAGGAAGACGATGCCCTCGTCGAGCTTGATGGCGAGGCAATAGGTCACTGGAGGCGACCTGCGGCGCGGGCGGCCTCCTCGGCAGCGGTGAGCTGCCCATCGACGATCCTCAGGCCGTTGCGCCAGAAGTCCGGGTCGGCGAGGTCGCAGTCGACGATGCGGGCGAGGTTCTCGGGTGTGTCCGAACCGCCGGCTCGGAGCAGGTCGAGGTAGGCGGGCACGAACGCGTCGCCCTCCTCGCGGTAGCGCGCGTACACCGACAGCGCGAGCAGCTGCCCATAGGCGTAGGCGTACACGTACCCGGGCGAGCCCATGAAGTGCGGGATGTAGCTCCACCAGTTGCGGTAGCCGTCGGTGATCTCGACGGAGTCGCCGAGCATCGCGTGCTGGCTCTCGGCCCACAGATCGCCGAATCGTTCGACGCTCAGCTCGCCCTCGGTGCGGCGGGCGGTGTGGACGGCGTGTTCGAACCGGTTCATGGCGATCTGTCGGAACACGGTGGCGATCGAGTCCTCGAGCGAGGACGCCAGCAGCGCGAAGCGCTCGTTGGGATCGTCGATCATCGACAGCAACCGGTTGCTGGTCACCGTCTCGCCGAACACCGAGGCGGTCTCGGCCAGCGTCAGCGGGGTGCTCTGGTGGAAGATGCCCTGCTCGCGCGCCAGGTAGAAGTGGACGCCATGCCCGAGCTCGTGGGCAAGCGTGGCGACGTCGCGGGCCTTGGAGGTCCAGTTGAGCAATACGTACGGGTGGTGGCCGGGCGACACGCCGGCGGCGAACGCGCCGCCGCGCTTGCCGGGACGAACAGGTGCATCGATCCACGACTCGTCGATGAACCGGTCGACGATCCCGGCGAGTTCGGGCGAGAAGGAGGCGTAGGCATCGCGCACGATCTGGGTGCCCTCGGCCCAGCCGATGTCGCGATCGGTCGTGGCCACCGACGCCATGCGGTCATAGTCGGCGAGCTTGTCGATCCCGAGCACCTTCGCCTTGAGCGCGTACCAGCGCTGGGGGATCGAGTAGTTGTCGACGACGGCATCGACGAGGGCTTGGACCGACTCGTCGGAGGCTTCGTTGGCGAGGTTTCGTGACGAGACCCAGGTCGGATAGCCGCGCAGACGGTCGTCGATCGACTTGTCGAGCAGCAGCGTGTTGAACAGGAACGCACGAGTGCGCAACCCTGGTTCGAGGCCGGCGTTGATGCCCTCGGCGACCTGCTTGCGCACGTTGCGATCCGGGTGCTGCAGCATCGACGTCGCCTGCATCAACGGTCGACCGGGGCCGCCGAGGTCGTCGGGGAGGTCGACGGTGATCGCCGAGGTCAGTTCGTCGAACAATCGGGTCCATGCAGCGAAGCCGGTCTGGCTCTTCTCGGCGACGATCGTCTCCTCGGCCTCGGAGAGCAGGTACGGGCGGCTGAGTCGGAGGTTGTCGAGGTGATGGCGGCAGAAGTCGAGCCGGGGATCGACCAGCACCGCAGCGACGTGTTCGTCGTCGGCGGCTGCCCACTCGAGGTCGATGAAGATCAGCTTGGTGCCGATGGCGGTGGAGCGTTCCTGCGCCGCCGCCATCGCCGCGCCGCGAACGGGGTCGTCGGTTGCCGTCGAGAACGCGAGCATCGCGTGGTAGCCGGCACGCGACATGAGGTCCTGCAGTTCGGCAAGCGTGTGCATCGCCGCCGCCAACTCGCCGGCGTCGAGGGTGCCGACGCGTCCCCGCAGCGACGTGAGCTCGTCGGCGAGGGAGTCGGCACGATCGAACAGATCGGCCGGTGTCGCATCGTCGGGCAGGATGGTGTCGATGTCCCACGCCACGTCGGCCGCCGTGAGATCGTCATCGATCGTGTTCGTGTCGGTCTGGCTCTCGTCGACGGTCATGCGGGAGAGTCTGCCCCGTCCAGCGCCAGAGCAACCACGTTTGCGTTGCGAATTGAGTGACCGGGTGCACCAAGTCTGCAACGCAAACGTGGTTGGTCAGCGCAGGAGGAGACCGGGGGCTCCGGCGCGAGCGCGACCGATGAGTGCCGCGCGGTGGCCTGTCGCGGCGAGCTCTTCGAGCACGGATGCGGTCTCGGACGGATCGACGCCGAACACCAGTCCACCGGACGTCTGTGCGTCGGCGAGCAGTAGCTGGTGGACCTCGTCGTGGTCGCCCACGTCGACGAACTCCAGCGCCCACGCCAGGTTGCGTTTGCTGCCGCCGGGCATCACACCGTCCATGGCCAGGTCGACCGCCCCGGGGAGGAAGGGCACCGCAGCGAACTCGATCGCCACGGACACGGCTGACTCGAGCGCCATCCGGCCGAGGTGCCCGAGCAGTCCGAATCCGGTCACGTCGGTGCATCCGGTGACGCCGGCAGCGAGCGCGAGTCGGGAGGCGACGTCGTTGAGCCGAACCATGGAGGCGACTGCCGCATCCGCCTCAGCGGTGGAGGCGCGGTCGTTCTTGATCGCCGTGGTCAGCACGCCGACACCCAGGGCCTTGGTGAGGACGATGTCCTGCCCGGCACGCAGTCCGGCGTTGGTGAGCAGGCGGTCCGGGTGGGCCTCGCCCGTGACGGCCATGCCGTACTTGGGTTCGGGGTCGTCGATCGTGTGGCCACCAGCGATGACGAAGCCCGCCTCGTCGGCGATGTCCTGACCGCCGGCGAGCACCTCGCCGAGCAGCGAAGTCGGCAACTGGTCGGTGTTCCAGCCAACGAGGTTGAGGGCGAACAGCGGCCGACCGCCCATCGCGTAGATGTCGGACACGCTGTTCGCTGCAGCGACCCGTCCCCACGTGCGCGCGTCGTCGACGACCGGCGTGATGAAGTCGGCGGTCGACACGAGTGCCCGATCCGCGTCGAGGAGCCAGACCGCGGCGTCGTCACCGGTGTCCGGCCCGACGAGCAGTCGATCGGGATGGGCGGAGTTCAAGTGGCGCACGACGTGCGCCAGCTCGCCAGGTGCGAGCTTGCAGCCTCAACCGGCGCCGTGGCTGAACTGGGTCAGCCGGATCCGCTCGCGCGGGTTGCCGGCTTCGTCGAGTTCGCTCATCGTCACCTCCTCGCGTTGCGTTGTCCGGCGTCGCGCCGGTCGGTCACGTCGAGGTCGACCATCAACTCGTTGGCGATCGCTTCGAGGGCAGCACGCAGCCCGGCTGGGTCGGCAGAGGCGGGCACGCGCAGGGTGGCGGTCGCCTCGAACAGCAACTCGCCCGACATCGGTGCCGAGGATGCCGACGTCTCGAGTTCTTCGATGCTGACGTTTCGCTGCGCGAGGGCGCCGGCGATCTCGCGGATGATGCCGGGGCGGTCCTGTCCGATCAGGCGGAGCTCGAGGACGTCGTCATGATCGGTCGGGCCGTCGTTGGCGGCGATGGCGACGGTGACGTCGAGGAGGCCCTGCGCCGTGAGCGTGTCGAGTTCGGCGGTGAGGTCGTCGGTGCGTTCGTCGGGGACCGACACCACGACGATGCCGGCGAACTTGCCGGCCAGTCGTGCCATGTGGGAGCGGTCCCAGTTGCCCCCGTGGCGGGCGATCGGGCCGGCGAGCGCGTCGACGAGCCCGGCTCGGTCGTCGCCGATCACCGTGAGCACGAGCGTTGCCATGACGGGAGTCTGCCACGCCTCGCGGCGGCGGCCACGGGTCTGGTCCTCGGATCGCGGCGTCGGGGCCACAGCCGGCCGGCGCGGAGGTGAATGGCAAGCGTCGGCGCCCGCTCGGTAGCGTGCGTTCAGCGGCACCCCAGCCGCGACGCACGCCACCAGGAGAGCCATGACCGCAAGTGCATCCCGACTGATCGAGCCCAGCTTCTGGACCCAGACGCTCGAGGATCGGATGTCCGAATTCGCCGAGATCCGTGAACTCGGTGCGGTGCTGCCGATCGAGGTGACCAATGCCCTCGCAGGTGACGTCGTCGAGACGTTCTACGCGCTGCCGCGCTTCGACGAGGTCGTGCACGTCAGCAAGCACCCCGACCAGTTCTGCTCCGGCCAGGGTGCCACCTCGGTGTTCGACCTGCCGATGGAGATGCTCGAGTTCTTCGGCGGGTTCATCAACATGGACAACCCGCGGCACGCCCATCAGCGGCGCATCGTTGCGCACACGTTCACGCCGGTCGAACTGCAGGGCGTCCTCGCGTCCGTCGAGTCGATCTGCACCGAGGTGATCGACGGCTTCTGCGAGCAGGGCGAGGCAGACCTGGTCGAAGTGCTGTCGCAGCCATTCCCGCTGCTGATCATCTGCGACATGATGGGGATCCCGCGCAGCGAGTTCAAGACCGTGCTCGACGCCACGAACGTGATCCTCAGCGGTGGCGACCCCGAGTTCATCGGCACCGACGGCGGCATCGAGGTGTTCCTCAACGCCGGCATCTCGCTCGCGACGTTGATGGGCGAGTTGATCGAGGAGCGCCGGGCGAACCCGACCGACGACCTCACCTCGAAGCTCGTTCACAACCAGTTGCCCGAGGATCTGTTGACGCCTGCCGAGATCACGTCGCTGTTCGTGCTGCTGGCCGTCGCCGGCAATGACACCACGCGCACGGCGATCAGCCACGGCGTGAACCTGCTCTCGAAGAACCCCGATCAGCGGGCGATCTGGCAGGCCGACGTCGACGGCGTCACGCAGAGCGCTGTCGAGGAGATCGTCCGCGTCGCGTCGCCGGTCACCTTCATGCGCCGCACCGCCACGGGCGACGTCACGGTCGCAGGTGAGCAGTTCCACGAGGGCGACAAGTTCGTGATGTTCTACGGCGCCGCCAACCGCGACCCGCGGGTGTTCGACGACCCTGAACGCTTCGACGTCCGCCGGTCGCCGAACCCGCACGTCGGCTTCGGTGGCCCCGGTCCGCATTTCTGCCTCGGCGCCAACCTGGCGCGGCGCGAACTCGCGGTGGTCTTCCGTGAGCTGTTCGAGCGGTTGCCCGACCTCGAGGTGACCGGACCGGCCGTCCCGCTCGATACCGCCGGGCTCCCGCTCGTCGGCGGTATCAAGCGGCTCCCGGTCCGGTTCACGCCGACCGCCCGCTCCGGCGGCTGAGCGCTCGATCAGTCGGCGAGCTGCTCGAGCATCGCCTTCATCTGCGCGTGGACGGCGTTGATCGCCTGCAGCGGGCGCATCATCACCTTGAACTCGGTGATCATCGCGTCGTCGTCGCAGGTGATGATGTCGACGCCGTTTGCGTACTTGCCCTCGACCGTGGTCTCGAACTCGAGCATCGCGTGATGACCCTGCAGGATCTCCTTCACGTAGCGGAACCCGCCGGGGGTCGATCCCGATGCCACCGCATCGGTGACGGTGCCGTCGCTGCCCCCGAGGGTCCCACCAGCGGCGGTCAGATACAGCTTGGTCACCTCCCGACCTTGCTGCGGCGTGAACACGATGGGGGAGAGGAAGGTGCAGTCCTCGCGCAGGATCGAGTCGAGCCCGCCGGGGAGTTCGCCACGGAGGTGGCGGTGCCAGTTGGAGATGCAGATGTCGATCGGTGCAGCTGAGCTCATGGAGCGAACGTAGCGTGGCGACGTGAACCCCACCGTGGCCGGACTGATCGAGGCGTACGGCTTCGAACCGCTCCCGGTGGAGGGGACGCTGTTCGCGAGCACGTACCGCTCGAGCGAGTCACTGCCCGATGGAGCTCCTGTCGGCACGGCGATGATCGGGTTGTACTCACACGACCCGGTGAGCCGGTCGCTCTTCCACCGGCTGCCGAGCGACGAGGTGTGGCACTTCTACGGTGGCGACCCGATCCGGCTGGTGTTGCTGTACCCGCAGGGAGAGGTGCGCGAGGTCTGGCTCGGCGCCGACGTGGGCGCCGGTCAGCGGGTGCAGGCTGTCGTCCCCGCCGGCGTGTGGCAAGCGGGTGAGCTCGCCCCGGACGGCACCTATGCGCTGTTCGGTTGCACGATGGCGCCGGGTTTCACGGGCGCTGGGTTCGAGGGTGGCAGGCGCAGCGCGCTGTTGGCCACTCATCCGGGTGCCCGAGTCGACGTCGAGCGGCTGGCGGTACCCGATGACACCTCGGCTTCGATGCCCGAGGGCTTCGCGACCTGACGCGTCGCCAGGTGTCTCGGCGAGCGGCGTCAGTCGCCGGCTGCCTGCTGTTCGGCGATCTGTCGACGGACGTCGTCCATGTCGATCTGCTGGATCTGGCCGATCAGGTCATCGAGCGCGTGGGCCGGGAGCGCTCCAGGCTGCGAGAAGAGCACGACGTTGTCACGGATCGCCATCAGCGTCGGGATCGAGCGCACGTTGAAGTGGCCGGCCAGCTCCTGTTGGGCATCGGCGTCGACCTTGCCGAACACGATGTCGGTGTGCTGCTCGGCGGCGGCTTCGAAGACCGGGCCGAACTGACGGCACGGACCGCACCACTCCGCCCAGAAGTCGACGAACACGGTGTCGTTGTCGTTGATCGTCTGCTCGAAGTTCTCGAGGGTGAGTTCGATGGTGGCCATGACGGCGGGACTCCAATACTGGTGGGGGTATCTGCCCCTCATCCAACCGGGCAACGTTGCGCGATATTCCACCGCCGACTGCGCACACCGGAGGAGATCAGTGGTCGCTCTTGTCCGCCGTTGTCGCGGCTCCGTTCTCGATGCGTTCGAGCCGCTCATGGGCTTCGGCCAGTTTCGCCTCGATCCGCTCCAGTGCATCCGCCAGCATCCGGCGGTCGGTGTCCTGCTCGTCTCGGCCGACCGAGCGGATGAACATCGACGTCACGGCAGCGGTGATCACGCTGACGAGGCCGATCGACACGAGCATGACGACCGAGGCGATGACGCGGCCTTCGGCCGACGTCGGTGTGTTGTCGCCGTAGCCGACCGTGGTCACCGTCTGGAGCGTGAACCACAACGCCTCACCGAACGATTCGTACTGCTTGGGTGCAAAGACCCGCATCAGCACGGCGCCGATCAGGACCAAGGCGACGATGGTGCTGATGATCGCGGCGACTGCGTACCGCACCGACGAGGGGTTGTTCTGGAAACGCACGAAGGCGCGGGTGAGGCGTGCTGACTGGTTCGTGCTCGTCATGGCGTCATGTTCGCCGTCCGCGCCGTCCCGCGCAACGACCCTCGAAGAGATGGTCTGTCGGGACGAATACGATCGCGCTGTGACGCATGGCCAGATGTTCGACGATCACGACGGCTTTCTCGAGCGGATTCGGCGATTGGCGGCAACCTTCCCGAACAGCAGTGAGAAGGTCTCACACGGCCGGCCTGCGTTCTTCACCAAGAAGGTGTTCGCCTACTACGGAGGTTCGCTCAAGGTCGACGGTGAATGGGTACAGCACCCCCACTCACTCGTGGTGCAACCCGATCAGGGCGATCGTCGAGCGTTGCTCGAGGATGGCCGCGTCTACGTGCCGGCCTATCTCGGCCCCTCTGGTTGGATCGGGATCGACCTCGATGCAGCCACCGACTGGTCCGAGATCGCCGAACTGCTGGACGCGTCGTACCGGCTCACCGCGCCGGCACGTGACGTGGCCGCACTCGACGCACGAGGCCCCGCCCCTGCGATGAGCCAACCGCCCGAATAGCGGCGTTTCGCTCATCGCAACCGGACGGAACTCAGTCGGTGTTTCTTCCTGCTCGCGAGCGGTCAAGGACCTGACGGGTGGGGGAATACACCACTCCTTGAGGCGGTCGGTCTCGAGCAGACCGCCGAGCAGGCCTACGAGATGCTGCGAAACGGGGGACAAGCGACCGTCATCGCCCCGCGTTCACATCTCGGGACGGTACACCGCCTCGTCGGCTCCCTCGAGGGCCGCCGCGAGTTCGTCGTCGGTCCACGACGCCTGCCGGCGCACCCACGTCTCACGCGGGTGCTGCCAGAGCGCGAGCTTCGAGCCGTTGAACGTGACCAGCTGGCTGCGCAGGTGGTCGGCTCGTTCGCTACAGAGGTAGGTGACGATCCGAGCGATCTCGTTCGGATCGCCGAAGCCCATGTCACGTGGCGACGGCGCGTCGGTGCCCTTGGCCTCCGCTCGCTCGCGGACGCCCTCGAAGACCACCTGGGTCATGTCGGTCTCGGCCACCGGCCAGAGCGCGTTGGTGCGGACCCCGAATCGGCGCAGCTCGAGATCCCACGCGTACAGCATCCCCATCACGCCCGCCTTCGATGCGGCGTAGTTGGTCTGGCCGACCGAGCCGACGAACGCCGAGCCCGAGATCACCTGCAGCAGGAGTCCGTGGCCCTGGTCGCGCATCGCACGCGCTGCGTGGCGACTCACCGACCACGTGCCGCGGAGGTTGACTGCGATCACGTCGTCGAACTCGTCGGGCGTCATGTTCACGAGTGTCCGGTCGCGGACGATGCCGGCGTTGTTCACCACCGCATCGATGCCGCCGAACTGCTCGATCGCCGTACCGACGAGCCGCTCCGCGAGAGCGTCGTCGGCAACCGATCCGGCGCAGCCCACCGCGGTGCCGCCCGTTCCCGTGATGGCCGAGACGACCTCGTCGACCAGATCGCGGTTCGTCCCGTTCACCACGACCTGCGCGCCGTCCGCTGCGAGCGCCTCGGCGAATGCCCGCCCGAGCCCTCGTGTCGAGCCCGTGACCACGATTCGTCGGCCGTCCGGTTGCGTCATCCGGGCGACGTTACCGGCGAGCAGTTCGCGGCGATGAATCTGAGCGTGGACGGGTCGCGTGGAAACTCATCGCTCCGGCGTGGCGTTGTGCGGCGATGAGTTTGACCGTGGACGGGTCGCGTGGAAACTCATCGCTCCGGCGTGGCGTCACCGCCGACCTGGACTTTCGCGTGGAGCGGACGACGGGAATCGAACCCGCGTCATCAGCTTGGAAGGCTGAGGTTCTACCGTTGAACTACGTCCGCAGAAGCGCACACCTTATCGGCGTCGGGTTCTGCTCGTCAGGTCAACATCGCGCCGAGCGCGCACACCCATGCCGCACGGATTCGGTCGATGTCGTGGTGGAGGAGACGTCGGTGGATCGTGAACGAGTCGTAGCTCGTCAGCACGAGGACGCCGTCGACCAGCAGGTCTCGATCACCCTCGTCGACGGCAGCGAGCTCCTGCGCGAAGTGCTCGGCGATCTGGTTCGCGAACAGCACGGCGATCTCGGCGATGCCCTCGTCGATCGAGGGAATCGACGGTGCGCGCATCCGGGCGAGCTGCATGGTGCCGTCGATCGACTCGAACAGCGCGAGGCGGGCGTCGACGAAGCTCGCGATCCGCTCGTCGAGCGAACCCGAGCCGATGTCGGGGACTTCTGCCATCGGACCGGCTTGCTCGAACGCCTGGTCGATGGCCGTCCGCACCAGGTCGTCCAGATCGTCGAAGTAGCGGAAGATCGACCGGTGCGACACGCCGGCGCGATCGGCGATCTCGGAGGCGCCGGGCCGAAGGTTCCCCTCACGGATGATCTCGAGCAGCGCAGCGATCACCGCGGTGCGATTGCGGGTGCGCCGAAGGGTTCGCCCGTCGACGTGTTCGTTGGCGAGTGCTGCCGTCAGATCCTGTCCTGCTGCCATACCCCTACGCTCACCCCCGAATGCCGAAGTCACACGATCAAATGTCGCAACCGCTGACCCGTGACGAAACTATCACGGCGCCTGTTGACCAGACCCTCGTCGCCCGAGTCCGCAAGCTCATGGACAAAGCAGCGGCCACCTCGAACCCGCACGAAGCCGACGCCTTCTCGCGCAAGGCGGCGGAGTTGATTGCACGCCACCGGATCGACCCGGATGCACTCGTCGAAGCTCGTGGCGACGAACTCGCTGTTCGAGAGATCGTGCTCGGTCGGGGCGCCTACGTCCGGGCGCGCCTTGCGTTGCTGATGGCGGTGGCCGAGGCGCACGACTCGCAGGTCGTGTTCGCATCGACGCCGACGGGCACCATCGCCTACGTGGCCGGTCACGTGTCCGACCTCGATCTGGTCGAGGTGATGTACACGTCGTTGCACGCACAAGCGGCGGCACAGATGGCGCTCGAACGTCGCGCGACCCCGGCCGCCACGCAGCGGCATCGCCGGTCGTTCCTCTTCGGCTACGCCGACCGCGTCGCCAAGTCGTTCGACGAGGTGCGCGCCGCTGCCCAGGCAGTATCGCCGTCGCCGGTTGCCGTCGACGGGACGGGAAGTTCGCTCGCCCGGCTCGAACGTGTTCAGCGGGTCGATGAGTTCGTCGGTCAACGGTTCGGTCGTGTGCGAGCCGCACGGAGTTCTGCCGGCGCCGAGCTCGGTGGCTGGAGCGCGGGCAGTGCAGCGGCGGAGCAGGCTGACCTGGGGAGGCAGCGCGTCGAAGGTCGACGATCGTTGGGTCCCGGGTGATGCGCGACTGCGGTCGTGCGGAGGTCTACGCAGCCGAAGCTGCCGCGTTCGACGGCACCGACCTCGAGCTGGTTCGCTCGTTCGACGAGGTGTCGTCCGTGATCGCGGCCATCGTCGAGGGACCTTGGTGGGCGGGCACGCCGGTGCGCGTCGTCGCTGCCCGTCGCGACGCCGCGTCGTCGAGCGCACGGGAAGGTGCGGAGGCGAGCACGGTGATCCGGCTCGCCGCCGACCAGACCACGATCGCAACTGCGGCGCACGAGCTCGCCCATGCGCTCGCGGGACCCGGCGCGGGCCACTCGCCCGTCTTCCTCGCGGCCTACCTCGACGTCGTCGCCGTCGTCACGAACCTCGATTCCTGCGACCGCCGACACCGGCTGCACGTCGACCAACTGCACGATGCCCTCGTCGAGGCCGGTCTCGTCGTCGGTGCACGGACGTGGCCACCGCCACCCGAGGCGTCCAGCACCGCCATTGCGCTGTGACCGGGATCCGTCAGTAGCATCGATGCCCGTATCCGGGATGTAGCGCAGCTTGGTTAGCGCGCCTGCTTTGGGAGCAGGAGGCCGGGAGTTCGAATCTCCCCATCCCGACCACATCTACCAGGTGTGATGCGATCAGCTGATCGTCCGAGAAGTCGGATGTATCAGCGATGTATCAGACTTCTGAGCGCTCGCGACGCTCGAGGAGGCGCCATGGCATGGAAGGCAACCGGTCAACCCACCGTCCGCAAGCAGCGAGACAAGTGGGTCGTGCGAGTCGATGGCATCGACACGGGGACGGGTCAGCACCGTCCGAGACAGCTCGGCACGTTCAATTCGCAGCGCTCCGCGCTCGCTGCGGCCCGGTCGACTCGTGCCGAGGACCGTTCGACCGAACGAGGCACGGTGAGTTGGCTCGTTCGTCGCTATGTGGCCGGCCGTACCGACATCACGCTCAAGTCGCGTGAGCAGTACGAGTGGGCGATCCCGCACATCGAGAACGGTCTCGGAGCGATCCAACTCTCGCTGCTCGACCGAGACGACGTCGCCACCTGGATCAGCAACCTCGCCGAAGGCGGAAAGCTCTCCCGGCGTGGCGTTCAGATCTGCCGCAACGTGCTGCGGGCGTCGCTTCGCGAGGCCGTCGACGAGGGACTGATCCCACGGAGTCCAGCCGCCCGTGTCGGCCTCCCCCGAACGGTCGCCAAGCCCGACAGGGTCAAGGAGACCGAGGCATGGACTGCGGCCGAGGTCGACCGCTTCCTCGATGCATCGGCGACCCACCGCTGGGCGGTCGGCTTCCGCCTCGGCGTGCTGTACGGGCTGCGTCGCAGCGAGATCCTCGCCCTGCGATGGGATGACCTCGACACCAAAGCCGGAACGCTGCGAATCGACGAGAGCCTCGTGGCCACGCGGACCGGCGCGGCGTGGAGCAACGCCAAGAACGAGCGATCCCGTCGGATCATCCCGCTTGACGACGAGACGCTCCGAGAGTTCGCCCGGCGCCGAGCAGCACAGGCAGCGGAACGGCTCGCAGCCGGCGAGGCCTGGGAGGACGAGGATCTGATCATCACGACGCGAGCCGGTCGGCTCGTGCTTCCCCGCTCGTTCGATCGTGCACTCGAGCGGCTCGTTGCCGGCGCCGAACTCCCGCGCCTCACCTCGCACGGTCTCAGACACACCGCAGCGACCCACATGGTGCAAGGAGCAACCGATCTCGGCGAGCTTCGGGCCATCGCCGACCTGCTCGGTCACAGCCCCGAGATGCTGATGAACACGTACGCGCACGCGTTGCCGCAGAGCCAATCGGCGGTCGTCGAGCGAATCGGTCGCCGAAACACCTGACGGGTTTCGCCGCAAGTCAGTCGGCGGCGAGCGAGTCGACGATCGCTTGGAGGTCGCTTCGAATGGCCGGCACGTCACGCTTCACTACGTCGCCGATGATGTCCTGATCCACGTGGAAGTACGCGTGGGCGAGGATCACCCGGGTGCCGATGATCTCTCGCCACGGGATCTCGGGATGGCCTGAGCGGAGCTCTTCGGAGAGGTGGGTGGCGGCTTCGCCGAGCACCTCGATCCATCGTTGTGCGGCTGCTTGGACGACGGGATCGGTCGCCAAGGTCTCGTCGTCGGAGGCGTGTGCGATCAGCAGGTCGCACATCTCCAACATGTCGAGGAGCCGGTCCCGGTCGCTTCTCACAGCTCGACTGCGTCGTCCAACACCCGTTGCGCAACTCGAGATCGCAGGCTGGCTTCGGTGACGACGTCGACGTTGTGTCCGAGGAGTTCTTGGAGATCCATCAAAAGCCCTCCGAGGTCGAAGAGTCCTCGGCCGTCGTCGAGGTCGACGAGGAAGTCGATGTCGCTCGTCTCGGTGGCGTCCCCCCGTGCGACTGACCCGAAGACGCGCACGCGGGTGGCGCCGCGGGCGCGAGCGGTCGCGAGGATCTCGCTGCGACGATTTCGCAGGTCAGACAGCATCGGCGCGCCCACGAGGCACAGGTTAGATCCGCCGGCGAGCGCCTTGTTCCTACTCGGACGCGAGATTTCTTTGCCCGCGTTCGGGGTCTCGGTGCCCGTTGAGAGGTGTGGGTTGTCACAAATTCGCGTTTTCGCAGGCATGTGTTGGCATGAGGACTGTGCGCTGATGGGTGCCGAGGTGTCGATGACGCCGGTCGTGGTGCCGGATCTGTTGACGGTGATGGAGGCCGCCGGGGTGTTGCGGGTTGGTCGCACGACCGCCTACGAGCAGGTCGGCAGGTATCTCGCCACCGATGGCGCGGACGGAATGCCATGTATCCGCGTCGGCGGTCAGCTGCGCGTTCCTCGAGTGTTGTTCGAGGAGTGGCTCGGCTTTCAAATCACGGTGTGGCCGCCGCTCGAAGCACCCGACGATGACGCCGACGCGATCATCAACCCCACCACGGTCGAACCCGTCCCCACGGCTGGCCCGTCCCGACGTCG
>Ga0307379_10004560_pt1 | contig 19717 bp, 24 predicted proteins | sample UN2MG_FD_202237 | JGI IMG/M metagenome (GOLD analysis project Ga0307379, IMG submission 202237) | Soil microbial communities from Risofladan, Vaasa, Finland - UN-2 | ecosystem: Environmental > Terrestrial > Soil > Coastal area > Acid sulfate soil | place: Finland: Risofladan, Vaasa | collected... | reverse complement strand
ACTTTCTACTACTTCAGGAGTATCCTCATCACACTTGGGGCGAATCGAGAGGGGAGAACGCTTCCCGTCAGCTCATATTCTGCGTAGAATTGCTAAACCCCTGGGCTTTGACGAGGATGAACTGTTTACCTTAGCTGGCTTCCTGTCCCCTCAGACGCCGGGTATATCTGAAGAAAGGGTCACCGGTTACAGCAGTCGGCACCTGGACCCCTACGTAGCCAAGATACTAAGCGAAGAGCCGGTTGAGGTGCAGCGCACTGTCATTGGCATCCTCAACATGCTAAAGAGTGTCGCCAAAACAATGACCAAGGAGAACGATTAACTCACTGAAGACAGACCGATAGTCAGTGCCATTTTAAAACTAGGTGTAAACAGCTACCACCACCGCCTCTTTAGGATTGTACTCATCAAAGAATATCACCGCTGCCTTCCTGCCCGAAGTCATTTCCGCCACCGGCAGGTTTCGCGCCACGGTAACATCCTCCAGATAAACCTTATAGCCACCGGCAAGCTGGACAGTGGCAGTGTAATTCCCTGAATTGAAACTCCTCAGTACCGCTTTTCTCAGCCTCATCTTACATCACTCCTTTTAGATTATCTACACTGCTCCCAGCCACAGTCGCTGGCGGTATTCACCACGGTGGGGGCTATAAACCAGAGTCAACCCAAGTACTCTCCTCTTCGCCGATGAAAGCCCGGCTCTGTTATCAGTTATATCTATGACATCATATAACTGTTGACCGCAGTTAACCGGAACCAGAATTGTGCCACTGGCGGCTTCTATTTCAGCCTGTCTTAAATAAGCCTCCCCTCTCTCCTGGGCTTTAGCCACCGTGTCTACATTCCTGTCCTCAAGCTGCCTCAGCCGGTCATAGAGTCTATCTATCTCCCCCCAGGCAAAACTATCAACAACGATAATCTCATCACTCCCGGTATCATATCCCTCCACCTGCACCCGATTCAGCTCCCAGGCGCCCTGCCCATACTTGCCACCCAAAATCTGATGCTCTTCACCATAGCTGTAGGTAGAGCTATCTGATGAGAGGGGATTTACCAGATAGGCTTTACTGCCCTCAATGAAGAGGACATCGGGGACGAAGGAGAGCAGTTTCTGTATAACCGCTTCACCACAGTCACTGGCGCTTACGGTAAAATCAGGATAGAAGCCGGTAATAGCCGATGACTGAGATTTGACTTCCAGCCCCAATCCCACTCTCGCCAGTATAAAAGCAAGTATGTTTTTGACACTCATCTGGTCAGAGGCTTTATTCCAGCGAAACTGACATCTGGCTCTCCAGGTAGTTATTGCTGCCCAGCCATCCCTAGCATAAAGAATGAGACTGGCTTTACCACCCGAGCTGGTATGCTCGTAAGCTTCAAGACTGAAAGCCTGGCCTGAACTCACTTCATTGCCAGTGGTGGTGCAATAGCCGGGACTAAACTCTAACTGACAGCCAGTGTCAAGGACCGATAAATCCCCCTGCCCCGGCGAAGCATACTGCCCTTCATCATTCCTCAGCTCCACGGCTATCTTGCCGGAAGTCTTTCCTAACTCCTGCCTCACCCCGATAACATCAGCGGTTAAGTCAAGACTCTGGGTAGTTAGACTGGCTCGCCACACCCCAGCCGGACTTGACAGCCAGCAATAATCACCGTAATGAGCTATGGCCAGGCCGTATGCCGATGACAGATTGAACGGCACCGGCTCCCGCCATAGATTATCAACGAACTTGGTGTCCACGACAGAATGTGCCCAGAATGGGCGGTTATAGGCTTGACTGCCGGTAAACTTTTCAATAAAGAAACTGCGGTAGACATCCGGCTTATCCATAAATGGCCAGTTATATTCAAACTCGCCATCGGACGGAGCCGAGGCAAGCTCTTTTAACTCCGACCAGTTTCCAGCCGAAACCTCACCGCCATCACCATAAACCAGGCTCCACAGCTTGAAGTTGCCCGCTGAATCCTTCCCGGTGATAAGTAGATTCCAGTCGCCATCATAAACGGTGGCGACTCCGGATAAATTACCGGTAGTTTTATCCCAGGCTGATTTTGTCTGCCACTCCCCACCAACATACTTTTTTACATAGAGAGTTGACTGGTCAGCGAAGAAGATAGCTAAATCACCGTTGGGCTTACAGGCAACGGCCAGACCGTTGATGTTAGTAGTGGGGGAGTAATCAATAATCTCAGGGCTACCCCAAGTAGCACCATAGTCGGTGCTCTTTATACGCTGGATTTTTTTATTGACGCCATCTATCCAGAAGACAGAGACCTCGGCTTCCAGAGAAGCACAGGCAGCGACAGCAGCATTATACTGGTTGGTATAAGTCCATTGGCTGAAATCGCTTGACGGCCCCGGATTGGTCACCCGCTGTCGGTAGAGCTTCCTGGAGTCAGCCAGCAGGGTTATCCTGACTCTGACCAGAGAACCGTCAGCAGGCATAGTCAGCGCATGGAAATAGTCATCCTCCGAGCCGGTATATAGTCGTGTCCAGTCATACCTGACCACCCCGGCAATCTTATTCTTAGCTTCCACCTTAACATAGGGAGTAGCAGATGCTTGCTTCTGAGCAGATAATAGCGTTGAGGTTAGACTTCGCATTGCTTCCTTCTTCTTCTTCTTTGGAGCTAACTAGTTTTGAATTAAATCGTCTCGCTGGTTGGGGATATAGCTGGTTCCCCAGAAGAGGTGACCGGCAATATAGCCCAGGGCAAAGACCATGAGGAACCAGAAGAACAAATCCCAGAGCCAGTGCCCAAGAAGGGCACCAACCGCCACTAGACCGATAATCCAGAGACCCTCAAGTTTATGCCAAGTGTCCCGCAAGATATAAGTCCAGGGGCGACCGCCAATTCTTGACCACAGGGCTTGATAAAGTGTTCCGAGCATAACCTCTCCTACACCAGAGCCGCCAGAATATCCGGCAAAGGCTTACCCATCTTCCGGTAGTGACTGGCCAGGTGGCTGGCAGCCCCAAGGATTTCCTCAGGGCTGGCTTCCACACTCCGCCTGCGGTAACTACCCGGTGAGAGGGCAGCTAATGCCACATCCATCAACCCCCAGTCAACCGTTTCCTCAATATCAAGCTTGCCGCGCAGCGCCCTGAGGATGCTCTTCTGGTGATGGGGTAACTTCCAGGTATTATGGTCTTCAACGTCACCAATAATAGCAAACGCCTCCTTGGGCAAACCGTCTTTGTTGCTAGTTAATGCTTCTTTCACAGTCATAATAACCTCGCCTCTCCCACTGACCTTATCAACTAAGGTCCGTAGTCGGTTGACTTGGAAACAATAGGATAATAGGGCCGGTAGAGAGAACGGACTCTAACCCGGTTTCTCCTCCCCAGCCGCCGCAGCTCCTGCCTGAAACACCTCAGCTTCTCGTTTCCCCAGTTAAGAAACTCCCTGGGGGTAATTCCACCGCCGACGTTGACCCGGTTTATGGCATAGCTTGCCCATTCCACGGCGGCATAGCCACCGGCACCGACAGCAATTAAATCCTCATGCGGGGTGGGGATGGTAGAGCCGGCGCCATCAAGGGTATGGAGCTTGCCGTAGTAAATGTAGGCATTGGAGCCATCTGGAATCTCATCACCAAGGATGGTTAGCGTGTCGCCCCACAGGGCAAAGGGCTGGTACCGCTTGGGAAAATAATCCACCGGATATTCCACGGCTTCAACCATGACCCGGTCAGTTATGCTGGATATATCAATCTCTCTGGAACCGGAGGCGGTGGCTTTAGTTGCCTTCTGCTCGCAGGGAAGATGCTCGGAAAAGTCTTTCAGCGCATGAGCAATATGCCTGTCCAGCTCGTCATCAGTCCAGCGGTAGTTGCTGGCGTCCTCATCGTGCAAATCACGCCTGACTATAGTCCTCATCTCAGTTAGATTCATAGCTTCACCTCTAACTTTTTGACCTCAACCCTGTCCAACCTGGTGCAGGGTAATCCTTCATCATGGCGGCATATCTCCAGGTCGCAGAAGGAAATCTCCTCGTTATCACTGCCCTCATTGATGCTGACGGCTTTACTGGACAAGCCTCTGGCATAGTTCATCAACGCCTGAGCGTCACTTTCATTATCAAAGCTCAGGTCAACTCTTACTCTATATTTCATATCTACCACACTCCGAATAGATGTTTTTCCCGGTCGAAGTAGCTCTGAATTTCCAGCGCACTTAAAACCCTCCTGTAGATGCGGGGGAGTGCTATATAGCCATTGTGATGCCTGCCATTAGCCTCACCAATCTCCAGTATATGGGCATTATCTATATCGCCAACGCTGGACATACTTGCCGACTTGATTTCTTCCAAATCACCCTTAATATAAAGCGTGGCATCACCATCTCTATCAAAGGTAACAGCCACAAGATACCAGGCATCTATGGCCAGGTTGCTGTCGTTGTTGTATTGGACTTGATTTGACGCAGAGTCCTCGGCGTGAACCAGAATCCGCCAGTAAGCCTGAGCTACGCTTGTGGTATGCAGTCCATAACCATTGGTAAAGTAACCAGCCTTTTTGGAGATGATACCGGCGTTACTATCGGAAGGGTAAGACGTATAGACCCACACCAACATAGAGAAATCGCCAGTACCCATATCAAGGCTCGCCGCAGTCCCGCAATCCACATAGTCATCAGAGCCGTCAAAGCCCAAATACCATAACCCACTAGGCAGCTTTTTCCAGGTTGCGCCCGTTATTGCGCCAATATTCCCATAGGGACTTCTATCGTAGATTTTGCTACCACCGCCTGGAAGTCCGGGTAAATACAGAACACAGCCTGGTTCTGGTGGCTCAAAGACCAACCTATCTATATCTCTATCAACGAGAGTCTGCATAACTCACCTCACGAAGCCGAATAGATTACCCTGACATAGCTGGAGTTCTTAACTTTAGCCCGCCCTTCATTGGCTTCATTGCACTGGATTACCAGCCTTACCTCGAAAGGCAGGGAATCAAAATTGGCTACCGGCTTGAAGCGACCACTCCGGCTTTCCTCAACATAAGTGGTCCCCACATCAGTCTTGGTAACAGCACTATGAAGGTCGACCCAGGTGCCACCTTTATTCCTTGCCTGCCACTTATAGATAAGGTCAGCCGTAGCCGATGAAACCGCTCTAAAAGCAGCGGTTAAGCCAAATTCAAGCTCAATCATAGCCCCCAGTGGCGGCGGACTGATGGTAACACACTCAACCTCAACGTCAGTGTCAGCCGTGGTGGTATCCACCTCAGCAGACCATTGAATGCCATCTGAGGTTAAGTCACCTCTAGCAAACGGATACTCAGTATGCTCTATTACTGCCAGTCCCATGGTTTACCTCCCAATGGGGGAGGGATTCCCCTCCCCCTCATACTTAATTTCTTATGTGACCGTTGAATCAGCTCTTGAACCAGGCTCCAAGGCAGCTACCGCGGCCGAAACCATGTAGCCGATAATGGTATCACAGTCACCGGAGGTGGTCGGCTTGGTCTCGGTAATCTTGCCGTTATCCGTCCCCTCGGCAACATAGACCGGGTTGCCTGCCGTTCCGCCGGAGTAGCCACTGACCACTGCCCGACGGTAGGCGGTTATAACCTCGGCGCTATCACCATCTTCACCAGCCACCAGTCTCCCCTGAATAGCCGTGCCAACGGTAGCCAGCGCCCGCTTCCAGCCGGAGCCGTAGCCCAGAATATCACCGGACTTACAGGCTTCGGCTAATGTTACCTTGACCAGTCCTTCGCCCTGCTCAACAATCCTTCCTTTTCCCGGGTCAGAGAATGCCATTTTTGCCTCCTTTTATTCCTTAGTCCTTAACCCCGATTAAAGCGGCTGCTTTAACCGCGCTGAACAACGCCAGGGATACGTACCACTTAACTCTGGTTCGGGTGGCATCTTTACTCTCCATAGAACCGATTGGCTCTACAGTCAGATGCCCGGGACTGGTCAAGCCGCAGAGAGCCCACTCCCCAAACTGAACAGCATAAACAGTGGAGCAATCGCCACCGGTGGTGCCGGTCTCAACTCCGCCACTAACGGTGTGGGCATCCAGTACCCAGTCATTGACGCCAATGGGAATACCATCCCACAACTGGACAAAGTTGCCCCACTGGTCCCGGTCACTGTCTATCATTGCCCCGCTCGCCCTGACCAGAGCATTAATCTTTCGCCTTGAGCGGCGGCTCATCAGCAGCATATCCGGCTTGCCCCCTTTTACCACATCAATGAGCTCATCCAGTTTGGCCAGGGTGAGAGTAGCACCAGTATCTCCCATAGCTATTATCTGGTCGCTGGCCGTGGTAGTATCAATGAGCTTCCTGAGACCATCAAATTGCTTGGGGTCGGCATCGACATCACCATAGATAAAGGTCTCCTCAAATTTGTCCTTGACTGCCTTAGCCTTCAGCTCAACAACGGCTGCCTCCAGGTCCTGAATATTACTCCGGGTCGACTTGAGGAAGTTATCTACATCGGCATCACCACCCATAATCTTCAGGTTCGCCGTTTTCTGCTCAAAGGTCGGCGTGGACTCAACCCAGGTATCGCCAACATCATAGAAATCAACACTGGGCAAGGTCTTCTCCTGGTTATAGGTCAGACCGTTACCGACAATCTCAATAAAAGAGAGTTTCTGCAAAACCGGCGAATCCTTAACGATGGTCTCCACCACCCCTTGAAGTAGTACATCATTTGAAAGCTTAGCTGCTTCCGCTAATGTTAACGCCATTTATCTTTTACCTCCTATTGCATATTGAATCTTCTCCCGTGGAGATAGAACTGACAGGTCAAGAGGTGCCCTCTGCGGCGCCCCGGCGGGTATCTTGGTTCTTGAGGCTTCCGCCTCAATTCCCTGTTTAACCCTATCAATAAGGGCTCGGGCATTTCCCAGGGACTCATTTATGGCATCAATAGTGTCCCCGGTGAGCAACTCATCCGGTACTTCTGGATTTGCTTCCATTACCATAGCCCGATAGCTGGCCACCGCCTGAGTTAAAGACTCGTTAAGTTCAGCCAGTTGCCTATCTGACTCAGCCACCGCCTGCTTCAGGATAGCAATCTCACTATCCTTGCTGACCACAGTCTGCTCAAGTTCGGCAATGGCAGCATTTTTAGACTCAAGCTCTTTAGTAAAGGATTTCTTCTCCTGCTTCAGTCTTTCCAGCTCACCCTTGACAGCCTCAAGCTCATCTGTCAGTTCCTGTTCTTTATCAGCCACCATAATTCCTCCTGCTGATTATTCCTCAACGCCTTCCGCCTGAGAAGGTAAAGCACTCTCTCTCGCTACGTTCTTGCTGGATTTGGCGCTAAGCTCTTTGTTCATCCTGAGGATGGTCTCCCTCTCCTCAAGCCATCTTTTGAACTCATGCTCAGGGTCCCTGATACCGATCTCATCCATGGCTGTCCGCCGTGAGTGGATGCCAGTCTGAATTAAAGTCTGCTCGCTACTTATCTGCCTGGCTACATCCTGCGGCAGCACCGGCCCCCAGACCACACGCAGGTGGTTGTCCCCGAAGCTCTCACCCCGGTACTTCTCCAGAAGCTTGAGAACCATTTCATTTCTACGCCTGTAGACAGCCGACCTGATAATCCTCTTCCTTCTGACCTTCTGCAGCAGCGGGTTAAGCTCTATCTCCAGAGCTACCCCGGATAAATCCCTTTCCGTCCCGCCAAAGGCAGACCGCGGCGATTCTGATATGTCATGCAACGTGCGATACAGCAAATTAATATAGTTAATATGAAGATTGATGCCACCGCCCTGCAACAGGTCAAGCAGATAGGCCCTGGCATCCTCGGGGATATTCCACACCGCCCCCGGTCTGATGGCTATATTCTCGGACCCCTCCACATTCTCAAGAACAGCGATGGGATTACCGGATAATTCCAGTATGCGCGATAGCTGGCTCATCGCCCGATTCAATTCCCGCTGTGACTCCATAATCTGGGTTAAATCAGATACTCCCCAGAACTTCTTGGGCTCACGCAGGTTTGGATAGATAATAAAGGGGATAAATCCGTAAGGATTAGGCTTCTTCTCAATCAAGGCATTATCCAGATAGAGCTCAAAGTCCTGGACTGTCCACAGCTCAACAACGGTCGCTGATTTACCCTTGGGCTTCATCTGATAGAGAAGCCCGGTTTCCTCAGCAGACAGGCTGTATCTGGAAGCCACTCTCCACAACTGGGAGGTATCGTCCCCCAGCCACCAGGCATAAATGCCCTGTATATCGGGAGCGGTTACTCTCACTTTCTTCTCAGTAGCATCCCAGATAACCTTGTAGCAAGCATCACCCAGTATGGCACAGTCAATCTCTGTCTCAAGGTCCAGCTGCTCCAGGTTATTATCTTCATAAACCCAGTATAAGGCAGCCTCCGCTTTTTGAGCCCTATCCTGAGCCTTATCCGAGTCTTCAGCGGCATCAACAGCAAAGTTAATGCCAGACATCAGATATGAGGTAATCTTATCTATGAAGACCTTGGCATAGTTAAAAATCAAGCGTCTCTCCCCGTACCTTTCCCTGCCTTCCCACTGCCGACCATGGTAGAAATCAAGAAGTTCTTTATAGCTCCTGGTTCTGTCCGAATCCAGACGGTTTAACTGCGCAGGAATTATCTCATTCATCTCCAAATGGTTCTCCTTTATTCACTGTCTCCCCTCTGCCACCATTCCCAGCCTTATCCGAGAGAACTTTTCAGTGCTCTCTGCACCGTTCTCTGGCTAACACCAAACGTCAATGCCAGGTCCTTTACCCCTTTACTTTCGTTTCTGAACAGCCTGGCAATCTCCTCGTCCCGCCGATTCTTCAACCACCGCTGCCTGCCCCGGTGCTGTTCATAGATACACTGGGGAAACGGACAATCAAGACAGGACCCAGCCAAGTCACAGCCCTCATCCCGATAGTGACAATACTCAGGTAGTAAATCTGGTTCATTTTCATAAGGGGCTCCTTCCTGGGGGAACTCAGCTTCACATTCATCAATCTCGCTAAACTCTGGCGCCATGGCCCACCTCTAAAGTAAACAATGACAAATTAGCACATATGTTCTATTTAGTCAATAGCTTTTTGTCGCTTTTTGTCCCCGCCTTTCCAGATTTCTTCTTCCCCTGTTCGCTGTCCACCAGCCAGTACTTTGAAGGACTGCCTCACCCTTTCCTTGACAATTGTCAGGCTGGTTAGTACCATATTAATGGGTGCAATACCTTCTGGAATGCTTTCTATGCGATTCCGCTTTGGCTTAAAACCTTGCGCTTTCTAGCTTCTAAGAAGGTATTTGGGAGAATACAACAATATGTCAACACAGCGAGACTACTATGAGATTTTAGGTGTGCCCAGAAACGCCACCGATGAAGAACTAAAGAAGGCCTATCGTAAGCTGGCTTTCAAGTATCACCCTGACCGCAATCACGACGACGGGGCTGAGGCAATATTCAAAGAAATAAACGAGGCCTACGAGGTGCTCTCAGATACCGACAAGCGGGCTGCTTATAACCTTTATGGTCAGGATGGTGTCAACGGATTCTTTGCCCGGGGTTTTGATGGATTTGGGTTTGGTGGCTTCGGCGACATTTTTGATGCCTTCTTTGGCGGGGCAACCACTGCCGCCCGCCACGCTCCCCAGCGCGGTGCTGACCTTCAGTGCCAGCTTAGCATTTCCCTTGAAGAGGCCGCCTTCGGCTGTGAAAAGGGGGTGGATATAAGTCGCACTGAAACATGTTCCATGTGTCACGGTATTGGCTCCAAGCCAGGCAGCCAACCCATACAGTGCCCCAACTGCAATGGCACGGGGCAGGTGCGCAAGGTCCAGCGAAGCCTCTTCGGTCGCTTCATTAACACCACCACCTGCAGCCAGTGCCGTGGTGTGGGCAGGATTATTACCGAACCCTGCCCACAGTGTCGGGGCGCTGGCCAGGAGACACACCAGCGACACATCTCGATTGGAGTACCACCTGGAGTTGAAGATGGCTCACAAATACGCCTCAGGGGTGAAGGGGAAAGTGGTCTGAGAGGTGGCTCACCCGGTAATCTCTACGTCTCCTTATCAGTAGCCAGGCACGAACTCTTCACACGGGATGGTGACAATATCTTCTATGATTTACCAATCAATTTTGCTCAGGCTGCTCTCGGCGCTGAGGTAGAAGTGTCAACCCTATATGGTAAAACCAAACTGGATATACCGGCGGGCAGCCAATCTGGAAAGGTCTTTCGCCTTAAAGATAAAGGTATTCCCCACCTCCACCGAAGGGGATATGGCGACCAGCTGGTCAGGCTTTTCGTGGCAACCCCCGAATCACTAACCAAAGAGCAACGCCAATTATTTCAAGAGCTGGCTAATACCCTGGACTCAGCTAAAGATATGCCGAAAAATCCTGATTCTTGAGATTGAAATTCCTTTTCCGGGGCAATGGAAAGACATTTAGCCGACTGGGGGTTTTTTACGCCGCCTGAAGAAAGAGAACAACCGCCACTTGCGTCCGGATAGCTCATGTCCAGCGTTAGCCCCCATCATCTCCACCGCCGCCTGACGAGGGTCAACATCCTCATAAAGTACCTGATAAAGCTTTTCGGCAATGGGCATTTCCAGGCCGAGGTTCTGGGCAATATTGCGGGCAACCAGGGTGGTGGTCACTCCCTCAGCCACGCTGGTCATTGAGTTGAGTATCTCCGTCAACGAGCGCCCTTTAGTCAATTCCACCCCTACATAATGGTTACGGCTTAATGGGCTGGCACAGGTAGCAACCAAATCCCCAAGGCCAGCTAAACCAGAAAAAGTGAGCGGATTTGCCCCCAGAGCAACTCCAAGAGCTGTTATCTCGGTAAGTCCCCGAGTCATAAAGGCTGCCTTGGCATTGTCGCCGTATTCCAGCCCATCAGCTATGCCGGCACCCAGAGCAATGATATTCTTCAACGCCCCTCCCAGTTCCACCCCGACGATGTCGCTATTGGTAAACACGCAAAGATTGGGAACGGTTAACAGCCTCTGGACTTTTCTGGCTACAATCCCGCTATCGGCAGCCACGACCGTGGCTGCGGGCAGGCGCTGCAGGACCTCACGGGCAAGATTGGGCCCGGAAAGCACACAAATGTTAGGCCGGAAACGAGGATTTATTTCCTCAGCGATTACCTGGGACATACGCTTGCCACTGCCAAGCTCCAAACCCTTGGCGGCACTAACCACCATCACCGATTTAGTAAGATAGGGCGCCACCAGCTTTATATTCTGCCGCATTGCTTGCGAGGGCACTGCCAGGATTACCACCTTTACATCGGCTAAGGCTTCTTTCAACTGGCTGGTAACAATTAACTGGGGAGGGAAAGTAACACCGGCAAAGAAGTTGGCATCAGGCCCACTAATACTTAATTGGGTAGCCTCTTTTTTCGTACGTGCCCACAGCCTGACCTGCATTCCCTTTTGGGCTATCACCATACCTAGAGTTGTCCCCCAGCTGGTGGTACCAATAATGGCAATCTTGAGCATATCTTATCCTGTGTCCCCCTAGCGGTGTCTCTGCAGACCTCAGCTTATGAATTGGTAGATGCAGGTGAATCCTCTACCTTGACCTTCTCACCTATCCGGCGCTCCTTACCCGATAACAGCCTGACAATATTATCCCGGTGCATCACAATAATGAAAATCGAACCAATCAGGGCGTAAACCAGATATTCAATGGGGAATCCATTGAATATGGTAAGCGGTAATAATATAGCGTAGGTGCCTACCACCCCAGCGATAGAGCCCAGTGAGACATATCTGGTCAAGCCAGCCCCAAGGATTAGAACCTCACCACCAAACAGAGCTGCCGCTGGACAAAGAAACAATAGTCCGCCAAAAAAAGTGGCAACTCCCCTTCCCCCCTTAAATTTAAGGAATATCGGGAAGTTGTGACCGGCCATGGCTGATAGCGCCGCCACGACCTGGGCACTTCTTGCCAGCCACCACAGGCCAGAGCCACCCACCACCAGATATTCCTGGCTAAATATCAATCCGGCAAACACCACCGCCACCAACCCCTTCAACAAATCAAGAATGCCTACCAAAGCTGCGGCTTTCTTGCCCGCCACCCGCAGTACATTGGTCGCCCCGGCTTTACCGCTGCCAACCTGCCGGATATCCACTCTGGCGCTTCGCTTACCTATCAATACACCAAAGGGGATGGAACCAAGAAGATAACCAATAAGCACTACAGCAACAAACTTGGCGACTATCATGATTCTCCCCTTGTCTTAAAGACCAGACGAAGTGGCGTGCCAGCGAAGCCGAATGACCGACGCAGCTTATTCTCCAGGTAACGCTGGTAGGAGAAATGTATCAGTCTGGCATCATTAACTAAAAAGACAAAGGTTGGTGGGTTTATTTCAGTCTGAGCAGCACGCAGAATCTTCAGCTGTTTGCTACCCCTGCGTGGTAGATTGTGAGCCGCCACCGCCTGCTGAACTACATCATTAACTTCAGCTGCGGATAGCTTTTTCTGCCTCTCCTGATATACCTGGCGGACTTGAGGTATAATCTCTTGCACTCCCTGTCCAAATTTTGCCGAGGTATATAGTACCGGTGCGTAAGCTACGAACTTAAGATGACTCTTGATGCATCTATCCCATTCAGCTACGCCCTTGTCACCAATGAGGTCCCACTTATTAACTATCAATATAATCCCCTTGGCGGCTTGCTGAACATAGCCGGTAACATGCGTATCCTGAGCTGTCACCATCTCCGTAGCATCAAGAACAAGTAAAACAACATCTGCGCGGTCGATGGCACGCAGGGCACGGATGACACTATACCGTTCTACTCCTCTGCCTACCCGTCCCCGCCGTCTGATACCAGCCGTGTCAATAAGTAGCACATTTTGCCCGGCAAAGTCAAATAAAGTATCTACGGCATCACGGGTAGTTCCAGGTACATCGTCAACAATAGCTCGCCTCCCACCCACCATGGCATTTAACAGCATTGACTTACCTACATTAGGTCTACCGACAATAGCCACCTTGATGACTTCCGATTCAGCCTCAACCGCTGATGGGGCTGGCAACAAAGAGACAACCCTATCCAGCAGTTCAACGGTTCCCCGACCGTGATGGGCGCTTACTACCAGTGGCTCCCCCAGCCCCAACCCATAAAATTCTACTGCCCCAGTCTCAAGCTTGGCATTATCTGCCTTATTGGCCACTAATAGCATGGGCTTGCTCGCCCGACGAAGCATATCAGCCACATCCAGATCCGATGCCATCACTCCGCTTTGCACATCCACCAGGAAAACAATAACATCAGCCTCAGCAACCGCCACCTCTATCTGCTCTCTGACCCCTTGCCCAACGGTGGAATCCGATTCTAGCTCCAGGCCACCGGTATCCACCACGGTAAATTCAAATCCCTGCCAGGAAATATTGGCAAAGATGCGGTCACGGGTTGTTCCCGGTAAGTCCTCAACAATAGCCAGTGGCTTCCCCACCAGCCGATTGAGAAGAGTGGATTTACCTACATTCTGCCGACCAACTATAGCCACTACCGGCTTACTCACGCTTATATTCCCTTATTCACACTGTCTTTACTAGCTCTTTGGCAAGCTTCACACTCGGCGGCTCAATCTCCGTCCGGGCAATAATTCTCAGTTCGGTAATGATGTCCCGGAAATTTTGAGCAAAAGCATTATATTCCATTACGAATTTACTATACTGAGCTACGGTTTCCTGCGGGATTTCAACCTTCTCCGCAACCTCGTAAAATTGCTCCACAAAGTCATAGTAATGACTGGTTATTGACCACAACTCATTTAAATAGGTGCGCAGGTAATCGGCAAACCGCCTGACGCCGATGTCGCTCTCCACCCTGCCAATAAAGCTATTGCACCAGGTGTTGAAAATGCGCTGTGACATATCACAGGCCCGTGCCCAATCCCACAGCTTGGGATTATCAATATTAAACACGCTGTCTATAATAAGAAAGATAGACAGCGATGAATCACCCATAAACCGGCGGTTAAAATATTCAGCCTGCTGCCTCAGCCTTATTGATGAATGCTCAAGCTGTCTCTCCCTGGCTCTGATTACGGCTACTACCAGGCCAATGCCCAGGATAATAATCAGCGCCGGGGCTACGTATTCAATTGGCCATTCATAGATATAACCGAGTACTGCCAGCGCCGTTATTAAAGCTGGATACCAGCCCCGATTTACTACTGTCTTCAATACGTACATATCATCCCCCTATTCTATTTAGCCAGTGGCATTTCCAGACCACCCAGCATGCCTGCCAGCAATGCCTTCTGCATGTGCATCCTATTCTCAGCCTGGTCAAAGACAACCGATTGTGGGCAATCCAGTATACCCTCAGCTACCTCCTCACCGTAATGAGCTGGCAGAGGGTGCATTAATATAGCATCTTCCTTGGCTAGGGATAATAGTTCGCTGCTCACCTGGTAGCTGGCAAAAATTTGACGCCGGCGTTCAGCTTCAGCCTCCTGCCCCATACTCGTCCACACGTCCGTATAAACGACATCAGCCCCGCTAACCGCCAAGTGCGGCTCCTCGGTGCAATATATTTCAGCGCCGCTGTCAATAGCATAGCCCCGAGCCAGATGCAAAATTCTCTCCTGAACTCCAAAATCAGCCGGCGAAGCAATCCTGAAGTTCATTCCGGTAAGTGAAGCCGCCAGCATAAGACTGTGAGCCACATTGTTACCATCGCCAATATAAGCCAATACCAAGCCTTCAAGCGTCCCCTTCTTCTCACAAATAGTGAGCAGGTCAGCCAACGCCTGGCATGGATGCTCCAAATCAGACAGGGCATTTATCACCGGCACATCAGAAGAGCCAGCCAGAACCTCCAGGGTCTGATGGGAAAAAGTACGGGCGGCAATAGCGTTTACATAGCGCCCGAGCACCCGGGCTACATCTGGAATCGACTCCCGCTTTCCCAGGCCAACCTCTTCTGGTGACAGGTAAATGACATGGCCGCCTAACTGCCTCATGGCCATATCAAAGCTCACGCGGGTACGCAATGATGGCTTTTCAAACATCAGGGCCAATGCCTTTCCGCTAAGCAGAGAAGTCCACCCCTCAGCTTTCATATCAATTGCATTTGATATGAGTAACCGAATATCCTCACTGCTGAGATCAGATACCGAAAGTAGGTCTTTACCCTCCAAAACAACCTCCAGCTATGCCTTACAGTATATCACGAAACAGAAATTATTCAACAGTTAATGCTTGACACAACCCGATAAACTATCTAATATGCGTTATAAATTAGGAGGTGCAAAATGGCCGAAACTGAAAAATTCACCGTATCTGGGGGCCAGCTAGTGCAAAAGGTGAAACAGCTAATCCACGAGGGCAACATCAGAAAAGTGCGCTTGCTACACGAGGGACGGACGGTAATAGAGCTTCCTCTATCAATAGGGGCTCCAGCGGCGGCACTGGGAATTATGGCAGCTCCGGTTTTGGCGGCAATTGGCGCTTTTGCCGCAATGGTAACCGAATGCACCATTGAGGTGGAACGAATAAAGAAATGACACAAATTATTCTGGTAAGACACGGGGAAACTGAATGGAATGTGGCTGAGATATTCAGAGGCAGGACTGATATTGAATTAAATGAAACGGGGATAAGGCAGGCAGAACTACTGGCTGAACATCTAAGCAAGGTAAAGATAGATGCCATTTACTCCAGCCCGCTAAGGAGAGCCTTAAAGACAGCCGAAACCATTGCTGGCTATCATCAACTTGATGTAGATATTGACCCCGGTCTTACCGATTGTAATTTCGGCGAATGGCAAGGTTTATCTCACCAGGAGGTAAAAGATAAATATCGGGAGCTTTACGCGGAATGGATTAAGCATCCCGAGCAAGTAAAAATGCCGGCTGGTGAAAGCCTGGGTGATGTCAGGAAAAGAGTCGTGGATGTGGTAACGAAGATAATCGCTAGACATGAAGGGACGTCAGCCTTAGTATCTCACCGTGTAGTGAATAAGGTTTTAATCTGCGCTTTACTTGGGCTGGATAATTCCCATTTCTGGGACATAAAGCTGGATACATGCGGCGTCACTATCTTCACCTATGAAAACGAACGATTCATCCTCACCCGGCATAATGACACTTCTTTTTTAAAACCCGTGGATAAGAATCAAGTCGGTGACTTTTAATGATATAATGCCCCTTTACATAGTGTTAATAGATAGCTACAATGCAAGTAGGATAATTTATAGAAACGGAGGTAGTGACCGGTGAACATAGAGTGGTTTCGTGACTTGGTCATTTCTATTTTTGGAGTGGGGGCAACTTTAGTTATCATCTTCATCGGGGTGTTAGCGTTCCTGTTTTACCGTAAGCTCAAACCTATATTGAATTCAGTAAAGTCCGTCACCAAAACTGTAGAGAACATTTCCTCTTGCGTTGAAGAAGAGGTGTCCAGACCTCTGGCTCGGCTGGCCGCCTTTGTTCAAGGTATCTCCCAGGCAATTAGCCTAGTCGGTAAATTCTCTAAAAGAAAATAGGAGGGAAAGATGGCTGAAAAAGATTCTGGCATCAGTTTTACCATTGGCTTCATCGTTGGTGCTGCCGTCGGCGTAGCTATTGGATTTCTCTATGCGCCTAAACCGGGGAAAGAAACAAGAGAACTATTAAAAGAGAAGGCGGAGAAAACCAGAGAAAAAGTAAGCGAAGTTTCCGAAAAAGCGAAGGAAACTGCCGCCGAGACACGACAGAAAGTGGAACAAAAACTGGGCAAGATGAAACCCACCAAATAAGTCGCCAGGTATTCACAGCATACTTAGCAGTTGGACTTACCTGCCAGACTTTTTCCCTGACTCTAAGTACGTGGGTGGGGTGAGTTTTATATAATGGTAAAAATACTGGGTAAACACTGGCGCCTACTATCTATAGTACTAGTTGCTATCATAGTATTTTGGGTTCTATACTTACTGAGAACGGCGATATTCCCCTTCATTCTCGGCCTGATATTTGTTTATCTCCTGATGCCAGTTGTGTCGTGGCTGGAGAGAAAACTGCCTCGTCCGGGGGATTGGCCACAGTTCAAGCGGGTCTTTTCCATACTGGTCGTCTTCATCGTACTCCTGACTCTGGTTGCCGCCTTTTCCTACTTCATTGTAACAGCAATTATTGATGCTTCCCTAGTTCTGGCCGAAAGTGCCCCATATTTCATTGGTAAAAGTTTATACCAGATACAAGAATGGCTTGAGGGTCTGCGGCAACAGTTCCCTCCGGAAATACGACAGGAAGTGGATAGAGCCCTTCTTGAAGCCGGGGTGGCACTGGGCAATACCATACGAGACGCCTTTGTCACGGGTATTTCCTTTGTGCCGCGTACTTTCAGTATATTCCTCGGCTTGGCGGCACTACCCCTTTTCCTGTTTTACACCTTAAAGGACTCAGAAAAATTAAAAAGGAATTTCTATTCGGTGTTCCCATCGGGGATTACCGAGCATATCAGGAATATTACCGATATTATTGAAAGTGTACTGGGTCGGTATCTTCGCGCTCAATTGATGCTCGGGCTGATTGTAGCTTACTTCTCTTTTATTGGATTATTAATATTGAGAATACCTTTTGCCCCGGTGTTAGCTCTGCTGGCTGGTATCGGGGAACTCATTCCGACACTGGGACCGTGGATTAGCGGTGCCATAGTCGCCATCGTCACCCTGGCAGTGGCACCGGACAAAGTTGTCTGGGTAATTCTTATCTTCCTGGTAATTCAACTGCTGGAAAACAATTTACTTGTCCCCAGAATTCAAGGCGGTTTTCTGCATATTCATCCCGCCGTTTTGATAGCTTTGCTCGTTATCGGGGCTTATATTGCTGGCTTATGGGGACTACTGCTAGCCGCCCCGCTGACCGCCACCGGTATGGAAATCTACAAATATGTGCACCGACAATACCAGGAAGCCGAAAAAACCAGCGAGTCGCCCGAGTAAGGCTAACCATATTCCTATCTCTCCATCCCCTACTCTGCTATAATTAGAGTATGAAAAAGCCGCTGCTGGTTCTGTTTGACGGCAATGCCCTGATTCATCGCGCTTTCCATGCTATGCCACCACTGACGGTGAGAAAAACCGGCGAAGTGGTAAGCGCCGTTTACGGTTTTGCCCTGATGCTGCTCAAGGTGGTAAGCGAGCTAAAACCCAGCCATTATGCCATCGCTTTTGACAGGAAAGCGCCTACCTTCAGGCATCAGCTTTATGACCAGTACAAGGCACAGCGACCACCGACCCCGGATGAACTGGTCAACCAGATAGGGCGGGTAAGGCAGCTGGTTGAAGCTTTCTGTATCCCCATTTTCGAGCTTGACGGCTACGAGGCTGATGATGTTCTGGGTACTCTGAGTCACCAGTCCAGCCAGCAGGGCATTGATACCATTATTGTTACCGGTGACGCTGACACGATGCAACTGGTCTCACCACGGGTAAAGGTGCTTTACCCCAAGCCCGGGCGCAGTTTCAGTGATACCATGCTTTATGACGAGGCAGCGGTAAGTGATAAATACGGGGTAAGCCCAGAACATATCGCCGACCTCAAGGGACTGGCGGGTGACCCTTCGGATAACATCCCTGGCGTTCCCGGCATCGGCAAGCAGACTGCCGCCAAACTCATCCAGCAATTTGGCAGCATGGAGCAAATCTACGCCCGTATTGATGAGGTTACCCCACCCAGGGTACAGGCAATGTTAAGGGAAAACGAAGCTATAGCTCGCCAGAGCAAGACACTGGCTACCATTGTTATCCAGACGCCGGTTAGTCTTAACCTCACTGACTGCCGCATCAGCCAGTATGACCGCCACCAGGTAACCGAACTACTCCGCGAGCTTGAATTTACCAGCCTGCTGCCCAGACTGCCCGGACTTGAGGTTGGAGAAATCACCCTTGAAACTGAGTTCAAAACCAAGCCACCTCAAGGTGACTATCATACCATAATCAACACACCGACTCTTGACAAGCTCCTTAATCGTCTGTCTGCGGTTAAATCTTTTGCCTTTGACATTGAGACAACAAGCCTGGATGCGATGTCCGCCCAACTGGTAGGCATATCTCTATCACCGGCTCAGGGTGAGGCCTATTATATCCCGATTGGTCATGTCGGCTGGGAGCAGGTAGAGCAACTACCCCTCCAGCAGGTCATTGACCGCCTTAAGCCTCCCCTGGAGGATACCAGCCTAGCCAAACTTGCCCACAACGGCAAGTATGATATGACAGTGCTGGCCGAATACGGAATAAACGTCAATAACCTCAGCTTTGACACCATGGTCGCCGCCTACCTGCTGGGTGAGAAATCTTTAGGTCTGAAAGCTCTTGCCTTCAGCAAGCTGAATATTGAAATGACACCCATTGCTGACCTGATCGGCTCGGGAGCCAAGCAGCTATCCATGTCTCAAGTGGAAATAAGCAAAGCTGCCAGCTACGCCTGCGCTGATGCTGATATGACCAGACGGCTGGCCGAACTACTGAGTACCGAGCTTCACCAGCAGGGGCTATGGCAGTTATTCTCCGAAGTTGAGATGCCACTGGTACCAGTGCTTCTCCGCATGGAAAGGAACGGAGTATCTCTGGATACAGAGCTATTGAGGAATATGTCGTATCAGCTTGGTAAGCAGTTAATAGGACTTGAGGCAGAAATTTTTGGCGATGCTGGGCACCAGTTCAACATAAATTCCCCGAAGCAGCTGGGCTCTGTCCTGTTTGAAGAGCTAAAATTACCGCCAGCCCGCAAAGGCAAGGGCAAATACTCTACC
>Ga0307379_10004559_pt1 | contig 19720 bp, 18 predicted proteins | sample UN2MG_FD_202237 | JGI IMG/M metagenome (GOLD analysis project Ga0307379, IMG submission 202237) | Soil microbial communities from Risofladan, Vaasa, Finland - UN-2 | ecosystem: Environmental > Terrestrial > Soil > Coastal area > Acid sulfate soil | place: Finland: Risofladan, Vaasa | collected... | reverse complement strand
CGGAAGCCGAGCTTCGCGCCCTGAACGAGGTCGCCGAGGCGAAGGGGCGCCAGGCCCGCATCGCCTTGCGCGTGAACCCCGATGTCGACGCCAAGACCCATCACAAGATCGCCACCGGCCGCGCGGAGAACAAGTTCGGCGTGCCGTTCGCGCAGGCCCCCTCGCTCTACCGCCAGGCCGCCGCGCTGCCGGGGATTTTGCCCGCCGGGGTGCATATGCATATCGGCAGTCAGATCACCGATCTCGCGCCGTTCAAAAACGCCTTCGCGCTGCTGAGCGAGCTGGTCGGCACGCTGCGCGGCGCAGGGCTCGCAATCGACTTCGCCAATCTCGGCGGCGGTCTCGGCATTCCCTATCGACCCGACGAGCCGGCGCCGCCGCTGCCGACCGACTACGCGGCGCTGGTGAAGGAGGCGGTGGGCGGTCTGGGGCTGAGGCTGCTGTTCGAGCCCGGCCGCATGATCGCCGGCAATGCCGGCATCCTCGTCTCGCGCGTGCTCTACGTGAAGCCGAGCCCGGCCAAGACCTTCACCATTGTCGATGCGGCCATGAACGATCTGATCCGCCCGACGCTCTATGAGGCTCATCACCAGATCCTGCCTGTGGTCGAGCCCACGCCCGATTCGCCCACCCGTATCACCGACGTGGTCGGACCCGTGTGCGAGACCGGCGATTATCTGGCGCTTCAGCGCCCCTTGCCGGAACTCAATGCCGGCGACCTCATCGCCGTGATGACCGCCGGCGCCTATGGCGCGGTGCAGGCCTCGCAATATAACAGCCGGCTGCTGGTGCCCGAGGTGCTGGTGTCCGGCGACCGCACTTGCGTCACCCGGCCGAGACCCACTTACGAGGACATGCTCCGGGCCGAACGCTTGCCCGACTGGATCTGACCGGCGAGAGCTGACCGAACTCAGGGCCTCCATTTCGCCCGCTTCCGCCCCCAAATTACCGTGATGTAACCTTCGCGCAGGCGCCCCCTGTGCTAAACACGGGCGACCATGACGAGACTGTCCCGCTCCAGACAAAGCGCCAAGGACGCCGCCGAGGCCCGCGCGCTAAAAACGCTCTTTGATCGCCGCGTGCGCTTGAGCTGGCTTGCTCTATTCGCCGAGCGCGTCTGGGAGGGCCTGCTATGGCCCTTCGTCGTTGTCTGCACCTTCTTGGTGTTTACCCTGCTTGGCGGATGGAGCGTGATGCCGCCGCTGGCCCATCGCCTACTGCTCGGCGCCTTCGGACTTGCTCTACTCGTCTCCTTCGTGCCGCTCGCGCGCCTCGCGCTGCCGACCCGCGCGGCCGCCTTGCGGCGTCTGGAACGCAACGCCGAGGTCAAGCATCGCCCGGCCACCTCTTACGAAGATCAGCTCGGCGCCACGCCAGCCGCCGAGACGGCGCTGCTCTGGGCCGTGCATCGCAAGCGCCTCGCCCGCCTCGTCGCCAGGCTGAAACCGACCTGGCCCGCGCCGCGCACCGACCGCAAGGATCCCTACGCCATCCGCGCGGCCCTCTTCCTCGCCCTCATCGTCGCCGCGCTCGCCGCCGGCGGCGACAGCACCACACGGCTGGCGAGCGCCTTCAAGCCGGCCGCCAGCACCACGACGGCGCTGCTGAGATTGGATGCCTGGGTCACGCCGCCGGTCTATATCGGCATGGCGCCCATCGTGCTGGCCGACGGCAGCGAACCGGTCGGCGCCGGCGCGGAATCCTTCCGCGCCTTGTCGGTGCCCGAGCGCAGCCAGCTCATCGTCCGCACCCATGCGCCGGACGGCGAGACCGTGAGCCTCACGATCCGCAAGACCGCCGACGCCGCGCCCAAGACCGTCGAGCCGAAGACCGGCGGCAGCGCCGGCCTTATCGAATTCAATGTCGGTCTCATGGAGCCGCGCACCGCCGACGTCAGGATCAGCGGCCAGACCGTCGCGCAATGGCAGTTCGCCATGATCGAAGACGCGCCGCCGACTATCAATCTGATGGAAGACCCGACCACCACCCCCCGGGGCGGCTTGCGTCTGCTCTATGGCGCCCTCGACGACTACGGCGTGGCCAGCGCCGAAGCGCGATTTGAACTCTCCGCGGGCGAGGACGGAAAGTTCGCCTCGCCGCTGGAAGACGCGCTGGAAGAGGACGACCTGGCCGAGACGGGCACGCTGTTCAGCCCGCCAGTCATGCCGCTGCGGCTGCCCCGCACCAATGCCAAGAAGGTCGAAGCCAAGGCGACGCAAGATTTGACCGCGCACCCTTGGGCCGGGCTCAAAGTCCGCATGACCCTCATCGCCCGCGATCAGGCTGACCAGGAGGGCAAGAGCCAGCCATACGAATTCGTGCTGCCCGAGCGGCCCTTCACCAAGCCGCTCGCCAAGGCGGTGATCGAGCAGCGCAAGATGCTCGTACGCCAGCCGAACGCTTTATCCACCGTCGCCCGCGCGCTGGACGCGCTCACCATTGGCGGCGAGAAGGTCAATGACGACCAAGTGGTCTATCTCTCCTTGCGCAACGCCTATTGGCGCCTGTTGAACGACGACTCGCGCGAGGCCGTCGCCAGCGTCGTCGATCAGCTTTGGGACACGGCGCTGCGCATCGAGGAAGGCGACCTGCCCGAGGCGGAACGTGAGCTGAAGAACGCCCAGGACGCGCTGATGAAGGCGCTCCAGGACAACGCGCCGGCCGAGGAGATTAAGGCCCGCGTCGAGGAGCTGCGCGCCGCGCTTCAGCGCTACCTCCAAGCGCTGGCCCAACAGCAGGACAAAGGCGCCACGCCGGCGGAACAAGCCCAGACCGGCGAGGATCTCGTATCCCAGCAGGATCTCGACAAGATGTTGAAGGGCATCGAGGACCTGGCCGAGGCCGGCTCCAAGGAGATGGCCGAGCGCATGCTGTCCGAGCTCAACGATCTGCTCGAGCGGCTCCAGACCGGCACGTCACCTGAGAACGCCAAGCAGCAGCGCGCCCAGAAAACGATGGAAGAGCTCGACGACATGGCGTCCGACCAGCAGAAGCTGCTCGACGACACCTTCGCCGAGAAGCGTCAGCAGCAGGGCGAAGGTGGCGGCGGCGATCAGTTCGACGTCAGCCCGCCGAACCAGTCCATGGATTTCGGTCAGGGCATGGGCATGGCGCCGTTCCTCGACCAGATGCCGCAAAGCGGCCAAGGCGGCCCCAAGGCGCAAGGACAGAGCGGCCGGCAGGGCGATGCGCCCGGCGAGGGAAAGACCCAGCTCGGCCAGCAGCAGGGCCAGCCGCAAGGTCCCCTCGGCGAGCTTAAACGCCGCCAGGAAGCGTTGCGCGAAAAGCTCCAGCAGTTGATCGAGCGCATGCAGGGGCAAGGCGGCGAAGCGCCGAACCAGTTCGAGGGCGCCAAGGACGCCATGCAGGATGCCGAAGAGGCGATCGGCGAGCGCGATCTCGAACGCGCCACCCAAAGCCAGAGCCTGGCGCTCGACCGCATGCGCGAGGGCGCCCAGACCATGGCCCAACAAATGATGGAGAACGGCGAGATGCAGGCGGGCAAGGGCCCCGGCAATAACGGCAAGGACCCGCTCGGCCGTCCCGACCGCTCCAACCGGCCCGACTTCGGCCTGTCGGTCCAGGTTCCCGACGAGATCGATATCCAGCGGGCCCGCGAGGTGCTCGACGAGCTGCGCCGCCGGATCGGCGATCCGTCCCGGCCGACCTTCGAGCTCGATTATCTCGAGCGCCTCATTCGCTCCTTCTGATCCATGTAAGAAAAATCGTCGATGCCCGGCACAAGGCCGGACATGACCACCTATATAAGGGTGACAAATTCGGTGCCGCCGGAGAGTGATTTTCCATGCTTGATGCGATCGTGCGTTTCTTCACCCGGGTTTTTCAGGCCATCGGCCGCGGGCTCGGCCTCGCCGTGGCCTTTGTACTGCGGCCCTTCGTCTGGCTCGGCCGCTGGTTTACGCAGCGCGGCGTCGTCTTGAAAATTCTGTTTGGGCTGTTCGTGCTCGGCATCGTCTTCCTCTACGGCTACTTCTTCTGGGCAACGCAACGCTGGACGGATTTCGATCCGGACTATGCCCGCGCTTATGAGCGCCAGGCCGACGCCGCCACGCCAAGCACACAGAAGGACAAGGCCGCCGGCATCATCACCACCGACGAGGACGCCAAGAAGACGGACGCCGTCGCCGAGACCTGCCGCCGCTCCCTGATCGTCCAGGCCACGAGCGACCTGGTCGACTTCAACGTCAATCAGAATCCCTGGCTGTCCTCGATGATCCTCTACAAGCTCGGTCTATTCGGGCTCGATTGGGACAAGACGCCGTTCTTCGACAACAAGGCCTCGTTTCAGCGCGGCGTGAACCAGGCCGTCCGCCGCACGACCATCGAGCTCGTGGACACGCTGGGGCGCGTGCGCGGCACCTCGCAGATCGACAAAGATTTGCAGAATGCTCGCGGCGCCCTGCAGTTCGACGAGTCCACTTGGTATTTCGGCCTCAGCCCGTTCGGCCCCAAGACGCCGACGCCGAGCTTCTACCGTTCGGCGATCAAGGACTTGAACAAGTTCAACACGCGGCTGGAGAAATGCGAGGCCGTGTTCGACGCGCGCGCCGACAATCTGCTGCAATTCGTCGACCGCATCGCCAACGACATCGGCGCCACCTCGGCAATCCTGCGCGAGCGTTCGGAGAATTATAACTCGGGCTGGCTCGATACCCGCGCCGACGACCGCTTCTGGTTCGCCTACGGCCAGCTCTACGGCTATTACGGCATCCTCACAGCCGCCCGCGCTGACTTCCAAGACGTCATCGAGGAGCGCCGGCTCACCACGCTGTGGGACGAGTTGGAAGAGCAGTTGCGCGCTTCGCTCAACATCCGGCCTTTCGTCATTTCCAACGGCGCGGAGTCCGGCTGGCTGATGCCGTCCCATCTGGCGACGCTCGGCTTCTATGTGCTGCGCGTGCGCTCGAACCTGGTGGAGATCCGCCTGGTGCTGGACCGCTAGGCGTCAGCCCTCGACGACGCCGATGAAGGGCAGCTCGCGGTAGCGGTTGCCGAGATCCATGCCGTAGCCGACAACGAAGCGCGGCGGGCATGTGAAGCCGGTGAAATCCGCCGTGACCGTCACCTCCCGCGTCACATCTTTATCGAGCAGGATGCAGCTCTTGACCGAGCGCGCGCCGCGCTGCGCCAGAAGCTCTTTGGCGAAGTGAAGTGTGCGGCCTGAATCGAGAATGTCGTCGACGATCACCACGTCGCGGCCCGCAAGCTCAGCCTCCACGTCGCACAAGATCTTGACCTCGCCGCCCGTGGTGCCGGTGCCGTAGCTCGCCAAGAACATGAAATCGATCTCCGGACGCAAGCCCTGCTCATGCAGGGCCCGGATCAGATCGGCGGCGAAGATGAAGCTGCCTTTCAGTACCGCCACGATGAGGAGATCGCTGGACGCGCCCTTGGCGATGTCGTGCGCCAAAGCCTCGACCCGTCGCGCAATGGTCTCGGCGCTGAAAAGCGGCGTGATGGCCTCCGCCACAGCGCTTCCGGCCATGCTTCGTCCGCCCTTCGTTGGCTATTCCGCTTTGGCGAAGCGGACCTTGAGGCTGCGCACATTACTGGGCGGCGACGGGATCTGCCGCAAGAACGGCGCTTCCTCGCCGGCACTCAGCTCCGCCGTGCCGACCTCCGTGGTCCATTCGGAGATTTCTTCGCCCTTCTCGTCGCGCAGCGCGATGACCACGGTCGGCACCGTCATGGTGGCGCCGCTCATGTTCTTCACATTGCCTTGCACCTCGAGCACCGTCTGGCTGCCGTCGTTGGTCCAGCCGTAGCGGACGCCCTCGAAGGCGAGACCCTCCGAGCCCACCGGCATGCCGAGCAGCGAGTAGACCTTGGCCGCGCCCGGCAGCATCGACACGGTGGTGCCCGGCGCAAATGCGAACAGGCCGACGACGATGGCGACGAGCAGCGCCAGGATGCTCCAGCCGATAGCGACGACCGGCATCGCCTTGCGCGGTTTCGATTTGCCCTTGGGCGACGCTTCACCGAATGCCGCGGCGACCAGCTCAGGGTCGGCAAGCGCCGGGTCCTGGCTTTCATCTTCGCCGTAACCGGCATCGAACGAAGCATCGGTAAAAGTGGACTCGCCGTGCGGCGCAGCCTCACCGAAGGCCGCATCGGGCGGCGGCGGCGCCATCTTAGGCGGTGGCGGCGGCGCCATGTCGTGCGGCGGCTCGGCCGGTGGCGTGGCCCGCTTGCCCATGATCTTGGTGAACAGGCCGCCTTGCTTGGCGACCGTGGGGGCGGGCTCTGGCGGCGGCGGGGCGGCCTCGGCGGGCATCCGCGCCACTTGCGCCGTCAGCGCGTCCTCGCTTTCATATTCGGCGTCGGCCCGCCGGGCTGGCGCCATGCCGGTCAACGCCGCATCCGATGGTGGCGGTGGCGGCGGGGCAGCCTGCATTGGTGGCGGTGGCGGTGGCGGCGGCGGTTCGGGCGCGCGGGGCGGTGGCGGGGCGGCCTGCATTGGCGGCGGCACCGGCGCTTGCTGCGGCACCGGGGCTGCCGGCGGAGCCGGCGCCATTGACGGCGGCGGCGCGGGTGGCCGCGGGGCCTGTGCCGGCGCGGCCTGCGGTCGGGCCTGGGGGGTGGGTGCGGCCTGAGGTGCGGCGGCTACAGCCTCCGCGCCAGCCGGCTTTGCCATCCAGACATGGCTGCACTTCGCGCAGCGAACCTTGCGTCCTTCGGGTGGAAACGCCGCCTTGATTTCATAGCGGGTCCCGCACGCCGGGCAGATGATCTGTGTTGCCATTTGAAAAGCCGAAATTCGTCCGTTACGCGAGGACTTTACGAACGCCCCATGTCGTTGCCCAATTCCATTGATACCGGACGGGGAGTTCAGCATAAAGAGCCCGTGGTGGGCAATGTTAAGAGACCTAAGGAAGACGGGTGATCCGCTTTGACAATGTCGGGCTCCGCTACGGCTCAGGCCCCGAAATCTTGCGTGACGTCACCTTTCACGTCCTTCCGGGGTCCTTTCACTTTCTGACCGGACCGTCGGGAGCCGGAAAGACCTCGCTTTTGCGCCTGCTTTTTATGTCTCTCAGGCCGACGCGGGGCCTGATCTTCGTGTTTGGCGAGAATGTCGCCGACCTCCCGCGCAACGGCCGGGCGGCGCTGCGCCGGCGAATCGGCATCGTTTTTCAGGATTTCCGCCTGCTCGACCATCTCACAACTTGGGAGAATGTGGCCCTTCCGTTGCGGGTTATGGGCCGCCGGGAGTCCGATTATGCCGAGGATGTGACAGATTTGCTGCGCTGGGTCGGGCTCGGCGATCGCATCAACGCCTACCCGGAGATCCTGTCCGGCGGTGAAAAGCAGCGCGCGGCCATCGCCCGGGCCGTGATCGGCCGCCCCGAGCTGCTGCTGGCCGACGAGCCCACCGGCAATGTCGATCCGGCCATCGGCAACCGCCTGCTCCGGCTATTCGTCGAGCTCAACCGGCTCGGCACCTCGGTCATCATTGCCACCCATGACTATGCCCTCATGGACCAGCTCGAGGCGCCGCGCCTCATGCTCCTCGATGGCCAGCTGCAGGTCTCAACCCCGTGAGCGCCGTTACCGACATCAGGGACTATCCCTGGACCACCCTGCTGGCGGCCATCCTGCCGGCGCGGCTCACCGCGCTTTTGCCCAAACGCTTCCAAGCCGCCCCCTCCCAGATCGTGCCGTCCGCGTCCATCGCCGGCAACGCGCTCACCGTCGTGATCGCCATCATGACGTTTCTCGCCTGTCTCACCGCCGGCGGCGTCTACATGATCAATCAGTCGGCGCAGGCCTGGGTCGACGACATCGCCAGCGAGATCACCGTCGAGCTCGACCCCATCAACGCCCCCGACATCGAGAAGAAGATGACGCTGGTGTCGTTGTTCCTCGCCAAGCAGCGCGGCATCACCCGGGTCAAGCCGCTCACCGCCGACGATAGTGCGAAGCTCTTGGAGCCGTGGCTCGGGTCCACTGCGGCGCTGTCGGCACTGCCCATCCCCCGCCTCATCGCGGTGGAGATCGACCGCTCCAGCCCGCCGGACATCGAGCTCATCAAGACGGCGCTGACGCAGAATTTCGAAGGCGTCACCCTCGACGATCACCGCCGCTGGCAGGCGGAGATCCGCTCCATCACCCGCTCGGCCGCGCTTGGCGGCATCGCCGTGCTGGGCCTGGTCGCCGCCGCGACCATCGCCGCCATCATCTCGGCCACGCGCAGCGCCATGGCCTCCAACCGCGAGATCATCGAGGTGCTGCATTTCGTCGGCGCCAATGAGCGCTTCATCAGCGGCGAGTTCGAACGCCATTTCCTTGGGCTCGGTGTGCGCGCCGGCCTCATGGGCGCCATCGCCGCGGCGGTCGCCTTCCTGCTCCTGCCTTTCGCCATGTATCTGCTGGGCGGCGGGGTCGTCACCGAGGCGGAGACGCGCCGCCTGCTGGGCTCCGGCGAGCTCGACATCGGCGGCTACCTGCTCTGCGCGGTCGTCGTCGTCGTCGTCGCCGGCCTATGCATGATCACCTCGCGGCTCGGCGTATTCCGCGTCCTCAAATCCTACGCATGAGTGCGGCGATGGCCCCCGGCAAAGCGGATTTCATGGGCGAGGGATTTTGCCTATCCTGCGCCACGCCGATGCGGGTTGGGAGTGCGTGGTGACCGAGGACGTTCAAGAGGTCCAGGATGAGGTTCAAGAGAGCGCCCGGCGGCGGCATTTCCGGCGCTTCGGCGGCGTCATGGGCAGCGTCCGGCTGCTGTTCGACGCGACGATCCTGGGTCTCGTCATGCTCATCATCGGCTTCATCGTGTTCGCCAACAGCGTGGACCGCGAGCGGCGCGAGCCGGCCTATGCCGCCGATGGCATCGCCGTGCTGACCGGCGGCGTCGCGCGGATCGACGACGCCATGAAACTGCTCGCCAAAGGCAAGGCCAAGCGCGTGCTGATCACCGGAGTCAACCGCGACACCACCAGAGAGCAGCTGAAGACGCTGGCCAGCCAAGGCGATCAGTATTTCGCCTGCTGCGTCGACATCGACAAGGAAGCGCGCAACACCATCGACAACGCCACCGAGACCGCCCAATGGGTGGCGCTCCATGAATACGGTTCGGTCATCATCGTCACCTCCAACTATCATATGCCGCGCGCGCTGGCGGAGCTGGCCCGCGCCATGCCGGGCGTCACGCTGATCCCCTACGCCGTGGTCGACAACAATGTGCATGTGGAGCGCTGGTGGACCTTCCCCGGCACCACCAAGCTGCTGCTCTCCGAATATCTGAAATACATCCCGGCGTTGGCGCGGCTCGGCGCCACCAATCTGGTGCGCATGACCGTGCGGGGCGGTTCGGTGCCGCCCGAGGACCGGCCCGAGCCTTAAGCCCGGCCCACCTCGCTATGCTCCGCTCCCTCCTCTTCAGTCTCCTGTTCTATGTGACCACCGCGCTGTTCGTGGTGCTCGGCAGTCCGCTGCTGTTCACCCCGCGCAGCTGGGCCATGGCCGCGCTCAAGGTCCATGCCCGGCTCGAACTCTGGCTGCTGAAACATATTGTCGGTTTGGACTTCGAGGTGCGCGGGCTCGACAAGCTGCCCAAGGGGCCCTGTCTCGTCGCCGCCAAGCACCAATCGGCGTGGGAGACCTTCGCCCTGATACCGCTGTTCCGCGATCCGGCCATGCTGATGAAGCGCGAGCTGTTCTGGATCCCATTCCACGGATGGTTCTCGTACAAGTTCCAAATGATCCCCGTGGACCGCGACAAGGGCCCCACGGCGCTCCGCCGCATGCTGCGCGTGGCCAAAGAACGAATCGAGGCCGGGCGCGAAATCATAATGTTCCCCGAAGGAACCCGCCGCGCGCCGGGTGCGCCGCCAGATTATAAGACCGGCATCGTTCTGATTTATTCGGCGCTGCGCGTGCCGTGCGTGCCGATCGCGCTCAACTCCGGCGTTTTCTGGCCGCGGCGCAGTTGGCTCAGAAAGCCGGGGAAAGTGGTGGTTGAGATCCTCGATCCGCTGCCCGCAGGGCTGCCCAAGGCTGAATTCATGAACCGGCTCGAAGACGACATCGAGACCGCATCGAGCCGGTTGTTGGCCGAGGCGAAGGCCGCCGACCCCACCCGTTAACGCCTTGGTAACACTTAAAAGCTTGACGCTCCAGCACGTCAAGTTCATCCTTTGTTCCAGAAAGATTCGTGATCGCTGACGGTCTTGAATTTGTCATCGGTCAACCCATTTCAGGTAGGTTACTTAGTTAACGGGACGGATTCCGATGTGGACGAGCCAAGCTATATCCGCTGAGACGCCTGCCCCTTGGGGGCCGGCCGATGAGCCTGCGCTGGTCTGCGCCGAAGCCGCCTTCGCGCAAGCCTTCCATTATTGGCGAGGCGCCTCGGGCCGCCGTTATCTCCACAGCGTCTATACGCTGGTGGGCTGCCCGGCTCTGCCCCAGGCCAATTACATCCTGGTTCGCCGCTACGAGGACGGCACCCGTGAGGGCATCGCCTTCGGCGACACCAAGGACGACGCCGTTTCGCTCAACCTCGCCCATCTCCGCCATGAGGCCGCCAAGTGCGGCGCCAACGAGGTGCATGTCCACCTCCTGGCCGATAACGCTCATGACCGGGCGCTGGTCGAGGCGGATCTGACGGCCGCCCATATGCGCCGGCGCACGGCCCAAGCCGCTTAGGCGTTCCCAGCAGACTGACGTCGTCATGCCCGGACTTGATCCGGGCATCCATGCCGTTACGCCTGACGCGCGGAAGGGCCAGTGGAATCGATTGCCCGGTCAAGCCCGGCAGTAACAACCGAAGTTGAAAATCAATCTAGTCGCGGGAGAGCTTCTCGAGCCGCTGCTGCATGGCCAGAAGCTCGGCCTTGAGCGTGTCGATATCGTCGCCGCTGGGCTTGGTGCTCGTCTTGGTGCCTGTCTTGGCCGCGAGCGCAGCGCTGACGTCCGCCCCTTCGACACCTTCAGCGCCTTGTGGCGCCGGAAGTCCGTGCGCATTGGCGCCATCGGAGCCATCGGAGCCTGAGAACGGCGTGAACACGCCGAACGCCCGCTCGAACGTCTCGAAATTCTTCCGCACTTGTTCTTGCATCGCATCAAAGGCCGTGGTGCCGAAAGCATTGGCAAAGCGGCGGCGATACTGCTCCTGCTGGCGGGTCAGCGAGTCGAGACTGAACTCAAGATAACTCGGCACAAGCTTCTGCATGCTGTCACCGTAGAAGCGGATCAGCTGGCGCAAGAAACCGATAGGCAGAAGGTTGGTCCCTCTGCTTTCCTGGTCGACGATGATCTGCGTGAGGACAGCATGGGTGAGGTCTTCGCCGGTCTTCGCGTCGTAGACGACGAAGTCGCGCTCCCCGCGCACCATTTCGGCGAGGTCCTCGAGAGTCACATACGTGCTTGTATCGGTATTATAAAGCCGCCGGTTGGCGTATTTCTTGATAATGACCGGCCGGCCCTCTTGGTCCACGTCCCTAGCCAATTGTCGTCACTCCTACGCTCTGGCGCCAGCGCCTAAGGCTACTCTATGCCGCACCTGCGAAGATGACTAGCACGTTCCTTGTGCGAGGCACCAGAGGCTTCGCCGGAGCCTTAACGGCCTAGGCCATTGGAGGCTTTCCCTACGGGAATCACTAGGGTATGACCTGGGGTCCCTAAGGGTATGGAGAATTCGTATGAAAGCGGAAGAGATTGTCATTGTCGCCGCCGCGCGCACGCCCGTCGGATCGTTCAACGGTTCGCTGGCCAGCCTGCCGGCGCACGAGCTGGGCCAGATCGTGATCAAGGCGGCGATGGAGCGGGCGAAACTGAAGCCCGAAGATGTGAGCGAGGTGATCCTCGGACAGGTTCTCACGGCGGCGCAGGGCCAGAACCCGGCGCGCCAGGCATCGATTGGCGCCGGCCTGCCCATCGAGACCCCGGCTTGGGGCTTGAACCAAGTGTGCGGCTCGGGCCTGCGCGCCGTGGTCAACGGCGCCCAGCAGATCGCGCTCGGCAGTGCCGACATCGTCATCGCCGGCGGCCAGGAAAGCATGAGCCAGTCGGTCCATGCCACCCATCTCCGCAACGGCGTGAAGATGGGCAATGCCGAACTCATCGACACCATGATCAAGGATGGCCTATGGGACGCCTTCAACGGCTATCACATGGGCAACACCGCGGAGAATGTCGCCAACAAGTGGCAGATCACCCGCGATGAGCAGGACGCCTTCGCCGTCGCCTCCCAGAACAAGGCCGAGGCCGCCAAGAAGGCCGGCAAATTCACCGACGAGATCGTTCCCGTCACCATCAAGACCCGCAAAGGGGACATCGTGGTGAGCGAGGACGAATATATCCGCGACGGCGCGACCCTCGAAAGCCTCGCCAAACTGCGGCCCGCCTTCGACAAGGAAGGCTCCGTCACCGCCGGCAACGCCTCGGGCATCAATGACGGCGCCGCCGTCGTCGTGCTGATGACCGCCGCGGAAGCCAAGAAGCGTGGCCTCAAGCCGCTCGCCCGCATCGCCTCTTGGGCGCAAGCCGGCGTCGACCCGTCCGTCATGGGCTCCGGCCCGATCCCCGCGTCCCGTAAGGCGCTGGAGAATGCCGGCTGGAAGCCCCAGGATCTCGACCTAATCGAGGCCAACGAGGCCTTCGCCGCGCAAGCCTGCGCCGTGAACAAGGATCTCGGCTGGGATACCGGCAAGGTGAACGTCAATGGCGGCGCCATCGCTATCGGTCACCCCATAGGTGCCTCCGGCGCGCGCGTCCTGGTCACGCTGCTGCACGAAATGCAGAAGGCGGACGCCAAGAAGGGCCTCACCACGCTGTGCATCGGCGGCGGCATGGGCATCGCCATGTGCGTCGAGCGCGACTAGGTCTCGGCCTCAACCGGGCGTAGGGTTTTGTGTGGGGTGGCCGTTTGCCGCCCCACACGCAGGTTTTATCACGAAGAAGCCGGCGCTAACGTGCGCCAAGGGAGGAAGCAATGGGACGTGTGGCTCTGGTCACGGGAGGGACGCGCGGCATCGGCGAAGCCGTGTCTAAGGGGCTGAAGAAGGCCGGATACAAAGTCGCCGCCACCTATGCCGGCAATGACGACGCCGCCAACGCCTTCAAGAAAGAGACCGGCATCCCGGTGTTCAAATGGGACGTCGGCGACTACGCGGCCTGCGAGCAGGGCGTAATCGCCGTCGAGAACGAGGTCGGCCCCGTCGAGGTCTTGGTCAACAACGCCGGCATCTCGCGCGACGCCATGCTGCAGAAGATGTCCCACGAGCAGTGGGAGCAGGTCATGCGCACCGATCTCGATTCCGTGTTCAACATGGCGCGCCAGGTGATCAACGGCATGCGCGAGCGTGGCTTCGGCCGCATCGTCAACATCTCCTCGATCAACGGTCAGCAAGGCATGCTGGGCTTGAGCAATTACTGCGCCGCCAAGGCCGGCATGATCGGCTTTACCCGGGCCGTGGCGCTGGAAGGCGCGCGCAAGGGCATCACCGCCAACGCGATCGCGCCAGGCTATGTGGCGACCGAGCTGCTGTCGGGCGTCTCCGAGAAAGTGATGGAGCACATCGTCGGTCAGATCCCGGTGGGACGTCTCGGCGAAGCGGATGAAGTCGCCCGCTGCGTACTCTTCCTCGCCGCCGACGAATCCGCCTGGATCACCGGCTCGACGCTGACCATCAACGGCGGCCAGCTGATGGACTAACGGGTTTCGCCCCCAAGGCTGCCGAGCCTTATGGCTCCCAGCCCTCGGGGGCGAGCTCGAAGCCGGCGAAGTCGAAGCCCGGCGCCACGGTGCAGCCGATCAACGTCCACGCACCGAGGCTCCGCGCGCTCTGCCAAGCGCCCGCCGGCACCACACCTTGCGGGTGCTCGCCGGCCAGCAGGTCAGGCCCGAGCTTGTGTTCGTGGCGGGTGCCGGCGGCGTCGGCAACCTCGAGCATCAGCGGCGCCCCGCCATACCAGTGCCACATCTCCACCGCGTCGACGCGATGCCAGTGCGACGCCTCCGCCGACTTCAGCAGGAACAGGATCGCCGTGGAATGCGCGCGGCCGTCAGGTCCCGTTTCGTCCCTGAAGGTCTCGCGGAACCAGCCGCCTTCCGGATGCGGCTGGAGCTCCAGCTGGGCGATGACCTCGTCGGCTGTTAGTGGTTCATTCGTCATAGCCTCAGTCCCCCTTCGTCATGCCCGGACTTGATCCGGGCATCCATGTCGTTGCGGCTCAGCAAATGGCGAGGTCAGTGGAATGGATTGCCGGCCCGGCAATGACGAGTCCGCTGAGACAAGCACGCCTAGAACCGATCCTTGCGGCGGCGGACCTCGCCGAACACTTCGTCTAGAGGCCGCCCCTCCATGCCGAGCCGCTGCTGAATGGCGGGGCTCGAAGCGCGCAGGAAGGGATTGGTGGCGAGTTCCTGGCCGATCGTCGTCGGCAACGAGGCCAAGCCCTTCGCGTCATTCGCCGCCACCTCAGCCGCGCGCGCCTGCAGCGCTTCGTTCTCGGGCTCAATGGTCAGCGCGAAGCGGCAATTGGCGCCGGTATATTCGTGCCCGCAATAAACATCCGTCTCCGGCGGCAGCGCGGCGAGCTTCGACAGAGACGCCCACATGGTGGGCGCGTCGCCTTCCAGCAGCTTGCCGCAACCGACCGAGAACAGCGTGTCGCCGACGAACACCGCAGCGTCGTCGGGGAAGTAATAGCTGACATGGCCGCGCGTATGGCCCGGCGTCTCGATCACTTTGGCCTTCGCGCCGCCGACCGCCACCGCATCGCCCTCTTTCACCTCGACGTCGAGACCGGGGATCGACCCCGCCTCGCGCGCCGGCCCGGTGACAGTGCAGCCGGTCTTCTTCAAAGCGGCGATGCCCGCCGTGTGATCGGCATGATGATGGGTGATGAGGATGTCGGTTAGCGACCAGCCCTTGTCCTGAAGCGCCGCCAGGATCGGCTCGGCTTCCGGCGCGTCGATGGCCGCCGTGGTGCCGCTCGCGGGATCGTGGATCAGCACGCCGTAATTGTCGCTGCGTGTTGGAAATTGATAAATCTCAAGCTTCGCCATCATGCTCTCTTCTGCAGCTTCGGAGGCCGGACCGTAGCACCCAAATCCCGGCGATTGAAACCGCACCCCTGGCAGCCTTAAGTGGGGCTTGAGAACGAACTCTAAACGCAAGGCGCGCGACACTTCAGCCATGCATCTCGACGCATTCGACCTCAAGGATTTCTACGCCCGCCGGCTCGGGCTGATGGTGCGGCGGCTGCTGAGACCGACCATCCGCGCATGCTGGGGCGACGTGAAAGGCTTAAACGTCTTCGGCCTGGGCTTCACCACCCCCTATCTCGGCGAATTCAGGGGCGAGGCCCGCAGCCTCGGCGCGCTGATGCCGGCGGGGCTCGGCGCCCTGCGCTGGCCCGAGGGTGGCGGCCAGTCTATGAGCGCGCTGGTGGACGAGACCGAGCTGCCCCTGGACGACGAGGCCGCCGACCGCATCCTGCTGGTGCATATGCTGGAATGGTCCGAGCACTCGCGCGTCCTGCTGCGCGAGATCTGGCGGGTGCTCAGCCCTCAAGGGCGGCTGCTCATCGTCGTGCCAAACCGGCGCGGCCTGTGGGCCCGGGTCGACACCACGCCCTTCGGCTATGGCAGCCCGTTCAGCCGCTCGCAGCTCACCAAGCTTCTGAAAGACGCGATGTTCTCGCCGGAAGGCTGGCAATACACGCTCTACACGCCGCCATTCAACTGGCGCATCCTGTTGCGCTGGCCGGCCTTCTGGGAACGGCTCGGGCTCGTACTGTGGCCCGCCTTCTCCGGCGTGATCCTGGTGGAGGCGACCAAGCAGGTCTATGCGGCCATGCCGGTGCGCGAAACCGAGCGGAAAGTCCCTCGCCGCATCGTGCCGGTGCCCGCCGGCGCCGTGGCACCGCGTCTAGCGCGACAGCAGAAACACCGCCTGCTCGCCGAATAGATTCTGCGCGAATAACGGCATGGCGACGAGCTTGGTACCATAGGCGTTGAGCGCGATCGCGCGTTCCACCTTGGCGCCGACATCGTCGCACAGATTGAGGAAATCCTTGATCGTGCAGAGATGGATATTGGGCGTGTCGTACCAGCGCTCCGGCAGATTGTCGGTGCGCGGCATGTGACCGCCGAACATCATCTGCGTGCGCACGCGCCAATGGCCGAAATTGGGGAAGGACACCACCACCCGCTTGCCGATGCGCAACAGCTGCTCCAGCACCAAACGCGGCGAATAGGTCGCCTGGATGGTCTGCGACAGGATCGCGTAGTCGAAGGCGAGATCGGGATAATAGGCGAGATCATCGTCCGCATCGCCCTGGATCACGGCAAGCCCTTGCGCCACGCAGGAATTCACCCCCGCTTGGCTCAGCTCGATGCCGCGCCCGTCGACGCCATGCCTGTCGGCGAGAATGCGCAGCAGCGTACCGTCGCCGCAGCCGATATCGAGCACGCGCGAGCCCGGCGTCACCATCTCGGCGATGATCAGAAGATCGACGCGGGCGGTATCCGTCGGGCGGACGCTATGAGCTTTGACCGGGGCGTTCATGCTCAAGCCTTCGTGCCGTCCGGGAACGTGACGCCGCGATGCCGCGCCGCCGCGCTCAAGAATCCGCGCACCGCGTCGAACAGCTCCGGCTCGTGCAGCAGAAACGCGTCGTGCCCCTTGTTGGACTCGATCTCGACGAAGCTGACATTGGCGGCCACCGCGTTCAGCGCATGCACCACTTCGCGGCTTTCCTCGGTAGGAAACAGCCAGTCGGACGTGAATGACACCAGGCAGAAGCGCGTCTTGGTGCCGACAAACGCATTGGCGAGCACCCCGCCATGATCGGCGGCGATGTCGAAATAGTCCATGGCGCGCGTGATGTAGAGATAAGCGTTGGCGTCGAACCGGTCGACGAACGTCATGCCCTGGTGGCGCAGATAGCTCTCCACCTGGAAGTCGGCGTCAAAGCCGAACGTGACCTTCTCCCGGTCCTGAAGATTGCGGCCGAACTTGTCGTGCAGCGTCTCGTCGGACAGATAGGTGATGTGCGCGGCCATGCGCGCCACGGCCAAGCCTTTGCGCGGGCTCTTGCCCTCTTCCAGATAGCGGCCCTGGCACCAGTCCGGGTCGGCCATGACGGCTTGGCGGCCAACCTCGTGGAAGGCGATATTCTGCGACGAGTGCCGCGCGGCGCACGCGATCGGCACCGCGGAAAACACACGATCCTTATAGGTCGCGGCCCATTCCAGCACCTGCATGCCGCCCATGGAGCCACCGAGCACGCATAGGGCTTGCTCGACGCCGAGATGGTCGAGCAGACGCGCTTGTGCCCGCACCATGTCGCGCACGGTGATGACCGGGAAATCGGGACCGTAAGGCTTGCCCGTGGCCGGATTGGTCGAACTCGGGCCCGTAGAGCCCATGCAGCCGCCGATGACGTTGGAGCACAGCACGAAATAGCGGTCGGTATCGATCGGCTTGCCCGGGCCGACCATGGTCTCCCACCAGCCGGACTTGCCGGTCAGGGGATGGAGGTTGGCCACATGCTGGTCGCCGGTCAGCGCATGGCAGACCAGCACCAGATTCGACTTGTCGGCGTTAAGGGTCCCGTAGGTCTGATAGGCGATGGAGAAGGGCGCAAGCGCGGAGCCGCTGTCGAGCGGCAAAGGCTCGGCGGCGGGAAAATGCACGACATCGCTCTGCGGATTGGCGCTTTGCGCCAGCCGTTTCGCGGGATCGGCGAAACTTTCCGCTCCGGGAGTCTCGTTCATCACTTGCCTGCTCAACGCGCGCTAAGGCCGATTCCGGAGCGCTTTGGACCATTATGCCTGAAGATTATACAATGCCGGGTTAGCTATGACCTCAACCTTGAAAGTCAATATTTTCTTTGGCTTGGCCTTGGAAATGGCCCTATGAGAGGCCCTTCGCAAGCTTGCCGTCCAGGAGAGATGAGATGACCGCCTCACGGGGGCCAAACCCGCGTCCAGGCATTCTCGACATCGCGCCCTATGTCCCGGGCACGAGCGCGCTCCCTGGCGCGGCGCAGGTCATCAAGCTGTCCTCCAACGAGACGCCGCTGGGCCCCTCGCCCAAGGCCGTCGAGGCCTATCTGGCGCAGGCGGCCCATCTGTCCCGCTACCCGGACGGCTCGGCTAAGCCCTTGCGCGAAGCGCTGGCCAAGCTCTACGGGCTCGACGCCGCCCGCATCGTGGCCGGCTCCGGTTCCGACGAACTCCTGAATTTGCTGGCGCAGGCCTATCTCGGGCCCGGCGACGAGGCGATCTACTCCGAGCACGGCTTTCTCGTCTATAAGATCGCGATTCTCGCGCGCGGCGCCACGCCGGTGCCGGCGCCCGAGCGCGACCTCTCGGCGGACGTGGATGCCATCCTGGCGCGGGTGACCGATGCCACGCGCCTGGTGTTCCTCGCCAATCCCAATAACCCGACCGGCACTTATTTGCCGTTCGATGAGGTGAAGCGGCTGCATGCCGGGCTGCCCGAGCATGTCATCCTCGTCCTCGACGCGGCCTATGCCGAATATGTCCGGGCCAACGACTACGAGGCCGGTATCGAGATGGTGGCGACCACCCAGAACACGGTGATGACGCGCACCTTCTCCAAGATTTACGGGCTCGCGGCGCTCCGTCTCGGCTGGGCCTATTGCCCTTCCGCCGTGGCCGATGTGCTGAACCGCATCCGCGGCCCATTCAACGTCACCGGCCCGTCGATTGCCGCCGGCATCGCCGCGCTTGCCGATCAGCCGCATATGGAGCAGGCGGTCGAGCACAACACGGTTTGGCGCACCCGCATGGCCGAGGCGCTCAAGCACATCGGTCTCAGCACGACGCCGAGTGCCGCGAACTTCCTGCTGGTGCATTTCCCGGCGGGTAAGTCGGCGCGCGAGGCCGACAAATTCCTGCATGAGCGGCGCATCATCCTGCGCCGGGTGGAGGAATATGGCTTCCCGGACGCCTTGCGCCTGACGATCGGTACCGAGGAGGAGAACGAAGCGGTGCTCAAAGCGCTGACAGACTTCATGGACGGAGCGCAATGACCAAGCCGCTGTTCGACACACTCGCCATCATCGGCCCCGGCCTGATCGGGTCTTCAATCATGCGCGCCGCCCGCGCGCACGGCGCCGTGCGCAACATCGTGACCAGCTCCCGGTCGCCTCAGACCCGCCAACGCGTCGTCGCGCTCGGCATCGCCGATAAGGTCGTCGAGACTAACGCGCAAGCGGTCGAAGGCGCCGACCTCGTCATTGTCTGCGTACCCGTCGGCGTGTGCGGCGCCGTGGCGCAAGAGATCGCAGCCCATCTCAAGGCGGGCGCCATCGTCTCCGATGTCGGTTCCGTCAAAGCCTCGATCGTGCGCGACATGTCTCCGCATCTGCCGGACAACGTGCATTTCGTCCCGGCCCATCCGGTCGCCGGCACCGAGCATTCAGGCCCCGACGCCGGTTTCGCCGAATTGTTCGAGAATCGCTGGTGCATTCTGACGCCGCCCGAGGGCACCGATAAAGACGCGGTCGACCGGCTCGGCGCCTTTTGGACCCTGCTCGGCGCCAATGTGGAGATCATGACGCCGGAGCATCACGACCTGGTGCTCGCGCTCACCAGCCATCTGCCCCATCTGATCGCCTACACCATCGTCGGCACCGCCGACGAGCTGGAGACGGTGACGCGCTCGGAGGTGCTGAAATTCTCGGCCGGCGGCTTCCGTGACTTTACCCGCATTGC
>Ga0307379_10004556_pt1 | contig 19727 bp, 21 predicted proteins | sample UN2MG_FD_202237 | JGI IMG/M metagenome (GOLD analysis project Ga0307379, IMG submission 202237) | Soil microbial communities from Risofladan, Vaasa, Finland - UN-2 | ecosystem: Environmental > Terrestrial > Soil > Coastal area > Acid sulfate soil | place: Finland: Risofladan, Vaasa | collected... | reverse complement strand
GCAGTTCAAGGTATAATGTGAGTGCACGTTCAAACCTCTGTTGTGCCTCCTCCCTTCTTCTCATATCTGCCATCAAATTCCCCATATTATTCAGGGTCGCGGCAAGCAATGTATTAAAAAAGGGTTCTGAACGTGCCAGTTCATCAAGAATGTCAAATGCTTTTGTGTAATACTTCAGTGCTTCATCATATTTTCCTTTAGATTTCAGGAGATTGCCGATTGTTCCCAGGATAATAGATGAGATGTCAGGAGCCAATCCCTTTTGAGCATGTTTTTCTGCGATTGTAAGGCTTTCAAGCGCATCAATATACAGTCCGCTATTGAGCTGTGATTCACCTTTTTTGAGGTGCCGTAATGCCATATCTTTTGCCTGCTTTGACATATTTTCTTAAGACACCATCAATTCAATAAATACATATGGTTTTTCGATATCTTATGGCAGTATAGATAATAGCTCTTGTCGAATGGAGTATAAAGATCTCTTAAGACAATTCAAAATCCATTTTGAAGCAGACAACGATCCAGGATGAAACCATAAGGTCGTTAATCCGTATCAAGCACCACTAATAACCGCTCAATATCCTCATCACTGCAGCATTCTGTGACGCAATAAAGCACAGCATTCCCCATCTCCGGATACCAATCCTTGAGCACAAGTCCTCCCGTTATCCCTTCCTCCAGCAATTTCCGGTTTATCAGTTCAGGATCGTTATCTGACACCGCCACAAACTCCCTGAAATGGTGCGAACTGAACAATGGTGCTCTCCATCCGCTGAGGTCATTGATCCTCTCTGCCACCTCTTTTGGTCGTTTGATCAGCAAAGACCCCAGTTCTGAAAGACCGCCCGCTCCCATCAAGGCAATATAGACCGCTGCTGCAAGGGCATTCAATGCGTGATTGGTACAGATGTTGGACGTGGCCTTCTGCCTCCGTATGTGCTGCTCCCTGGTCTGGAGCGTCAGGACGAACCCCTCTCTTCCCTCACCATCATGGGTCTTACCCACCAGCCGCCCCGGCATATCCCGGACATACTGCTTTTTACAGGCCATCACACCCAGCTGGGACCCTCCGAAATTCATGGGATTTCCCATGGACTGGGCATCCCCGATCACGATATCGGCATTGTATTCAGCAGGTGGGGTCAATATGCTCAATGAAAGCATATCGGTACCGAACACGAACATACTACCGGCCTCGTGAGCGATCTCTGAGACAGTCTGTGCCGTTTCGTCTATCACCCCGAAGACGTTTGGGCTTTCCATGTAGACCATGGCCGTAGTATCATTTACCGCCTGCTTCAGGTCTTCAATATCCAGCTGGCCGGTCCCGGCATCATACCCGGTCTCGATAAGGTTCAAGCCCGCACCTTTCAGGTATGTTTTCATTACCTGTACCCTTACCGGATGCGTGGTCTTAGGGACTATGATATTGCACCGCTTCTTTGTGATGCGGGCAGACATAAGTGCAGCCTCACCCAGTGCACTGGCCCAGTCATACATGGATATATTGGACACTTCCATACCGGTAAGCTGGCATATGAAGGTCTGGTACTCGAACAATGCCCGCAAGAACCCCTGGCTTAATTCGGGTTGGTACTGGGTATATGAGGTAAAGAACTCGCTCCGTGACAGTATTGACGCTACTGAGGCCGGAACATAATGGTTATAGCAGCCTGCCCCTAAAAACAGCGGGCCGGTACGGTTCTGCTCCAGCATGGCCCTCATCTCCCGCATGACTTCCATCTCTGACTTCCCTTCAAAGGGTTGTGTCTCATCAAATAATACTTCTTTCGGGATATCGGCAAAAAGATCCTCTATAGATGCCACTCCTATCAGGTCAAGCATCTCTTGTATCTCTATTTCGGTATGCGGGATATAAGGCAATCCATCACCTTCTTTTGTTTCTCTATTCTACCAGCGTTTCAAGGAGGGCTGAATAGCTGGCGGCATCCAGCAATTGTGAAAGCTCATCCTGCGAACTAATCCTGACCTTGATCATCCATCCCTCACCGTACGGGTCAGTGTTGACCAGTTCAGGACTGTCTTCCAGTTCGGTATTTACCTCAATGACCTCGCCGCTCAATGGTGCGAACAGTCCGTTCACAGCCTTTGCCGATTCGGCGTAGCCAAAATCCTCGCCCGATACCAGCTTATCTCCAACCTTTGGGAGTTCAATAAACACGATCTCTTTCATTTCTTTTTGGGCATAATCTGTGATACCGATGACCGCAGTATCGTCCTCGATCCGCACCCATTCATGTTCCTCGGTGTACCACAGTCCACCCCTGACATCTGTCTGGTTCATATCCTGCCTCCAATAAAAGGGGTTCTTACAACCATTCCATTATAGACCTTGTTTCTTATCATGATTCCTATTTTCGTATCAGGATGTGAATATCCCGGTTCTACATATCCCAACCCGATGCCAACACCGAGTACAGGCGAGATGGTACCGCTGGTCACGACCCCGATTGTATTATTGTTATCATCCAGTATATCATAACCGTGTCGAGGTATGCCGCGATCCAGTTTAAATCCCACCAGGTTCCGGGTTACACCCGTCTTCTTTATTTTTAACAGGGCTTCCTTGCCGATAAAGTCCTTTCTCCATTTGATGGCCCATTCAAGTCCTGCTTCCAGGGGGTTATTTTCATCTGTGATATCCATGCCTGACAGGATATAGCCCATCTCAAGCCGAAGCGAATCGCGGGCACCCAGTCCCACAGGTTTCACATCCCCTGCATCCATAATAATCTGCCATAACCTTTCTGCATCCCTTGAATGGCAGTATATCTCAAAGCCGTCCTCCCCGGTATATCCGGACCGTGTGGTATAGGTTTCAATACCTGCGATCTGTAAATCCGCCCCGTGCCAGAACCTGATATCACCCGGTCTGTCTGCGATCCCGGAAAGGATTGCGGTAGCTTCCGGACCCTGAAGGGCAAGGATTGCAGTACTTTCGGTGATGTCTTCTATTGTGACGTTCTCCTTATGCATATTCAGCCAGTTCATCAGCACATTCTTTCTGGCAGTATTGGTGACCAGCAGAAAACCATCATTTTTCCTGATAATGACAATATCATCCACAAAGGTACCGTCCTCACGTACTACCACGGAATATTTCATACAATTGACATCACATGTTGCAATATCATTGGTAGCAATGGATTGAAGGAACATCAGGGCTCCATCCCCCGAGACCTCCAGCGTGTTCATATGGGATATATCAAAAAGGCCTGCAGACATTCGCACCGCCTTATGCTCATCAATGATCCCTGAATATTCAACAGGCATTTCCCATCCATGGAATGCTATTGTTTTCGCACCCAGACCTTTATGGATCGATAAGAGGGGGGTTCTGATTTCTTTTCCCATATCCTGTAATTCTGTTCTTATTTGTTATAAGGAAAACTATTTTTCACTACAGTTCTTATATATTATTCGAAAAAGGCTATTCGATAGTACAGGGTACGTACATGAGGTGGTAATATTACATTCGACAGTGACATTCATGAGTTTCATTTGATCTTTGAGAAATCAGACAAGAACACGTTCCAGCCATACAAAGGTGTACCAGGACATCTCACCAGACATGATCTGGACATACCTGAATTATCAGAACCTGAAGTTATGAGGCATTATACTGAACTTTCAACAATCAATTTCGGTGTTGATACCGGAATGTATCCGCTTGGTTCCTGCACAATGAAATATAATCCCAGGTTCACCGAACACCTTGCAGCACTGGAGACGAACGTGGTGCATCCCCTGCAGGATGTTTCAACCATCCAGGGTTCCCTGCAGATCATGTTCCTGCTGAAACACTATCTGAAAACTATCTGCGGCATGGATGATTTTACCCTTCAACCCACAGCAGGAGCCCAGGGTGAGTTCACAGCAATGACACTCATAAAAGCGTATTTTAACAGCAAAAAGGATACCCGCAACGAGGTTATTGTGCCAAATTCGGCCCATGGCACCAATCCCAAGAGTGCAGCCATGGCAGGTTTCGATGTGGTGGAGATCCCTTCTGATGAACAGGGGTATATTGATCTTGAAATACTCAGATCGGCAGTATCAGAGAAAACCGCAGCATTGATGCTCACAAATCCCAACACACTGGGTCTTTTTGATAAGAATATCTTGAAAATAGCAGATATCGTTCACGATGCTGGTGGATTACTGTTCTATGACGGGGCCAACCTGAATGGGATTATCGGCAAGACGCGGCCGGGTGATATGGGATTCGACTGCATGAACCTGAACCTTCACAAGACCTTTGCAGCACCCCACGGCGGTGGCGGCCCTGGAAGCGGCCCTGTGGGGGTCAAACAACATCTCGCCGATTTTTTACCGATACCCACTGTGGAATATGACAAAGAGAAATACTATCTGGATTACGACAGACCACAGAGTGTGGGTAAAATGAACCATTTTTATGGGAACTATCCTGTCCTGGTAAAATCCCTTGGGTATATCATAAGACTGGGTTCCGAGGGGCTCTGCCGCATCTCTGAATTTGCTGTATTGAATTCCAATTATATGGTATCCAGACTTTCCGATACATATGATATCAAGAATGTCCACATTCCCAGAAAACACGAGGCTGTGTTCAGTGCACTGCGTCAAAAGAAATTCGATGTGAGTGCACTTGATATTGCAAAACGGCTCATCGATTATGGCGTCCACCCGCCCACCATTTATTTTCCCCTGATCGTGAAAGAGGCTTTGATGATCGAACCCACAGAAACCGAATCAAAAGAAGCCATTGACAAATATTGTGACATCCTGATCAGTATACATGAAGAGATCGAACAGGACGCTGAAGTAGTACGAACAGCACCTCATAATGCTGTTGTGGGTCGTCTCGATGAAGTGTTTGCAGCACGAAAGCTGATATTACGCTGGAGCCCTGCTGAATGAAGATCGGGTTCATTATAAATCCGATTGCCGGAATGGGGGGCAGGGTTGGACTCAAAGGCACGGACGGCCTGGCTGATCGTGCCGCACAACTTGGAGGCGAACCATTAAGTCTTAAACGGGCAGAAGAGGCTCTGTTAAATATCAAAGATATGGAGGACGAGATTATTTTCCTGACATGTTCAGGAAATATGGGGGAAGATGCGTTGCGAAACACACCGTTCAGGTACCAGGTCATCTACCAGACCCCTGAGATGACTACGGCCGAGGATACTAAAAAAGCAGTTGAAAAAATGCTTGACTGTGACCTCATTCTTTTTTCCGGGGGAGACGGTACTGCCTGTGATATTGTTTCTGCTATTGGTAAACAGGTTCCCATCCTGGGGATTCCGGCAGGTGTGAAAATATTCTCTCCCGTATTCTGCATCACCCCACGGGAATGCGGACGGATCGTATCGTCTTTTCTTGAGACCGCTGTCAAGGATGTGCTTGATATAGACGAAGAGGCTTACCGCAATAATGAATTGAACGTACGGATAAAAGGTGAAGCCTTAGTACCGGTCAGTTCTGCTGTCCAGGGCGGAAAAGAGGTTTCAGGTGCAGTGGATGCAAAACGAGATATTGCTGAACGGATATTCGACGACTGCAGGGTGGAAGGGAAAGACGTACTGTATATTATCGGGCCTGGGACCACTACCATGGAAGTGAAGAACCGTTTCGGTATTGACGGTACGTTGCTGGGAGTTGATGCCGTTGTGAACAGGAAGCTGGTCCAGAAGGACGCCTGTGAGAGACATCTGTTAAAAGCAATAAAAAAATGCCATGGTAAGGTTGTGATCATTATAAGTCCCATCGGAAGTCAGGGATTCATATTAGGCAGGGGCAATCAGCAGATAAGTCCTGCGGTCATCAAGCAGACAGATGAGATAAAAGTGATCGCTTCACCTGACAAACTTGAGTTAACCCCCACCCTTCATGTTGATACAGGGGACCTGGAACTTGATAACAAGTTGCGAGGATACATAAAGGTCCAGAGCGGGTATCATGATTTTACGATGATGAAGGTGGTGTAAGCAATACTAATGGGTGGGTTGAGGGACTTCATGTATCATGAACCGTGAATTGAGGTCAACGGGTTTTTGCTGAAAGATAATAGATTCTTTATCAACTGGCCATGAAGGATCAAATCCTTCAAATACCACATTGTCACACCATTTTCCTGCCCTTTGATATTCTGGTATGGATCTGGCCGTCCATCCTACTACGGGGATCCCTTTCTCTTTTATTGTATTGATACCCCAGATTGGAAGCCATCGAATATCGTAATTGATAAAATTGAAACGGCTCGCTCTATTGAATAAGAAATTTTTTAAAAAGAACCGTGCATTATATATCAGATTTTCTCCCCTGTTATAGCCAAAGACCTGACCCCTTACAATGTCAGGAGCATTGTTCCTGAACCAGTGGAGTGAATATGGATTAAACGATTGGACAGCATATTTGCCGTCATAATCTTCCATGGTATCGAACAAGGCTTTCTCTGGCTTTCCGATCCGGCCCCCGTTCTTGAGTTCGATCAATAGAGGAACTTTTCCCTGTACAATGTCGAGTACCTCTTCCAATAAGGGAATGTATTCTTCTGAATTGAAAAGACGCCCTTTTTTTACTATACTAGAATCACATGAACGGATGTCTCTATCAATACCTGTCATTCGTTTCAGGTTGTTATCATGAAATACAGCCAGGTTATTATCAGCCAGAAGACGGACATCCAATTCGATTGCAAATCCTTTTTGGATAGCACTTTTAAAAGCTTTTATTGAATTCTCAGGGCATCCGGCATCTCCTGAATGAAAACCCCTATGAGCAATAGGTGTATTCAGCAGCCATGAAGAATCCTCACCTTCTTCGTCATGAGAGTCTAATCCTACCATTTTTGCTGCATCCCACCATGTATCCTTATATGAATCAGAGCAAAACCTCATTTTTCTTAACTAACCGTGTCTTATGCTAAATTATATTATTACTTTTGTGGTCGATTTTATATTATTGTGTTTATAAATATATATTATTATATCAATAAGTTCATCACCTCATTTTCACAAACGGTTTACAGCACCAGAAGCCCTTTATTACTTACTTTTTCCCGTGGAACAGTTCACTTCCTGCTCCTGGATATGCCACCCATTCATGTTCAAGGGTGTGCTTTGCTACAACCGGCCATATCCCTTCTTTGGGCTCAGGTCCTTCCTTTGTCACATCAGAGGGGCTCACATCTCTCATCTGCGGGTCTTCCCTGATATCCACACCTTCCTTATTGTGGCTGAACTCAATGGGAATGCCATTGGGATCAAAGGCATAGATGGAATGTATGAACCCATGGTCAATTACATCCGAGACCCAGAAACCTGCTGCAGCTATTTTGTCTTTCAACTCCCACAGGTCTGATTCAGTCTCCACTCCGAACGAGACATGATCGAAAATAAATGGACCTGACACCGGCTGGCCGTGATCCTTTTCGATAACTCGTTCCACTCCCGGCCATTCAAAAAAGGCTATCAGGTCATGCTCTGAGATCTCAAAAAAATAATGCCGGTAACCTTTCTGTCCCAATCCTGCCACAAGTCTCATTTCCAACAGGTCCCGCCAGAACCTGATGGTACTGTCCATATCACCGGTCGCCATTGCCAGGTGATTAATTCCGTTGAATCTAACCATGATTAATTCCCCATACATTGTTAAAAGTACAGCTTAAAAAATCTATCGAAAGAACGAGCTTTGTCAATAGAATCTCAATACTTTTAAATATCTTTTAATCCAATAACCTTTTTGAGGTTAATACAATGGTAGTAAAAGAATTCAAATCAGAAGAACTGGGAGTGACCATCAAAGTCGATTACGATAAATGTGTAGGTGCAGCTGAATGCGTGGCATCATGTCCGGTAGATTGTTTCGCGGTCGTGGATGGGAAAGCCACAGTACCCAACATTGATGAGTGCATCGAATGCTGCGCGTGTGTGGATGCATGCCCTACAGGTGCTATCGAGCACAGTTCATGTTAGACAATATAAAATCTATTTAGAACTGTACTTTTGGAGCTTCACGTTCAGCTGGGGGGGCTTCAAATAATTCTTTTTTCGTGAATTTCATCAAGCCTGCAACAATATTTGTAGGGATTGTCTGGATACTGATATTATATTTCATGACAGTATCATTGTAGAACTGTCTGGTATATGATATCTTATCCTCTGTTTCTGTCAGGTCCTTTTGAAGTTGCATAAAGTTCTGATTTGCCTTGAGATCAGGATAATTCTCTGAAACTGCGAAAAGTGATTTTAATGTGGACGATAGAAAATTGGATGCATCCGCCTTCTCTTTCACGCCGCCAGCTTCCATAACTGCTGCCCTGGCTTTTGTGACATTCTCAAACAAGCTTTTTTCATGTTTGGCATATCCCTTCACAGTTTCCACAAGATTGGGAATAAGATCATGACGTCTTTTCAATTGGACTTCTATCTGTGCCCATGCATTCTCTACCCTGTTGCGCTGTTTTATCAGGTTGTTATAGATTACCACGAACAACAGGCCAAGAATTATTACTATTACTGCAATTCCTAATGTTTCTAAAGCCATAAATTTTACCTCCTTTTAGTTTCATATTTCATCTGGCACCGCCCCCTCCGCCACCGAATCCTCCGCCTACCCCCCCAACTCCGCCGCTACCTGATGAACTCTTTGGTGACGATGAACTATAAGCACTGCTAAAACCTGAAATAAATACAGAGTTATAATATACGCCATGGAAATGACTGGTCGCAAATTGATCTGAAGGAACGATCAGAGACATATTATTAAGAGCTTTCTTTGCCACACCCAGGGATACTGCATATACCATATAATGATCCCAGATCTTAATTGATTCAGGTGGATGTTCCTCAAGTGATGAAAAATCAACCAGATATTTTTTAAAATTATCCCAGCGTTTGGTGAAAAGCCTTCCCTCTGGCGTCCATCGACCAAGTCCTTTTTCATTAGCTGCTGTAAAAAATATCAGGATAAAGGCTAATATCGCACTAAAAATACCCAGTCCGGTTACATTCGAAATTATAGGGAACTGGTTCGAAGGAAAGAAATTGGATATTATAAGAAATCCAAATATGATTATAAGAAACACAACTGAGCAAAAAGCAATAAGATATGTATTGCCTTTGGATATGAATAACCTGTCAATTTTAATTGTTTTCTTTACTTTCGTGTTCCACCTGTTAATGAAATCATAGAATTTGGTATCTTTTCCAAGTTCTTCTTTCAATTCACTCCACAATATTTGTCCATCAGCAGTATATTGTTTCAATAATGAGTAGACATCCATCTCGAAATCCTGCAGATCGGAAACATCAGTATCCTCTTTGATCTCGATTATAACGTCTTCTACTTCATGGTTTATAAGTCCCAAATATTTTTTTTCGGTCCTTGTATCACGAAGACTGATATAATCATGATATACCAGGTCCATCACAGTGGCAACAAATCCATCCAGCGTGGGCATCCCGATCTTACCCATAATTATGGCATTTACTACAGCAGGTTTTGAATTGGTAGGTGGCTCTCGTTCATACATCGAAAAATAATCAATATTCGGTTCCCTGCCGTATTTTAGATAAATAAAAATCGGAAAGAGCACAACACTGGCGGCTAACAGGATTGAAAAATAATAAATTATATTTGCAATTGCTTTTTTTGTTTCATATTTCTTTTCAATAGCCAGAATTTTATCAAGACCTTCACCCTTCTGGAGCGATACATAATTAGGGTCAGGAGAATCTATTCGTGGAAATACGGCCCGTATTTCGTAATATTCCCGTGAAGGAATAGTATTAGTGCTGATAGTAATAACATTTCCATTTAACGTAGACTGTTTTGCATAAGTATCTGGATGAAGCCAATACCGGACAGTGTCCCCATCTTGAATTGGGAGCGTTATATCAACGGTTAACCTGTTCAGGGGTTTTTCCCATTCATTACCCCACATTTTATAATGCAGTTCAGAAACATCATCGTAGACTTTGAGGCCCCTGTAATAATCATAGGATACAACAAATGTTATCTTTTCGGGTGTGGGTTTAGGGAGTTTGCCAATTAATTCAATACCACCGGGGATTGCTGCGATCTGAAAATCACATGTTTTTCCCTTACAATAACCCTGGATATTTTTAATAGATCCATCTGGGGGAGAGTATACTCTTCTGAAAACTTCATTATATGTGCCAACGAATGTGTATGTTATGGATTCTTCAACATGGACCAGACCATTTGATTGAACAGTTATGTTGGCATTTCCACTTTCTAATGAATAGTCCCTTGCATGCACCGCAGGGGTCATGAAAAGTAATATTAATAACAATAGAATTGAACAGATCACGATTGAATAGAGGTCTGGTCTATGCTGCATTTTGCAGCTTGTTAATAATCCAATAATATCAACTCGTTATTTTTTATTAAGAAATTCATGTAAATATTTATATTTTCCGCAATATACCATCTTAATGTTGAATGTCAGGACTTTATTATCTATCAATAGGATTAATTATCAATGGCCCGATCAAATATTCTGGAATTGATGGATACGGGATATCCTGTGGCTATCAGGTTCGTTCAGGATGCAGCTTCATCAATGACACATAAGCTTTTTTGTGAACTGGTCCAGAGTGCCCGAAATGGGGACAATGTTACTTTTTCAGAACAGGGCTGCCCTGTAGGTGCTTATGTATTAGGCCGGGATACACCCAGACCAGACGATTACTATCATAGATCTGGCAGGTATAGAGACCGGGCATCTGCTGCAGAAGCTGTCAATTCCCTTCCACGACTTATGAGCCAGTATACTTCCATCCAATTGTTCCCTATAACAAAAAGCTCTGACAAATATGATATATTATTGTTGTTTCTTTCTCCCAATAAGGCAATGATGATAATCCAGGCCATGTCCTACCATACTGGTCTGCCAAGCGAGTTCAGGACAGGAGGTATAGCATCGATCTGTGGGGACTGTACTGCTGCTGCTGAAAATTACCATCAATTGTGTATATCACTGGGCTGTAAAGGTTCACGAAAACACAGTAGATACGGGGATGATGAAGTGATAGTTGGTATTCCAAAAAAACTTGTAATTCCAATTCAGGAAGGTCTTGAAGCAATTCCCGGAGTATTTGACTAATCCCGCAACATTTAATATCTATTATGCCAAAATTGATACGCATCTCAAATTTGGCGAATACTATGGAAGACATATTAGCACTTAAAAAAATTGCACTCTTGGGCGGTCTAAATGGACCGGTCAGAATGTCATCATCAGAATTTGCTGACAAGATCTCATCAAGCTCACAAACAGCTTCCAGAAGACTCAGGGATCTCGACCATTTGGGATATATAACCCGCAGGTTTGACCCTGGTGGTCAACAAATTCGAATTACCAAACAGGGAAAACAGGTACTTGAAGCAGAATATCTCGAATACAGGGAAATTTTCACACGCAAACCAACCACAATTGAACTTACCGGTATTGTCATCACTGGCTTAGGTGAAGGCCAATATTATACAACAATAAAAGGGTATCGGGAACAATTTATTAAATTGCTGGATATTGACCCATTTCCAGGAACCTTGAACCTGAAACTTGAACCTGAAAGTATAGGCTGTAGAACTATGTTGAGCATGAAAGATGATATTGAGATAAAAGGTTTTACCAGCAGGAACCGGACATTCGGTGCAGGTCATTGTTACCCCATAAAGGTAGCAAATGGCATCAAAGGTGCCATAATGGTGCCGGACAGGACCCATTATCCGGAAGATATTATTGAGATCATATCTCCCGTGAACATAAGGGAGAGTCTGAAACTGGAAGATGGGAGTAAAATTACAGTGACAGTAGAATAAATAAAATTTAAATAATTATGGAGAACAGGATGAACAATATAAAAAATAATTCAATACAAAAAGCAGTAGAATCATTGAAAAATGGAAAGATGATATTGCTATTTGATGCAGCAGACCGTGAAGGTGAAACTGACTTTGTCATCCCGGCCTCCAAAATTACGACAGAACACATATATCAAATGCGAAAAGATGGCGGCGGTCTTATATGTGTTGCAATTGATCCAAAAGCTGCAGCAAAATTAGACCTTCCATTTTATGCAGATATTTTAAGTCATTCTAATGAAAAAATTAAAAAACTTGTTGAAAAGGATGGGGACCTGTCTTATGATTCAAAATCATCATTTTCAATATGGGTGAACCATAGGGATACCTTTACCGGTATCACGGACCGGGACAGGGTCCTGACTATTACCCGGATGGGTGCTTTTGTTAAAAGCGCTTTAAATGGTGGAACAGCAGACCTGTCCTCAGAATTTAGATCGCCGGGTCATGTTTCCCTGTTAAGGGCTGCTGACGGGCTTATGCATGAACGTACGGGCCAGACAGAACTCTCAGTGGCCCTGGCTGAACTTGCAGATCTTACACCTGCAATGGCTATTTGTGAGATGCTTGATGATAAAAATGGTCTGGCACTTTCAAAAACAGACGCCATAAATTATGCTAAAGAACACGGCCTGGTTTTTGTAGAAGGCAAAGATGTGATCGAAGCGTATGATAAAAATAGCAATTAAATAAAAGCAAAGCTATTGTTTAACAATAACCCTACTCCAGTTACAGATTTTTTTTTAATTACCCAGCTTCATTAGTTTTAATCGCTGAATATTATCCATCATTATTTTGGATTCCATTGTTTTTTGATGTTCCAGTTGTTTAATAATGGAATTGATTTTCTCATCCAGCCGATATATTTTAAAAGGCCGTCCTTTACCTGGTTTCTTTTGTTCGCGTATAACCACCCAATTCATATTCTTGAGTTCACGCATTGCATTACTTACTTCTGGTTGTCGTAGATCAGAACCTCTCTCAATTTCGCGAGAAGTAACTTCATCGACATTTTTCAGATATGTAAGTGTTTTTGCTACATTTCTCTTTAGCCCTAACCCCATTAGAGTGTCTGCGAATTCTTCGTCGGCCAAATCAAGTACTCTGACTGATTGATTTTTCATTTAACTCCACCGAATATGTAAATTTATATAATATAATATAAATCTTGTTATACGTTTATTTTATTTATATATTTAAATATCAAATATTTCCAAAAATCAAACAATACGGCACATTTATTCGAAGATGTCAATTATTTGGTTAAGAATATTTACATCCAATTGACCTTTTTTAAATAGTTATGTCTGATTTTTCCATTGAATGTCATAATAAATATAATATACCTAATTTGTATTTTTTACAAAGAGGAATTAATCTGGCAAATATTATTATAAAGTTTAAGAATTAAATGCCTGTTCAAGATATATTTTTTCTTTGACAAGTGTTGAAATCTTATCTGATCGTGATTTATGTCCACTAAGCAGCTTATCGTCTATCTCAATAGTAAGATCATTATCATACCCACTCCTTTTTAACCTGTTTAATACATTTGTTGTTAATGGATTTTGACCCAAATGTGTTGGATAATGAGGTACACCATTCTCAATACCCCCTACATGAACATTTATGATCCTACTATTCAGATTGTCAATGAATTCCATAGCATTATCCACATCAATCTGCAAAGCATGGGGGATATCAAAAGTCATCATTAGATCAGGAAACTTCGAAAGTACATTTCCCATTTCAATATGAGTATAACACATACTGCGGACACTTGGTGTTGGGTTCTCCAATGCAAGGGTTACATCCATTTTGCTGGCATGATCAATACAAACTGTAAGATAGTTTAAGAATCGGTCCCAATCCTCAGGAGTAGGGGCACGGTTAACAGTTCTTTTCCCTGGATGTATTGTAAGAATGGATGCATCGAGCTTTGCTGTCAGGTCGATAGCCCATTTAGTTTCTATAATAGTAGCATTACATACGTGTTCATTATAAGAAGAGGCATTAAGATCCATAATAGGAGCATGGACAGTACATTTGTCAGAAAGTACAGAAATGGTATCTTTAAGCTTATATGCTGCTTCAGGTTCATGTCGATGACGCCAGAATTCAGGGGTTTCAGCCCAGAATTCCATATTCTCAATGCCTGCGATAGTTAATATTTCAACGATGTCTTCAACACTAAAGTCCCATAGGAAAAGTGAGGAACACGATATTCTCATCTAGATCCCCTTGACATCCCTAAGATCAACTGCAACACCTCTACTGGAGCTAACCATCTCCTCGCCACACATCAAAGCCCTACCTACACCAATCACTTTTTCACCAATAATGATAACCTGGTCTGAAGGCCGTATTTCAGGATCTGCATCCAATACCCCAGGAGCTAATAATGTTCCACCAGGTAAAAAATCATCAATTAAGACCTGATACGTACCTAATTGGCGAAGTCGCCTTGCCCCTTCTATAGAGGGAATTATTTCGCCAGTTCTTGGATTCAGGTCTGCTAACTTTTTCTTATCCACAAATACCTGATGTTTAGGAAATGGAGCTTTAATTATTGCATTTTCAGGTACCAATAGTTCTCCTGCACCATTACCGAATTGATAGTCTGCAATAGATCTCATCATGATCTTTGTAATGTCAGCTGGTTTTCGAAGTGGGTTTGCAGTTTTTTCAACTATACTTTGCACTATGGATTTTAGCTTAATAAACGATTGGGTAGATGTTACACTACCTTCTGTAGAATAAATGATCTCAAGATCGAGTGCTTCGGATGCCGACTCACAAATGTCCCTATAAGCTCCATTGACGTGTGCGATAATATATTTATAATCGGTTTTTTTCAGATAAGCTGTCAAACATCCGGTTACCCAGGAATGCTCTTCCAAATCCCAGTGTCCTGTGACAGGAGTATCATAATGGGCAGCAGGGTAGACAAGTTCCAGTTCCCTGGGTACGATGCCCAATGGTGAGGTGATTATTACTTCATTTAAAGCACGTTTGTTTTTTCCTATAGAGCGGCTGAACATCTGGTGGCTGTTCGATATTGAATAAGGTTTACGGGCAGAGCATGGAAGTAACAATAAAATGTCTGAATTTGCTGCATTGTAGCGGGTTTTCACCCGATCCGCAAATCGTGTTATCTCTACCCGGTTCAGGGACTCTGATGTATTAGTATACATTGTATTGCGCCTGAATGTGGGTGTACGCATTTCGAGGTATGAATGTTCCTGGTCTACGAGCCTGAGCAATGCAGTTAGCCATGGACTGCTGCGGCATTTTCCTTCCACATATTCCCTCAGATTGCCGTCCCTGATATGCTGGATCGAAATTCTTTTTTCTTCTTCCAGCTTGTTGCAGTTATGGCTGGCTATCAATGCACCACGGGTATGTGCTTCCATTTCTTTCATAGCATCAACACTTGTACTATTGCATACACTGCACATGCATGACAACTGTGACATGTCAGAAAAGAGGTGTTCAGCATCAGGCATCATGTAAATATTATTATACGCCCGGATCGTAGGCAATATGTCATCTACCACATCGATACCCAGATAGATTAAAAGACTTATATTCTCGGGAGTGGCCAGGGCAGGGGCATACAGAGCCGTGTCAGGGGGTGTACTATTTTTAATATGGATTATGATATCCCTTAGGACACGTGGATTGTTCTCAAGCTGTTTTGCCGCACCAATAGCATACAGGTCTGCGGCTGGAGTATCAGGATAAGCTGGATGTACGACACGCCCTATCGGGCCACCCCAATCTTCCCACATCTGTCTGGCCTCCTTGCCAGATTCTATTATCTCTTTCACTGTCTCTGCTCTTGCATGCAGGGGCACAGATTTGTCTGGCAGGATTACAAGTTTATCAGGTTTTATCTCTTCAGGTGATAGATTTTCCCGATCCCAAAGAGAACCTGCATAAATAATCGGGTTCTCTTCTCCGGATTTTAATATCAATGGAGTTGGAATATTTCCTTGAAGGATCAACCTGCCAAGTCTTGCTGCACCGTCTCGTTTAGTAACTTCAAAATATTTGGTCATCAGAATTCTTATTTCTGTATGTGCTGTAACATTAAAAATGTATATTCAGAAAATCTTATTGAGAATTAATTGTCTATTGAACATTAATGCCTGAACATTCTATTAAGAAACTACCTCCTAATGTCATTTTTATTAAGGATAAAGGCAAGTTCAGACTTGCTTCAAGGAATTTCACTCCTGAAATCCAGGTCTATGGTGAAAGGTTGATACATGCCAACGGCCTCGAATACAGATTATGGTCTGCACATCGCAGTAAACTGGGTGCTATGATCGAGAAGAAAATGACTATTCCTGTATGCGCAGATTCTTTGATCCTCTACCTGGGCGGTGGGACCGGAACTACTGCCAGCCATGTTTCAGATATCGTCAGTGAAGGTAAGTTATTTGTGGTAGAATTCTCACCAAGGGCTATGCAGGACCTTCTCAGTGTATGTACCAATCGCAAGAATATGATCCCGGTTCTTGCAGACGCAAATAAACCGATCGCATATAAAGCCGTGGCTGGAATTGTTGATGTGATCTACCAGGATGTGGCCCAGCCAAACCAGGCTGATATTGCATTAATAAACGCCAGGACATTGTTAAAACCAAAAGGGTATCTAATAATGGTGATTAAAGCCCGGAGTATAGACAGTTCGATAAGTCCAAATAAAGTATTTGAGCAGGAAATTGCTAAATTGGAAGTAGAGTTTGAAATACTGGAGAAAAAAGGACTTAAACCTTTTCACGAGGATCATCTGGCAATTATTGCACAACGAAAATGATTTTTACTATCAATACCTAATATGAAAAGGGGTGATAATGAATGTATGATATTACCACTGTAGTGGATATTGGGTATGGTGATGCCATTGAAAAAGTGAAACAAGAGCTTGCAAAAGAAGGGTTTGGGGTATTAACAGAAATTGATATGAAGGCCACATTGAAAAAGAAATTAGATGTTGAAATTGAAGATTACATAATTCTAGGCGCGTGTAATCCACCCCTGGCAAACGAAGCTCTTAAGATCGAAAAAGAGATCGGGTTGCTATTGCCTTGTAATATAATAGTATATCGAAATAATGGAAAGACCATCATTTCAGCTATTAAACCAAGCGAGATGTTTTCGATAGTTGAACATAAAGAGGAACTAGCGAATATTGCAGTACAGGTGGAAGAGAAATTAAGGAATGTAATTAGCAGATTATAAATCATAATCGGACTTGCTGTATTACACTGATCATGTATTGCAGAAATCCTTAAACCTTTTTAATATAGTTACTCTTCATGTTTTCCAATAATGTCGCAGGCATATTCATACTTGTTTTCATTATACTTTTTTCAGGTTGCACCAACTCGAGTATAGAATCGACACCAGAACAAGTGGCAACAGCAACACAGTCAATAATCAAACCTGCAGAAACTCCATGGTGGGGCGATAAACCAAATTATCATTATGGAGTAATTGAACCAGAAAATAATTTATTTGGAGTGAAAATTAGTGGGGTTATTGTGGATGATGAGAATTTAACTAATAATTACAAGGTGTATAATGAACTTCAAAGAGAGTTTTTCTTGCATCAGGAATATGGGGGTGAAGATCTGGACACAATTAATGATATTTTAATTGAACAGTATGGTTCACCTGTGCTGATAACAGTCGAGAAGTTTGACATCAACAATGACAGCCGATTGGATGTAGTAGCAGTAAAATATGAAGGTGCAAAAAAAAACTGGACTGAAGAGTTTAATTATATCAGATCAACAAATATTTATAATTATTTGCAGGCATATCTGGAACCTGATAGTAATTCTGCGTTAATCAGAGATTCATAATATCCTTACACAGAATCTCTATCAGAAATGAGCTTTAATCTCTCAACGCCGCCTATTTCTTTAATAATGTCTGCAGTGGAAGGCGGCACCAGAGATTCCCATTCTTCCCCGTTCAGCATTCTGCGGCGAATTTCAGTACCAGCATATTTATCTCGCTGGTACAGAGGTGACTGTCTTACTTCAAATCCTGCCTCTCCGAACAACCGTATTACCAACGGGTTATTGGAATATATGATCTGAAAAGGCGGGGTCATAGAAATAATGTGGGATACCCAGACAGAATTGCGCTTGATATCCTCAATAGGAATAATATAATGCCTGACACCCAATTCCTGGAGTGCCTTTGTCATCATAAGTACCCGCTCGCCTGCAGTAAATAAATCATCAGGCTCATGACTGGCCTGGGCACTTCCTATGCCTATTATGATTTCATCTACTTCATGCGCTATGGATTCAAGTACTGTCTGGTGTCCCAAATGATAGGGTTGAAATCGCCCTATGTAGAATGCTCTTCTGGAGTCCATTCTCCGCCCGCCCAGACAACTTCATTGAACTTTTTATAGTCCCAAGAATTGTTCTTGTGTTTTTGGGCTGCAAGCTTTTGGACAATCTCCATGAAAATGGGTTTTTCGTCGTATTCCATTCCCTTGACCTTATCCAGATATTTCTTGCCAATCTCGTTACGGATAAATATGGTACTCCAGCCGTCCGGACTGCCTACGCTGCCTACGCTAATGTCTGCATAATAGGAGGTGTAATCCATGCAGTGATGGCATGGTTTGCGGGCCAGGTGAGCTATTTCCTTGATAGGAACCGCTTTTTTATCATCAGCGGTCTCTGCCACGAACTTGCCTTTGGCAAAGTCAAGTTTTTTGACAGTTTTTCGATCCATTCCCATGACATTAGGGATGATATTTTCGCCCATGTCATCATAGGTGAAGCTCTCCATACAGATCAGGCCAATGACAAGTTTGATCTTATCGGTCAGGTTCTCACGAAGTAAGGATGCTGCATGTGCCTGGCATGGAGTGCCAACCACTGCGATATTTTTATAATCCTTAAGAGCATCACGCAGTTTTGAGATGACGGGTTCATAGGTATATTTGGTACCACCAACACTGGCCACCTGGTCTGCACTTGTCAGCACCACAACCTCGGTTTCCCAATCATCGTTTCGGGACACACTGAGAGCAGCATCGATCTCACCCTGTTCAAATAGGGATTTGAGAATGCCGGTAACTGCAGCACCATCCTGTCCATGCAGAGTACTCTTGCCAACCCGCTGATCGATGACATTATCGAACTCATCTTCACCAGGGAAACCGTCCAGAATCGGGCAGATCCGCTGGCATGCAAGACAGTTCTGGCATGCAAGACAATTGTTACAATCAACGTAGCATTGCCTGTGTGAACAGTAATTGTCCTCCCTGCTTATCTCGCTGAACAGCTTGACAATAGAGGGTTCAGCTACTGTTGGGCTGAACTTATCATAATTAGCTTCATCGTACAGTTTCACCCGGGCTGCCTGCATGGGGCAGATGGCTTCGCATCCGCCACATGCTGTACAGAGCACGTTTTTCACTACCTGATATATTTTTGGGAACCCCAGTTGAGGAACCGGGATCTCAGCGCTCAATTAATTTCCTCCAATAATTTCCTTTCCGATTAGTTTTATGGATTTTTCTTTATCTGGACCGATTGGGGATCCGCATACGATCTGGGTCACACCGATCTTTTGCAAGGCTAAAACCTTCTCTTTACAGACCTCTGGTGTTCCGCAGATACTGAAGGCCTCCATCATTCCAGGAGTGACTGCACCCATTACAGTACCAAAGTCGCCCTTTCCAATAGCTGCTCCGATCGTGCCTTTTGCAGCAACATCGACACCGTGTCGTTGAAGTACTACGTCTGGTGAACCGGCTACAATAAATGCCACTACGATCTTGGCAGCAT
>Ga0307379_10004555_pt1 | contig 19736 bp, 24 predicted proteins | sample UN2MG_FD_202237 | JGI IMG/M metagenome (GOLD analysis project Ga0307379, IMG submission 202237) | Soil microbial communities from Risofladan, Vaasa, Finland - UN-2 | ecosystem: Environmental > Terrestrial > Soil > Coastal area > Acid sulfate soil | place: Finland: Risofladan, Vaasa | collected... | reverse complement strand
AGGCGAATATTCTCCGTCGCACCAACACGCGCGGCAAGGTCTGCGGTGTTGAGTGTGCCTGTCACCATGTACAGGAAGCCAACGCCGATCAGATAGAACGTTGCGCCGATGGTGCCCATAACAATATAGCGATATGTAGCGATCAGCGCGCGCCTGTCAGGCCCGGCAGAAACCAGCACATAGGTGGACAATGAAGATATCTCCATGAACACGAAAATGTTGAAGGCATCACCGGTAATGACCATGCCAACAAGTCCAGCGGTACACAGTTGCCAGGCTGAGAAGAAAGCAGGCGCGGTTTCCTCACCCACTTCATCGGCCAGACTTCTCGCACCAAAAATGAGTGCTGCCGACGAAGCGCCAGTGATCAGCATGGCCATGAGCGCCGACAGCGCATCTATATGCAGAGCAATGCCATAGGGTGCAGACCAGCCGCCCATTTCATAGATGATGGTTTCACCATTGAACACGGTCGCGGCCAGTGAGCACGAGATGATGAACGCCGTAACAACAGAAAGCGTGGCAACTGCCCATGGAAAGCCATGCAGCCGCATCATGTAGGTGATCGGTGCCGTGAAAAGCAGCACCGCAATCACCAGAGCCGGAAGCTGGTCGTAAAGTGTCACAGTTCGCGGTCCATTTCCTGAATCTTGTCTTCTTCAATGGTGCCGTAGGCTTCCTTGATGCGAACTGCCACCGCCAGCGCCAGCGCCGTGGTCGAGATGCCGACAACAATGGCAGTCAGAATCAGAACCTGCGGCAAGGGGTTGGCATAGATCGTATCAGCCGGCGCACCAGGCTGGATGATCGGCGCGGTACCGCCATCCACCTTGTCCATCGAGATGTACAGCAGGAACACAGCTGACTGGAAGATCGACAGCCCTATGATCGACTTGACGATATTGGTGCGCGCAAGAATGCAGTACAGACCCACCATCAGCAGGACGGCGAACACCACATAATTGTACAGACCGAGAATTTCCATTACCGGATACCCCGCCGTGCAAATGCGTGGAATATGGTGATCATCACGCCAGCGACCGTCATGCCCACGCCTGCCTCCACCAGCAGGATGCCGAGATGTTGGCCGTGTATCGCATCATGGGGGTCAAGCACGGAATAATCGAGGAACCTGCCACCCATCACCATGCAGGCAACGCCCACCGAGGCATAGGTGAAGGCGCCCAGCGCGACAAGCACACTGGAAAACCACTCCGGCACCAGTTGGCGGGCGCGGGTGTCGCCTTCCAGCAACGCATACAATATGATGCCTGCAGCAACCAGAGCGCCGGCCTGAAACCCGCCTCCGGGTCCGAAGTCACCATGGAACTGAACGTACAACCCGAACAGCACAATAAAAGGGATCAGCATTTTGCCGACAACGCGCGGGATGAGATGGTGGCGCAGGTTGCGGCTCTGCTTGCTGAATGTCTCTTCCGAAATGGTTTCCCGCCGCGGGCGAACCCGACCAAGCAGCGACATAACGCCAATGCAGGCAATAAACACCACGAACACCTCACCCAGCGTATCATAGCCGCGGAATGAGGCCAGCACGGCGGTCACCACGTTGGGCACATCGATAAGCTCGGGCGTCTTCTCAAGATACCAGGGTGCCACATGCATGTGGACGATGGCATTTGGGTCACCCAGCCGAGGCGCCTGCATGACAGCATATATGATGACACCGCCCAGCGCCGACGAGGTCAGCAGCGGCACCCACGACCCCACAGGCGGAGAGCGATCCTGCTCGCTGGTCAGCGCCAGCGCGCCAAGGAAGAGCACGGTCGAAATTCCAGCCCCTATCACAGCCTCTGTCAGTGCAACGTCGGCAGCATCAAGCACAAAGAAATTTGCCGCCATGATCAGCGAAAAAACACCCGACAACATGACAGCGGTAAACAGGTTGTCGGTTCGCAGCACAGCGACTGCGACAAGCACCAGCATGCTGAGCAGGAACAACGAGAAAACGATGGTCATCACGATGACTTCCTCGCTGATTTCCCTGCAGGCTTTTTCGCCGCTTTCTTCTTCACGGCCTTTTTCGCGTCTGTCTTTTTTCGTGCAGTCTTTTTTGGTGCAGTCTTCTTTGCTGCTGGCTTGCCAGCAGGCTTTGCAGCATCAGGCGACCCGGTCGCTACCACCTGCCCGGTCGGCAATGCGCTTCCGGTTTCATTGCGGCACACCGGTTTCAGACCAGACAACAATGCAGCGTTGGCCAGCGCATAGGACGCTGTTGGTGATGTCAGGAACAGGAACAGGAAAATGGCGATCAGCTTCACCGGAGCCAGAGTCAAACCGCCCTGCAGCATCAACCCGATAAGAATAAGTGCTGCACCGCCGGTATCGGTCAGTGATGCTGCATGCATGCGCGTATAGAAATCCGGCATCCGCATCACGCCGAAGCCACCGACAAATACCAAAAACGCTCCCGCAATCAGGCACACGGACGCGATTATGTCGAGCAGCAAGTCCATCAGCGGCGGGCCTCGTTCTCGGCTTCTGCGGCACGGCGAACCTCACGCGACTGGAAGAACAGCAACACAGCAAACACGCCAATGAAGTTTATCAGCGCATAGGCAAGTGCCAGGTCGAGGAAATCAGGCCTGCCGGACAGGAACGAAACCACCGCCAGGAACAGCACCGTCTTGGTGCCGAACATGTTGACGGCCAGTACCCGGTCAAAAATCGACGGGCCGACAAGCCCCCGCACTACGGCCAAAACCATGGTAACCAGAATACCGATACAGGTGACGAAATAAATCCACTCCATGTCCGTCAGCGCTCCAGCGCGGCAACGCGCCGGTCCATTTCGCCTTCGACAAGGCCGTCAGCGCCTGCCTGCACCAGCGCATGAACCAGCAGTTCGCCGTTTTCAATGTCGACCGTAATGGTGCCAGGCGTCAGGGTAATCGAATTGCCATAGATCACCTGCCCCATTTGCGTGGACTGCGACGCCTTGAGGCGAATCATGACCGGGTCAATGCTGATCTTCGGTGCCAGTACAATTTTGGCAACGTCGATGTTGGACTTGGCGATCTCGACCAGCAGCCATGGCCAGTAGGTGGCCAGTTGATGCGCATGCTGCAACATATTGAACTGACTGCCCTCACCGTCAGTCCTGCGCATTCTGACGGCAAGCCATGTGCAGGTCAGCACCGATGCGAGGCCGAGACCGAGCAACAACGGTGTGAAATAGCCGGACCACAAGATCCAGCTGACACACAGCGTCACGAACAATCCCAACTTTTGAAGCATCCATTACCCCTCAGACAAGGTTACTTGTTCGACATTTCGGGGGTAGGCGTCAATGGTTTTCGCGAAGTTTTGGGCAGTTGTGATGTATGCCTTGCCACATTGCGGAATTTTGCAGCGCTCACTACAACGTTCTGATCATGTTTTACATTCTTGCAGCTTTACTGTTTTTAGGCCTACTTTTCCTGCCGCGGGTGTGGGTGCGCAACGCCATTGCCTCCCAAGCCGGCGAGCGCCCGGATTTTCCAGGCACCGGCGGCGAACTGGCCCGCCACCTGCTGGATGACGCAAGGCTTGAGCACGTCACCGTCGAGGCCCTGCCCGTCGAAGGCGGCGATCATTATGACCCGGTTGCAAAAGCCGTGCGCCTGTCGCCTTCCAACCACAACGGCAAGTCGGTGTCTGCGGTGGCAATTGCGGCACATGAAGTCGGTCATGCGCTTCAGGATGGCGAAGGCTATAAACCGCTGGCGCTGCGCACCCGCATGGCAGGTGCCGCGCAGAAGATCCAGGCTATCGGCTCGTTGCTGCTGATCGGCGCGCCCCTTGTCATGGCTATCACCCGCAAGCCTTCCATCCTGCTGCTGGAGCTTGGAGCAGGCCTGGCCATCATGGCTACCGGCATCGTGGTTCACCTGATCACCCTGCCGGTAGAGTTCGATGCCAGCTTCAAGCGCGCACTTCCCATTCTGAAAAACGGCCAGTATCTGCATCCGGATGATTTGCCCGGCGCAAAGAAGGTATTGCGCGCAGCCGCCTTCACCTATGTCGCAGCAGCCATGGTTTCCCTGCTCGACATCATGCGCTGGCTTCGCATCTTGCGGTTCTGAAGTTTTCCCATTTCGTTGCCGGATTAGTCTCAATTTGAGCAAACGGCTTAAACGCACAGTAGTTGGCGTAAGCTAGATTGCCCTCTGCACAAGGGATTTATGTGCAGGAGGATCAATTCAGAATGACACAGTCAGACGAGACCAGAGAGCGCCGTTCTTGCAAACGCGAAGGCGGTTTGAAAAGCGGGTTCGCCACCAGCGTTGACGGTGCGCGGCGTGAAGCCTGTGTTGTGGGTAATCTTTCAGCGTCCGGGGCGCTGCTTCTGGTGGAAACCTCGGATGCAATACCTGAAGATATCATTTTGCTGATCGACGGCGAAAAAAACCGCCGCCCTGCCCACATTGTGTGGCGTCGGCACAACGCCGTGGCTGTCAGCTTCATCACCAGGGAAAACACCGGGGACAACGACACGGGCTGGATTTTTCCACCTGCTGCAATATCAGCCTGATAGAAATTTTTGGGGAGAGATATACCAATGGCAATGTTTGGAATCGGTCACAAGGATGGCGCGCACAGACGTCGTGCAGAGCGCCAGGAATGCAAGCAGTTCGGCACGCTCATCAGCCCATGTGGCAACTTCACCGAGCCTTGTCTTGTGCTGAACCAGTCACATACCGGCGCGCTTATCGAAGTGGAGTGGGCGGACGATGTAGGTGACAACCTGATGCTCGTGGTAGACGGCGACAAATACCGCCGCCCGGCCCGCGTTGCCTGGCGCGACAGCTTCCGCCTCGGCATCGAATTCATCCAGCAGACCGACACGCCGGAAAACCGCCAGAACTGGATCCTGCCGCTGCCGGTGCAACAATCCCTGCCCGACGACTATTTCGATTGATTGGCACTAAACATGGCTAAGGCCAGATAGGCTGTCTAAAGATCTTGAATGCCTGATCAACCTTGCATTTTCAATGGCAATTACGCTTTGGTCCGCAAACATCTGCGCCACCTCGAGAGTTTTGCTGTCGAACGGGCGGACTGTTTGGCGGTAGATTGTAAAAGCCCCTATGAGCCGATCTCTCGCCAACATCGGTATTGCAGTGAATGATCTGGCGCCTCCCAGATCAGCAGTGGCATACCTCAATGGGTCACCCGTTTTGTAGATGGACTCCGAGCGAACATCAGCAATGTTGATGACTTCACGAGTGGTGATGATCCGTCCCAAACCGGTTTGAGAGCTAACCTGGAAAGCACCTTGTCTGGATAACCACTCGGCAAATGCCTCGGGAATACCATGCATGTACGCTGCCCTATAGCCAGCCTCCGCATCATGCTCAAACAGGATTCCAAATTCCGCATCGCATAGTTCCAGTGCGTAGCCGAGTACTGCGGCGATCACTTCATCGACTTGCCCGTTTGAGCGGCTGATAATTGTCAAGACCTCACCCAGCGCACGCTCCCGGCTAACTGCCTCCTCAAGGCTCAGGGCCAACTCCGAAATCAGTGCGGACTTCTCCTCATCGTCAGGAAACGTAACCTGCGCCTCTCCATTGAGGACACCATGCAACTTGATTTTTGAGGAAACCCCCAGCTTGCGATAGATGGTCGCCAGATGGGTTCGAACGGTAGATGGTGCAACGAACAAGCGCCTGGCGATCTGGTGATAAGTCTCGCCACTGGCATACCCCATGGCTATTTCGCGTTCCCGAGTGGTCAGCGTGTCGTCTTGCACGAGTAGATCCAATTCTTGAATAACCAGAGATTGTGTATGTGGGGGGTGAATACCAAGGCTTTCCTATGCGGCAAATGCTGTAGACAAATTACAGCAGATGCAACCCCCAAATACATCATCCGCCCGATACTTCCCACAATGCTTTCGTCGTAGCATCCCTCCTGAATTCAAGCCGCAAGTCACTTAACCAGCCAATGGAGAATCAAACGATGGCTACGTACGAGACAGCAAAAAACTTTTTTGAAGCTTGTGAGACAGGCAAGGGTTGGAATGCATGCAAGGCGTGGTGTCATGACAGCGCATCCTTTTCTTGTCAGTCTGACGCACTGGCTGAGGTGAGAACCCTCTCAGCATATACCGACTGGATGAAAGGGCTCCTGACGCCGATCCCTGATGGTCACTACGAACTGAAAGCCTTCGCATTCGATGAAAATCGCAACACCGTTGTCGCTGCCGCTGTTTTTCATGGCACACAAACCGGCGAAGGTGGCCCGGTCCCTCCAACAGGCAAGACCGTTGCAGCGGACTACGCATATGTCATGCATTTCAATGGTTCCAGGATCAGCCATATGACCAAGATCTGGAATGCCGATCATTCGCTTCGCGCGCTTGGATGGGCATGACCGTACCAACCTGAGGAAGGTGCGGCAGCTGATATGTCTGCTGAACCTTCCTCCACCCACCCCCACTAACCTGCTCAACTGGACAGTCAATGAATTCGTATGTCTCCAATCGCTGGTCTGTACTCGCAGTGTTATTCGTGGTGCGCGTGTCGATGGCCTTCCAGTTTCAGGCAGTCGCCGCCCTTTCACCATTGATCATGAAAGAGTTTCAGGTTGGCATCGCAGATATTGGCCTGTTGATCGGGCTGTATTTTGCACCCGGCATCGTGCTGGCGTATCCAGGTGGTGCGATAGGCAAGCGGTTCGGTGACAAGGCTACCGTCCTTGCAGGGTTGGCTGTGATGGCCGCTGGCGGGATGATCGTGGCGACATTTGCGAGTTGGGAAATGCAGGTGACAGGTCGTCTGCTTGCGGGCATTGGGGGCGTCCTGCTCAACGTGCTGATGACCAAGATGCTGACCGATTGGTTCGCTGGAAAGGAAATCGCAACTGCCATGGGCATCTTTGTAAACTCCTGGCCGTTCGGTATTGCCCTGGCACTGATGACACTGCCCGGTCTCGCTGAGGCAACTAACCTGAATGCAGCTATGCTGGGTGTTGCAGTGTTGACCATGTTGGGGTTTGTCATCCTGACTGCGTGCTACCGTTCACCGTCTGATGTCCAGTCAAGCGCGGCGCAGAACGCGCCTTTGCGCGGTGTGGCTTTGTGGGCAGTTGTCTGTGCCGGCCTGACCTGGGGGCTTTACAATGCCGCATTGGGCATGATTTTCGGTTTTGGCCCGGCAATGCTTGCGGAACAGGGATGGACCGCCACATCGGCCAGTTGGGCAACCAGTATCGTTCTTTGGCTTGTAGCCATCTCGGTGCCACTTGGTGGAATCATTGCAGATCGCATGAAGCGGGTAGATGCTGTCCTGATCGCTGGACTGGTGCTGTTTGGTGCAATGCTGGTGATTTCTTCCCGGACCGATGCAGTGCTGGTCAGTTTTGTCATGCTGGGATTGGTGGCCGGGCTGTCTGCCGGGCCAATCATGAGCCTGCCGTCACGCGTGCTGGCCCCTGGTAACCGTGCTGTCGGCATGGGTGTTTTCTACACACTCTACTACGCCGTCGTTGTGGTTGGCCCTCTGGTGGCGGGTAGCCTTGCCAATCTTTTCGGCCGCATCAATATTGCCTTCGATCTTGGCGCAGGCATGCTTGTTGGCTGTGCTGTGCTCTTGGTTTTGTTCAGACACATCAGTGAGCCAAGCGTAGCAGCATGAGCGACCAGTTAGGGTTTTTTTCTTCGACTGGAGCAATCTTCCAGGTGCGGTCAGCAGTCTGTAATCTGGCTACTTGCCCTCGACCTGCCGGCCATAGTCTTCAGCGTCGAGCCATCCGCGTGAAGCGATAACCTTGAGATCATCGCCAACTTCCCATTCTTCCCAACCCCGAATGTTGGGCGGGTTGCCGGTCGTGGCGTCGTGCCCGGTGAAAGTCCATACAAAAATCACATGGCTCCCAGCGTAGCGGACATCATCACAGGTGAGCTTTAAATCCGGAACATCGGCGTAAAAACCCGCAGCCATGTCCTGAACGCATCAACGACCACTCCAGGGATCGCCTTTGTTGATGATGATTTCTCCATCTTCTGCGTAGAAAGCGGCCACCGCCTTGGCTGACTTGGAATTCCAGGCCGCAGTATAGTCTGCTGCCATTCGGGACACTGCTTTCAGATCAACCATCAAGACGCTCTCCCCAATCGTCACTTCGCTCATTTTGGCATATTCGCCTGTGCCTACTTGAGTAAGTCAAGGTCAGTTCATGGGAGCCTTGAGTTTGGAACTGGACCTGCGAGTGTTTGAAAACCGCTCTTTCCCCCCTCAAAAACTCTCCAGCCAGGGCCGGAGTTCGGTTTCCATTGTCCACGCAGACCTGTGCTGGTTCGCCAGATGCCAGTAGGTATCGGCAATCGCATCTGGGCTCAACATGGCGTCCGGCTTGCCCGGCTGGTCGGCGCGTTCAGGGCGCGCCTCGGATCTGATGCCGCCATCAATGTTCACATGCGCCACATGCACGCCGCGTGGCTGAAGCTCGCGCGCCATCGACTGTGCCAACCCGCGCAGTGCAAACTTGCCCATCGCAAACGGTGCCGACATGGCATAGCCCTTCATCGAGGCAGAAGCCCCGGTGAAGATGACCACGCCCCTGCCTGCCGATGACATGCGCTTTGCCGCCTGCCTCGCCACCAGAAATCCGCCATAACCCGTCACCATCAGCGTCTGGTAAACCTCCGCCGGGTCCAGATCCACGATCGAGCCGCGCACCCTATACGACGGGTTGTAGATCACCACATCCGGCGCACCCCGCTTTGCCTTGTCGAGGTTAGCAAACAGCACGTCCACCTGATCAACCTGTGATGCATCACACTCGTAAACCTCCGCCCCGACCTGCTGCGCCAGTCCGGACAGTTTGTCGGTCTTGCGCGCGGCCAGTGACACCGACAATCCCCCGGCATGAAACTTGCGCGCGATGCTGGCGGAAAGCCCTGCGCCTGCGCCAACGATGAGGATATGCTTTAAGGAGGTTTCAGATTTTGCTGTCATGGGCTAAACACCTGCGAAGAGGAAATCGGGATGAAACGAACATGACCACTTGTACCACAGTAAACCTGCCGCGCCACGCTGTCGGCACGCAACATTCGTTTAAGGTCTGGCGCTTCGGCAAACCGGGCACATCGCCAAAGATCTACATTCAGGCCTCGATGCACGCCGATGAACTGCCCGCCAGCCTGACCGCAGCAAAGCTGTTGCCAAAGCTCGTTGCAGCCGATGATGCTGGCCTTGTCACTGGCGAGATCATCCTGGTGCCTGTCGCCAACCCCATCGGCCTGAACAACGTGTCTCTGCGCTCCCATAATGGCCGCTATCACCTGCCGACGGGCGAGAACTTCAATCGCGGCTTTCATGACATATCGGATGAAGTGCTGGCAGCCATAGACGGCAACATGGCCAATGGCCGCGAGGCCGACACCGCGCTGGTGAAGGCAGAAATCGCCAAGGCGCTGGCTGCTGCCAAACCGAAGAACGAGGCGCAATCGCTTCGCCTCGAACTGATGAGGCTCGCCTGTAATGCCGACATCGTGCTCGACCTTCACACCGATTCTGACGCGCAGATGCACCTTTATCTGGATGAAGACCACTGGCCGGAGGCAGAAGACCTGGCAGGCCTGCTGGATGCAAAGGTCGTCATGTTTGCGCGGGCCTCCGGTGGTGGTCCGTTTGAGGAAACCATTGCCTGGCCCTATGTCCGCGCCCGCGATATTTATGGCGCAGACGCACTCGACCTGCCGCTGACGGTGGTGGTTGAACTGCGCGGTGAGTATGACGCCACGCATGAATATTCCGACCATGACGCAGCCGCACTCTACCGTTTCATGTGCAGTCGCGGGGCCATAAATGAGGCCGCTGGCGAGTTGCCGGGGTTCGATGGCGTCGCGGCGGACTTTTCCGCCACCGACACCCTGACAGCCGCCGCGTCCGGCATCATTGTCTTCACCGCTGACATCGGCCAGATGGTGAAGGCAGGCGATGTTGTTGCCGAGATCATCGACCCGCTGTCTGATGGCGACATGGTGGTGGACCGCATTACCGCCGCAGCAGACGGGTTGTTCTTTGCCCGCGCAAAACAGCGCCTTGCCTGGCCCGGTGAAACCATCGGCAAGATACAAGGCACGGCCTCCCTCGCCCACCGCACCGGAAAGCTGCTGTATGACTAGAGCGTCATCCTGGAAAATGGACTCATTTGGCCGGATTAAAGATGCCCGATTCAAAAGTACCGGAGCAATTTCATCCATCCTTGCGGATGGATATTGCCCTAAAATTGCCGCTGTGATCTTGCTGCTGGTGTGCACGGCTGCCCATGCCGCTGATGGCCACCGGTTCTCGGGCATTGTCCTGTCGAAGTTCTGCAACTCGGCGCATAGCGCCAGCTATCATGACGGCATCTGCGCCGGATACATCACCGGCATTGCAGACGCCATGATGCGCGAACCCGGCATGGACAGGAAACTGTGCATGCCGCGCAATCTGTCCACGTCGGATTTCTCAAAACTGGTCACCCGCCACCTGGCGCGCAACCCTGAAGATGCAACCGCACCCGCGGCAGACATGGCCCGCACCGCGCTGCTGCGCACTTTTCCGTGCAGTTGACCGCCGCGGCCCCCATCAATATTTTTGGCCATACTGTGGCCATGATGTTGATTTTTATTGTTTATGTGGGAGAGGATCAGTTATTTCCCACAATGGTTCCCGGGACGGAATTTTTAGTACCCCTCTTTTTCGCTGTGCGCGTAACGCATGCCGGAGAAGAGGTTGGCGTCAGTGAGTTGAGTAAGATGCGTCCCGACCAAAGCAAGGATTACTTTGCTGTTCTTGGTGTAACCCCCCAGGCAGATCCGGCTGTTATGAAGGCCGCCTATCGGGCGTTGGCGAAGAAATATCATCCTGACCACCATACCGACAGCGTTGGCCCTGCCAGGGAAAAGTTTCTCGAGGTGCAGGAGGCCTACGAACTCCTCAGCGATGAAGAACAGCTTGCGAATTACATGCATATGCGAACCCGGGTGCAAAACGAGGAAGCCGCGGCCGCCATGCGCAACCAGCGGCCCACGGTTTATCTGCGTCTGGATGACAGGTGGGATCATCTGGTTCGTGAATATCCCGACCTTCGCCAGTATCATGCAAGGTTTTGCCTCACGTCACCCAAGCTGGGCCAGCAGTTCAAGCTCATCATTCTCGGAACGTCGAACAAAAGCAGCTATCGCAAGATTGCAACCAGAATGGAGCGCCAATTCTACAGGCGGTATTTCAGCTACCATCGCGATTTGCAAACACTCGCCCGCAGACTGGCTGGCAAGCGAAGACGGCATGCATTGCGCGAACTGTCACGCGAGATCAACGGCAGGCGGCTGCTGTCAAGAAGCTACCGGCGCACGTTGCTCAACCGCTACGAGTCGAGATACCTGAAGCCCAATGCGCAAAGCGGCGGCGGATACAGACCACTGCAATTCAGCCTGCCCGGAGTGCCGCCCGGTGCCAATGCTCGCCAACCCCCGCCACGCGCGACAAAAATACCGACCCTGTTCCGGGTTGCGGCCTGGTTCAGCATGGGTGTAGCACTCTTCACCAACACCATGTCTTTTTAGGCCCCAGTCAGCAGCAAGGCCTCATCGCGCCAGCAACGCCTTCACATCAGCTTCATCCGGCATCAGCGCCAGGCAACGGTGAAACCAGTCCTTCACCGGGCCGTCCTCCACAACCTGAAACTCCGACACGACCGCAGCCCACATCAGCGAGCCGAAAATGATACAGTCGGCATAGTCGGGCTGATCGCCGCCAAGCCACGGCGCAAGGGACAGCGCCCGGCGCGGCGTTGCCATGACCATTGCGTTGAAGCCTGCAACCCTGTCCTCGCGCCCTGCCTGAAATTCCTCCAGCGTTTTGCCAAACCGCTTTTCGCGGCTGGTGCGGAAATATTCCCTGTCCTGCGGCGACAATATCTTCCACACGTCGAGTACGATCATCGACGCGAGACCGCCAGTCACGGCAGTGTTGGCCCAGGCCTCAATCAACCTGCAATGCGCCTCGGCACCCTCACCGCGAAACAGCGGTTTGTAAGCGTGCATCCTGTCGAGATAGAGTGCGATGTCAAAGCTGTCCGTGATCGCACCATCACTCGTTTCCAGCACAGGCACTGTCTTGCCGGTGCCACCACAAATGGCAGGGATTTCGGTGAAGCCGACCGGCACGGCCTCCGCCTTCAGCCCCTTGATGGCGAGGCCCAGGCGGATGCGCCAGCAATAGGGTGAAAAGCGTTGTTTCCTGTCGCCGCACAGTTCATGCAGTTTCATCACATATCTTTCTTTTGTGATTTCAGAACAATGGCTTGGGCAACAACACAATGCTCGCCGTTAAAGGTTATCGACGGGCTGCCGTGCAGTTCATATCCATCCTCCAGCGCCGCCGAAACCCGTTCACAAAACGTGCGGTCATCCGTGCCAGTCAAAACCCGGTACCGCAATTTCTCAGTTGTCATTGGAAAACACCGCCCGCGCATGTTCGATACTGCGGTCCTTGTCTGTTACGGCAAAACTCTGATAGCCACGCGGCGTCAGACCAAGCGCCTCGAATCGCATCACTTGCGTCCTGCTCAATGGCCAGGGCGGACCGGTGATCTCTGCATCTTCCGGGCGCGTTCTGCAAATCACCAGCAGCTTGCCTCCCGGTGCAACAAGGCTGGCCAATGCCTCAAACGCCCTGTCGCGTTCGGGCTGCTTCAGCGCCTGAAGCGTGTAAGTCTCGTGTACCAGATGGAACTGCCCCAGCCATTGCCCTGGCGGCTCAAGCAGGCTGGCAGCAGCATAGTGCACCCGCGTTTCAGGAAACCGCTTTTGCGCCCAGTCAATGGCAACACGCGACAGGTCAAACGCGGTGACATCATAGCCCGCGGAAGACAGTGCCTCGGCATTGTCGCCCAGTCCGCAGCCCACATCAAGTGCTGAACCTTCGTGAATTTCACCCGACCGGGCAATCCACTCGGCAAGGCCGGGGTGGGCCTCTTCATCGGCCCATGGCACCATGGCAGGGTCGCCTTCAGCCCGTTTGTAAACCTCATCAAACCAGGCCAGCGGTTCGCCTCTTGCTTCTGCGTCGGCCTGAATGGATCCGGTTGCCTGACGTGCCTTCAACCGCCTTTCAGCGAAATCTTCACTCATTGGCATGGTTTTCCTTCTCGCCTGCGGCTGCTTTCTTGTCCCAGCCGCCGCGTTCGTTCTGTTGCCAGTAGGTCGCGGTGAAACCGTCCGCCGTTACCGATTTCCATTTTTGCCGCGCGGCGTTCAGTGCGCCTTCATTGTTGCCGTCGAACATGACGATCACCCGCTCCAGACCATCGGGAATGCTGCCATCTGCTCCATCCACCAGGAACCTGACCTGTGCCCCGTTGGGATTTTCATCACCTTTTGTCAGCCAGATCGGCTGGTATTCGCCATCGCCGTCTGCCTGCGATCCGTGCGCCAGGAACTCGTCATCGCGCCACGACCACAGTTGCTCGGAAATCTCGGCGGTGCGCTCATCAGAAACCGTTTGCACCACAGCCCTCCAGCCGCGCTCCAGGCTTTTCAACAACAATTGCGGCAGCACGTCTTCGAGACGCGCGCGTTCAAGGTGATAAAACAGGATTTCCATCATGCGCAATTGATACTGAAGCGATGGCACTTACGCCATGGTTTTTTGTAAATTTCGGCGCTAGGGTTGCGTTCAGTGTGCGGCAGGACACAAATGAATCAAGAGGAAGACTGCAATGAGAAAGCTGGTTTTGGGCGTTGCTGGCGCGTTCGGCATGTTTGCGGGCAGCCTGACAGGCGCAAATGCAGCCGGTGTGTGTGACTGCTGCTCCGGCACTGTTGAGGATTTGTGCATGTCGGCCTGCGATAGCGCCAAATCCTCAGGCGGCATTTGCAGGCCAGTGGCTTTTTTTGGCGATGCAACCGGCATTGGCGGCGAAACCCCGCTCAATGGTTTCAGCTACAAGGATCTCACTCTGGAAGGTTCGTCGCGCCAGGAACTGGAAGCCCTGCGGCGCTGGCTTGAGCGTGAGCGCCGCAACGCCGAACGGCGGGCCCGCAAGGATCTGCGTGATTATCGCCGCAACCGGATCAGTGCCGATGAACTGACCACTTCGCGACTGATACGCGAAGAAGCCATCACCAACTACCAGCTTGGTGTCCAGAAATACCTGGCCAAAGGAAATTGATCCTTACGTAAAGGTGATAAGAAGATTGCTGACATAAGGTTGTCAGTTGGCTCGTGGCAATATGTCTGCTCAGCCGAATTTCGGAAACTTGCCGCATTCAACAGGAGACACCTGATGCAGGCCTTTGTGACCAGCATGGGAAATCTGAACGCAGGATTCATGGTGGCAATTACAATTGAAGCCAAGCCAGGCAAAGGCGACGAAGTTGCAAGAATACTGGAAAGTCTTACAGCGCCGACCATGCGAGAAGAAAAGGTAAAATTCTTCGTGCCATACCGTTCAACTGACAACCCATTGTCATTCTTTGTGTATGAGCTCTACACGGACAAAAACGGTTGGGACGAGCACAACAAGTCCAAACACTTTCTGGCCGTCGTCGATGAACTTGTTTCGCTTTGTGCGAAGCGTCAAAGAATCCCGTTTGCACCGTTCAATTCGGCACACGAAGCCGGGTAGAAGTGAAACGAACCCCTACTTCTCGTAGTTGGCAGCCACCAGGCGATCAAGAAGCCGCACGCCCCAGCCTGATCCCCACGACTGGTTGATCGGCGTTTTGACCGAATCCATCGCGGTACCTGCCACATCGAGATGCGCCCACGGAACATCGTTGACGAAGCGCTGCAAAAACTGGCCGGCCGTGATTGATCCGGCCAATCGTCCGCCAATGTTCTTCATGTCGGCAATATCCGAGTCGATCAGCTTGTCATATTCTGGCGCCAGCGGCATCCGCCAGACGCGCTCACGGGTCTCCTGCCCTGCCTTGGCCAGCTGTTCCGACAGTTTGTCGTCGTTGGAAAACAGGCCGGCATGCTCCTTGCCAAGCGCCACGAGAATAGCACCTGTCAGCGTGGCCAGATTGACCATGAACTTCGGCTTGAAACGGCCTTGCGTATACCAGAGCGCATCGGCCAGCACGAGGCGGCCCTCGGCATCGGTGTTCAGTACCGCGATTGTCTGACCCGACATCGAGGTGACCACATCACCGGGGCGTTGGGCGTTGCCATCAGGCATGTTTTCAACAAGGCCCACAACGCCAACCGCATTGACCCTGGCCTTGCGTCCGGCAAGCGCGGCCATCAGCCCGGTCACACACGCAGCGCCACCCATGTCGCCCTTCATGTCCTCCATGCCGGCGGACGGTTTTATGGAGATGCCGCCGGTGTCAAAAGTCACGCCCTTGCCGACAAACGCCACCGGCTTTTCACCCTTTTTGCCGCCGTTCCATGTCATCACGCACATATACGGCTTGTGGCGCGAGCCCAGCGAAACACCGAGCAATGACCCCATGCCCAGCTTGGTCATCTGCTTTTCGTCGAGCACTTCAACTTTCAGACCCATCTTTGACAACTTTTTGATTTCGTTGGCAAAACTCTCAGGGTACAGCTTATTGGCCGGTTCGTTCACCAGATCGCGCGCAAGGTGAACACCGGTTGCGATTGCTTCCAGCGAAGCGTACCGGGTGCGGGCGCCAGTGGCCGCAGAGATCATGATTTTTGCCGAGGAAAGATCCTTGCCCTCAACCGGTTTGGACTTGTACTTGTTGAAGCTGTAGGTGCGCAACCGCATGCCGGATGCAATTCGCGCAGCAGCGTCAGCAGGCGCTATCGAAGCCTTGCCCGGGATATCAGCACAAACCGTAACAGCCGTCGCATCAGCAGACTTTGCCGCCGCGGCAATTGCACCACCAACATATTCGAGCGCTGTCTCATCCAGGTCTGCCGGTTTACCGACACCGGCAACAATCACCCGCTGCGGCCCCGCCCCCCTGGGCACAAGAACGTCGAGGGTTTTTTCCTTTGCTCCCTTGAAGCCTGCCACCTTGATTGCATTGGAAATGGCGCCTGAAAGGGCTTTGTCGACGGCCTCGCCATCGGCGGACAATTTACCGCCATCTGCCGCAAGTACGATTGCAATGCCGGACTTGGGCACAGAGAAGCTTGAGAAACTGATTTTCATGAAATGGTCCTGCGAAAAAGCGTGTGGAAGGTCGGTTGATACACCAATTTGTAGCGAGGCGGCGGGTTGCTTGCAATGGGCGGCAGATGCAACACTTCGCCGAATGCGGGGCGGGTCATTCACCAACTATTTACCAGCAGCGCACTTGCCGGTGATTCACAAGCCCAAAAAGATTAATAATCTTTAGTCAAGCCCTTCTCTTTACAGGGTAAAGCAGGTTAAAAGTCTAGGGAAGTGAGGGTGTTCGTCTGATTGGTTGCGCACAACGGGTGTTTGCAATTGACCAGCCGCCTTTGTTCATGTTGGCCGGTGGGATGGCTGATGTACTTGAATTGGCCGGAATACAGGGGAATTTGGCATAGCTTATTCGGGCAGATACGGGATTGCGGCTTCGGCGTCTCACGCGCGCGCGCGTGCGCGGTCTCGCACGCATGCGCGCGCGCGCGTGCTGGTTCTCGGCTGCCTTTCCGTGCTCAGTGTGATTTCCCAAGCACCTTCCCCTGCCATGGCGCAGTCGGCCATCAGTGGAAAATCTGATTTCGCCAGCATGCCGCGCACGTCACGCAAGACACCGCCGAAGGGCACCCGCGTTGACGTCGATGCCGACCAGATCGTTTTTGACGACCGCAACAAGACGGCTGTCGCAACCGGCAATGTCGTGCTGACCTATGGCAACTATGTCCTGATTGCACGGCGCGTCAGCTACAACCGCGAAACAGACACTATGCGGGCCGAGGGTGAAATTCGCCTGCGTGAGCCCGGCGGCAACATTCTCGAGTCTGATGTGCTGGAACTGCAAAACAGGTTCCGCGACGGCTTTGCCGAGCATATCCGCCTGCTGCTCACCAATGAGGCAATCGTCACCGCCATCTACGCCAAGCGCCGCGATGGCTATCTCACGGTTTATGAACGCACCACCTACACCCGCTGCCGGACATGCGTCACCGCTGATGGCACTCCGGCCTGGCAGCTGGTTGCAAGTTCAACCACACATGACGAACGTGAAAAGACAATCGAGCACCGGGATGCAAAGCTCGAAGTGCTGGGAGTGCCGGTTTTCTACTGGCCTTACCTGTCGCATCCCGACCCGACGGTCAAACGTGCATCCGGCTTCCTGATCCCGCGCTTCAGCCATTCGAGTGTTTTCGGTTTCGGCTACGAGCAGCCGTATTTCTGGAACATCTCGCAGAACATGGATCTGACCATCACGCCGAAGATAACCTCCGAGCAGGGACCGCTGCTTGATCTGGAATTCAGGCACCGGCTGGCAAAGGGTGAATATTCAGTCAGGGGTGTTGGTGTCTATCAGTTCAACCCGGATGACCTGCCAAGTCCGGGCGATGAAAGATGGCGCGGTTGGTTTAACACCACGGGCAAGTTTGACATCAACAAGCGCTGGAAATGGGGCTGGGACGGCACCATCGTGTCAGACGATACCTTTGGCCGCGAATACGACTTCGATGAACGCACCGAAATTGCAAACCTGATTTACCTCAACGGTATCCATGACCGCAACTACACGACGGTTCGCGCCTACAATTTCCAGGGCCTGCTGCAAAATGACGATCAGGACACCTTCCCGACGGCAGCCCCCTACTTCCGCCACGACTACACCTTCGACTTCCCCGTGCTGGGCGGTGAACTGGGTCTGGATACGGACATGTACAGCCTCTACCGCGACAGGGCATGGGTGCCTTATGACACCAACCCGCAAACCCTGGACGTGGTTCAGGGTACGCGGCAACTGCGCGCCACCACGCAACTGCACTGGCGCAAGGAAATCGTCACCGACCCAGGCGTGATCATCACTCCGTTTGCGCGGGTGCGCGGTGACCTGCTGGTTTCCGACAATGTGCCGACACAGCGCGTGGACAATTCCGAACCGCTGGTCAATCAGGGCGAGATAACCGAGGCGCGCATCCTGCCATCAGGCGGTGTGGACATTCGTCTCCCGCTGGTCAAGTCAGACAGTATGGGCACCCATGTCCTGACCCCGATTGCACAGATCATCTCGTCGGTCGATGAAGGCGACATTTCCGGCTGGGGCAACGAGGACGCCATCTCGCTCAACTATGCCGCATCCAACCTGTTTCTGGAAAACCGTTTTACAGGCAATGACCGCTATGAAGGCGGCACAAGGATCAATGCCGGGTTCCTCTACACCCTCGGCTTTGACAACGGCACGTCGTTCAACGCCAGCTTTGGCCAGTCCTACCACATTGCCGGCCAGAACAGCTTTGTAGCCGGTTCGGGCCTGAGCAACGACGTATCCGACCTGGTGGCAGCAATCTGGTATCAACCGGCCGAGAACTGGAAAATCAGTTACCAGGCCCGCTTTGACCAGAGCAGTCTGGCCATTCGTGAGCAGGACATCGGCGTCAGCGGCACCTATTCACGCCTTAAAACTGCCCTGAATTACGTCAAGGTGGACAAAGCTGTTGCTTACGGCAGACCGAACGATCTGGAGCAAATATGGGGATCGGCGGAACTGGATGTCGGCAACGGGTTTAGCCTGTTTGGCGGTGGCAGATACGACATTGCCAGTGATGAGTTTATAGATCGCTACATCGGCCTTGGCTGGAACTGCGATTGCGCCAAGGTTAGCTTCCGGTACAAGGAAGAATTCCTGACCGACCGCGACACTGTGCGGGAACGCTCATTCCTGCTGGATGTTGAACTGACCACACTTGGCAGCACGTCGATCAGCTCGGGCCTGTAAGGCGAATGAGGAAAATGCAAACCATGGAATTTCTCAGGCTGAACAGCAACAGGCTGGCGCAAACCGGCAGGATCAGTCTTGCTGCGGTAGCTCTGGTTCTTGGCGGCTGCGGTAAACAAGCAGACCTGTACGACTATTTCGGCGACGACAAACCCGCCGCCAGCGCACCTGCCATAACTGGCCAGCCGATTACACCACCGGATCAAAACCCGTCCAGCGCCCAACCGGCCAATGCTCTGGCCGACAATGGCGGCCTTGGCGACACAGATACCGCGCTTGCTAATGCCCGTCCTGATTCCAACGGTGTGCAAAAGGTCAGCCTCAAGAATGCACAAGGCGTCGCTGTAACCGTTGATGATCTGCCAATTACCAACTTTGATATTTCGCAGCGCATAAACCTGGAAAATGCCCTTGGCTCGCAGATGTCTGCCGACCTTCCCACCCGCAAGCGTATCCTTGGCACCCTGGTGAATGAGAAAGTCGCAAAGTCCAAGGCCAAAAAATCCAACTTCAACATTTCCGACCGCGATCTTGATGAACGCATCAAGAGCATGACAGAACGCATGAAGGTGTCGCCTGCCGACCTCAACAAGCGGCTTGCCGAAAAAGGGGTCAGTTCGACCACACTGAAAACCCAGATTGAAGGTTCGCTGTACATTCGCTGGGTCATGGCGCAGCAGGATGTAAAGACGGACATCAAGGTCGATCAGGCCAAGGTGGACGCCAAGTATAACGAGATCGTTTCGGATCCCCGGATGCGCCCCGTGACGGTTATTACCATTCAGCAGGTTGACCTGCCGGTGGAAAAGACCTCCGAGGCGATGCGCCAGCAACTGTTGTACGCGCGTGCCATCGAAGCCCGTCAGGTTATGGAGCGCTACAAGGGTTGCAG
>Ga0307379_10004554_pt1 | contig 19745 bp, 20 predicted proteins | sample UN2MG_FD_202237 | JGI IMG/M metagenome (GOLD analysis project Ga0307379, IMG submission 202237) | Soil microbial communities from Risofladan, Vaasa, Finland - UN-2 | ecosystem: Environmental > Terrestrial > Soil > Coastal area > Acid sulfate soil | place: Finland: Risofladan, Vaasa | collected... | reverse complement strand
AGGAAACTTGAGCCGCAGGCGACCGTTGATATCGAAGAAGGAAACTTGAGCCGCAGGCGACCGTTGATATCGAAGAAGGAAACTTGAGCCGCAGGCGACAGAGGTGGCACCCATGGAGGCAAGAAAGAAGGTTTTATTGGTTGACGATGACGCAGATTTCGTTGCCATGAACAAGGCGCTTTTGGAGCGGCACAGCTATGAGGTACTTGTTGCGTATAACGGCACGGAATGTCTCGATAAGGTCCGGGAGGATATCCCGGACCTTATTATCCTTGACATGATGATGACCACACGAAATGAGGGATATGGTGTTTCGAGAAAGCTTCGGAGCTCAAAACTCACGAAAAAAATCCCTCTGCTCATGCTCACTTCTGTGAATACGGTCCTCCCCATCAAGCTCGAACCTGACGAGAAATGGCTGCCGGTAGACCTGCTCATAGAAAAGCCCGTTGAACCGGAGCTTTTGCTCGAGGTCATAAGGGAGATGCTTTCAGAGAAGCCTGAAAATAGTCCGGGAGAATGACCGATGAGAGTGAAAAAGAAGACCGTAGTGCTGATTGATGACGACCAGGATTTCCTCGAGATGAATCGACGGCTGCTCGAGAAAAACGGATACATGGTCAGCTGCTTTGACAATACCTCCAGGGCGATACGCACGATGCGGGAGCAGAAGCCGGACCTTGTTGTAACGGACCTGATGATGACGAGCATGGATTCGGGGTTCAGGGTTTCGGCTGAGATAAAACAAGACCCCTCACTCGGTGACATCCCCGTCATTATCGTCACCGCGGCATCGAGCCGTCGGGGCTTCGATTTCAAGCCGCACTCCTCTGAGGAGCTTAAGTGTATCAACGCGGATGCATACTTCGACAAACCTGTTTCGCAGCACGAATTCATGGCCAAGGTGCGGGAACTCACAGAAGAATGTATGGAGAACGGAAAAAATGTATGATGAAGATATACGTGTTCTGGTGATCGATGACGATAGAGGAATCCGCGAGGGCTGCTGCAGGGTCCTAGAGAAAGCAGGGTACGAAGTACTTTCAGCGGATGACGGGGAGCGGGGTCTCGATATCTTCACACATGAGAACGGGTTTACCGCAGCTGTCGTTGACCTTCAGCTCCCCGGAATAGACGGTATAGAGCTCACAAGAAGGATGCATGAGGCGGACCCGGACTGCGTTCTGCTTATTATTACCGCTTACGCTTCCATAGAAACGGCAGTACAGGCGATAAAACAGGGTGCGTACGGCTATATATCCAAACCGTTCACCCCGGACGAGCTCCTCCTTCAGCTGGGAAACGGGCTGAAGAAACGGGCTCTCGAACAAGAGACCCAGCGCCTCCGAGAGGAGCGTGAGAAGAGTCTCGTTGAGATTGCGCAGGAACGTTCACGGTGCAGCACCATAATCAAGTGCATGGCAGACGGCGTTCTTGTGGTGAACAGGGACCGGAAGATCGTGCTGAGGAACGCTGCTGCAACACGTGTCTTCAATGGGCCCTCTTGCCCGCCGCTGCCCTGTCACCTCGACGATCTCACCTGTCCGGTGCTGAGCGGGCTTATCGAATCGATCTTCGATGCCGAAGAGGTTTCCCTCATATTATCGAAGGAGATTCCCGTAGGAGACGGCACCTATATGGTGAATATCAGTCCTGTAACAGAGGCTTCCGGCGAAAAGTGCGGAGCAGTCGTGGTGCTGAGAGACATAACTGCGAGGAAGAAGCTTGAGACTGCGAAATCGATGTTCGTTTCTATGGTCTCCCATGAGATTCAGAGCCCATTGGCGGTTGTCGAGGGGTATCTCGGTATTATCCAGAACGATGTAATGGGAAACGACAGGGAACAGTACAGTAAAATGCTCGGACGTTCACTGCTACGGGTGAGGGCGCTTCGGGAGATGGTTTCCGAACTCATGAACCTGACGGCGATAGAAACCGGAAACTTCGCCATCAAACGAACACCTATCGATATAAACGAAGTTTTAACGTGTACTATAGACGGCCTGCGGGACAAAGCGGAAAGCAAAGCGATTGAAATCTCTATGACTGCGGTCGAGTCCAGTGGCATTCGGCAGGTTCTCGCTGACAGGAATGCCATGCAGGTCGTTTTTAAAAACCTTATCGAGAACGCTGTGAAGTACACCCCACGGGGCGGGAACGTGGTGGTCGCGGTCGAAGAGAACGGTCTTTATGCGAGGGTGAGGATCAAGGACAACGGTTTCGGGATGAAACCGGAGGAGAAAAATAAGATCTTTGACGAGTTCTACCGGGCAAAAAACGGGCTCACGGCCCGCATACCGGGAACAGGCCTCGGGCTCAGCCTCGTGAAGAGACTCCTCGACCTCCAGGACGGAATGGTATCTGTTAGCTCAGAGTACGGAAAGGGAAGCGAGTTCACGGTTTGCATCCCGCTGAGCGACTGATCCTGTAACAATACAGCATGTTTAAAATGGTACTCGATGTGAAGCTGAACGGGAGATCCATGTCATCCGCTTCATTAGAAGTAATCTAAAGTTCAACATATTTGGCTTATCTTTTTCATTACCCAAAGAAGCACAATACGAATACATTAAAGGGATAATTATTACTGATGAGCATCGATTAATAATTTTCAAAGATCAAGAATACATCACAGAGTTCCAATTTATGTTGTATTAAACAACATGTACACGATGTAAGCAAATACTAGTGCTACTAAAAAATGTCAACGATGTTGTGCTATTTATGAATTAACAATAAGTAAAGATATCTTTTAGGAATAAATAATGGAGTTCTTTTAGCACAGTTATCAGCAAATTGTTACTTAGGGGCTGTTTAATATGAAAGCCGTTGTCTATTATGACGAAGAGACAATCAAATGTGAAGAATATCCGAAGCCTGATATACAAGGTGGCGAAATACTAGTAAAAATGAAAGTATGTGGGATTTGCGGTGGAGATTTGATGCATTGGTATCGAAAGAAAGCAGCTCCGCTGGTTTTAGGTCATGAAATTACAGGTGAAATTGTTGAGCTGGGTAATGGGGTAGAGGATTTCACGCTTGGAGATAGGGTATTTATTCATCATCATATCGCCTGTTTGACATGCAACTACTGTGTGCATGGGGACTATATCCATTGTTCACAGTTTTCAAAAAACCGCATCTATCCAGGGGGGCTTGCAGAATATATTAAGGTATCTTCACCAATTGTTCGAGGTGATGTTCTGCGTCTCCCTGATAATATTTCTTATGAGTATGGGACTTTAATAGAACCACTTGCATGTTGTATTAAAGGTATGGCGAAAACAAAACTTAGACCGGGAGATTCATTGGGTATTATCGGTGCAGGCCCTATCGGGATCATTAATATCGAATTAGCAAAAAAAGTATTTGGTGTAGGTAAAGTGATAGTCTCGGACATGCTCGAAAATAGAAGAGAGTATGCTGAGGAATACGGAGCGCAAGTTATAGTTAACCCTTCGGAAAGATCCTTTGTCGAGGCCACACGAGAATTAACGGATGGTATAGGTCTTGATGCAGTAATCGTTACCGTATCAAGCTCTCATGCAATTTTAGAGGGTATAGAGTCTGTACGCAATGGTGGAGTTGTGATTATATTTGCTCCACCACCTCCAGATGCTGTAATGACATTGAATCCGAATGCGTTATTCTTTTCAGAGAAATGGTTAGTATCGAGCTACACTTCATCGCATATTGAAACAAGGGAAGCCTTAAAATTACTGAGCTCAGACACAGTGGATTTACGAAACCTCATAACATGTACCTTTGAAATGGAAAAGGCGGCAAAGGCTTTTCAAATGGCGGAAGCAAGAGAGGGAATGAAAATACTGATAACAAACAGGTAAGGATGCTTTATCTACCATGGGAGGAAACGATATTTACTTGTTATAGACGTCGGCACAGGAAGTGGGCGGAGTATAATATTTAATGAAGGAGGGGAACAGGTCTCTGTCGCACAGCGAGAATGGTCCCATCCAATAGATCCGCAATACGACAATGCAGTGGATTTCGAATGTGTAGAGAATTGGACACTGATATGTGAATGTATACGAAATTCAATAAGCAAAGCAAATATCCACAGTAATGAGATCGTAGCCGTGACAGCAACAAGTATGCGTCATTTAGTAGAAAAGAAATTGGCAACCCCAATGTGGAAAGCACCGGGTACTTAGTATATATGTCTATGTAGAAACCTGTAAATTCGGAGAAATAACTATCACCATGATGGACAATTTAAATGATAAAATAGTATTAGTCACAGGGGCCAGCAGGGGCATCGGTAAAAGTATCAGTTTGCTGTTGGCTAAGTACGGAGCTCATGTGATTCTTTCAGCAAGAAATGTTCAAAAACTGGAAGAAGTGAAAAATGAAATTGTGGAAAACAGAGGAAAAGCAACGATAATTCCTGTCGATCTTGCAAAGGAAGAAGAGATTTTATCTCTATTTGAAAAAATACAAAAAAAGTTCAAAAGACTAGACATAATAGTTAACAATGCTGGAATTGGCTACTATGAAGATCTGGTAAATTTTCCGATTTCAAAGTTCGATGATATGTATATGGTCAACCTACGTGGTACATTTTTATGTTGTCAGCACTCAATGAGATTGATGATTCCAGAAAAATCAGGATATATCATTAACATCTCGAGTATGCAGGGCATAAAAGGATATCAAAAACAATCAGCATACGCGGCAAGTAAACACGGAATAGTCGGGATGACCAAATCCCTTTCCGTGGAGGCACAAAAATATAATATTCGTGTCTCTGTAATTCTTCCAGGAGCAGTTGATACGGAATTAATAACGGATGCCCGACCAGGACTTGAGAAGTCGCTGCTAATTTATCCACAGGATATATCAAAAGCTGTGCTTTTCCTGCTTTCAATTTCGAATAGAGCAATGGTCGATATGATAGTAATTAGGAGAAGCACTGCTACCCCCTTTTAAATATTATTTGAAAATATATTGTGAATACCAATATTAAATTTCCGGAAGTCACCGATTTAGATTATCATATCTGGGGAAATATAAGCGGGTTACCGATCTTATAGGCAAACCAACACTAAACCATAGAAAGGCACCCGCACATGGAAAAAGAACATCGGTTGTTACAAGCAAGAATACTAAGCGTACAAGGATACAAACAAACCGAAATAGCTGCGATGCTCGGTGTGTGTTTTACACCTTATTGAGAGGTGAAAAAAGAGATCCTATGCGCGCTTGTATCGATACATAACTTTATCGAAGCTTCTCCCATTCGGACCGCATAATGATGTTTTTGGGGTCGATCAGGTGATCTGTCGCAAGTATACCGTCCAGGTGGTCGATTTCGTGCTGAAGCAGTTCGGACAGGCCGTTCGAATACCTACCGGAATTGTTCTTTCCGGTCTCGTCCTGGAAATTGACTGCTATACTCTTATGGCGGTTGATCTTGACAAAGAAGGAAACGTCGAAGCTGAAGCAGCTGTCCCATACCTCGAACATTTCAGAGCTCTTGTATGATATCTCCGGGTTTATCATGTACAGGGTAATATCCGGAGTCTGGATATAGATGATCCGTTTTAAAAGGCTGATCTGGGGAGCGGCGAGCGCCCTCCCTATCTTCTTTGTTTTTTGTAAGTGTGTGAGAGTATCACGCATATCATCGAGAGTTTTCTGAAGAAGAGGGCCGAAACCGGTAACTTCGGCTGACTTTTTCCTTAGGATCGGGTTTCCGATCTGAAGCACATCCCTGATTGCCATATACTTTCTCTTGTCTCGTTTTACATGTTCAAGAAATATTCAGTATTTCTTTGGCCCTTTTCAAATCCTGTCTCTTGTACAAGAAGCTGGACTCCGCGGATAAATGTCTGGCCCCCCGCAGTCATCCGAATGCGTAATAGACTGTATACCGTTCGACTCGAGAAGCTGTCCGGCCAGTTCCGCTTCTGGATGATTGCCGTACTCTGCGATCACTTCCAAATCGCTTTGCAACATTACAAGCCCCTTCGGATTACAATAAATTAATAGATCGGGTTCGACTGTGCCACTGTTTTCTGAACAGGGACCGTTCTGCCGGCCTAACCCCTATATCTCACATTAGTGCGGTTTTCTAAACAATTGCATAGCAATGGATTTAAATGATGACTTGGCAGATGTAAAAAATAATATTTACGGTGAAAAAAGCGGCTGTAAAAGCATCGGGTTAACCGTGCACCGTCCAAGCGCGCTTGGTTACGGTTTTGCTGCCAGAACGATCCCTACCGGCAGCCCGGCGAGCGACACGGTTTCTGCGTCGAGTATGGTAAATCCGGCATCTTTCAGCGCGTCCTCGACATGGATGGGACGGCAGTCGATCAGCCCGGGATATTTGCAGTGCGCCCATTGATAGAGCCTTGCCAGGAGGCCCGGGTTTTGTTCTTTTGACATTGCAACAACGCAGATTCGTCCGTTTTTTCGAAGGACCCTGCGACATTCGCCGAGAACGATCGGTATCTCCGGCGTGTCGAACAGCTCGAGGGTGAAGCTCATGAAGATCGTATCAATCCCATTCGACCCGAACGGGAGCGCTGCCGCATCGCCGCGCTTGAGAACAACACGTTTCTCCAGCCCAAGCCTCCGTAGCCGCGACAGGGTGACTGTGAGCATCCCGTCCGAAAGATCGATTCCGTAGACCATGCCTGAGCTTCCGACAGATCGGGCGAGCGCCTGTATCCCCTTTCCTGTACCGAAACCTATCTCGCACACCGTCTCCTTCTCCTCCACCCTCAGCTTCCTGAGCCCCTGTATCCTGCACTTTCTCTCAAAAGGTCCGGCAAGCATGCCGTACCACCTGCTCAGCCTGTTGTAGAGCTTCCTTGCCTCCTCTTTCGATCGTGTGACTCTACCTATCTCCCCATTGGGATTGTCCATAGTCTCCGTCAGTATCGGTTCCATTAAATATCCGGGGAAGAGGGAGAGGGTCCCTCAAATTAAACCATGACAAAATACTACTCCCTATTGTATGGCGGCGCAAGAAAAAGTCTTCTATGTCTCCCGCAAATCACAGTTTTTACCGTAAACTTACATAACACACTGCCGGATCCTAAGTTAGCTTTGTGAAAAAACCGCACTAAATCCTTTATACCAGGAGGAGATGAACCGCAAGGATAAATGTACGGCAGTAAGGAGTACGAGCAAAAGAACTAACGGCCTGGCGATAAGGGTCCGTTCGAACTGCAGTATGAAAGTTTGGTATAGGGCGGCTTCAGTAATAATCGGGAATAATACGATATACCTCTTGATAAACGAAAAAGAAGCCAGTAAAATGAAACGAAATCTATAGAGATCCTGAGGGGAGGTACGAATGAAGGTCGGTATGTACAGTATTACATACAGAGGGGTCTGGTACGACGGCGGGGCAATGGATATGAAGGATGTGATGAGGTTCATAAAAAAGGAGGGATGGGAAGGAATCGAGTTTGATACTGAGCGCCCGCATGCGGCACCGATGGACCTGTCGATCGATGAGCGAAAGGCTTTGAAAGAGCTTTCGGGCGAGCTCGATCTCCCCATATGCGCTGTTTCTCCGAGCTGCGAAATTTCAAGCCCGGTACCAATCTACAGAGAGGCCATGATCTGCTATGTCAGGGAGTGTATCAAGCTTGCATATGACCTGGGGGCACCGATTTGCAAGATATTCGCAGCGTGGAGGGGAATCACGGTTTATGATGGGCTTGGGACCTACAACGATACGTACGGGGCAGATCCATACCCCTTCTGGAAGGGCGACAGGAGAAACTTCGTGCTTGCTTCTTTACAAGAACTTTCACGAGTTGCAGAAGATTACGGCATAACGCTCGCTCTTCAGAACCACGGTCCTGATGTCGTTCACAGTTTCAGGGACGTGCTCTCGCTGATAGAGGAAGTCGGGTCTCCTGCATTCAAAGCCTGTATGGATCTCTGCAACGAGGAAAAGCCAGGCATAGAGTCCGCTCACTACGCAAAGGACATGGTAAAGAGGACGGGCGATTTAATGGTTCATTCCCATTTTAACGGTGAGTTCGAGAGAAAGCCGGACGGTGAAATCGATCTGACCTATGACGAGTTCTTCGGTGACCGTAAGCCCTCGTACCCTGCTTATGTGGAGGCGCTCGTCGAGTCGGGTTATAAAGGGTTTATGAATTGGGAGTTTTGTCATCCTGCAAAAGAGAACGGCGAGCCCGCTGGTATCGATTATGTACATAATCAAACACGATTAGCGCTCGAGTATATGAAAACCTTACGGGCCGAAGCACAATCAAAAATATCGGGAAAAAAATAGTCAGGCTGGTTGTTCCTTTCGTATATTGTGCAAAACCGGATTGCGGCTTCAAGAGGCGTTGGTATGAAAAGCGAAAAGAGGAGCAGGGAGCTCCATGAGAGGGCTCTCGTGATAGACGGTCATTCGGACATGCTCAACGATGTTCTCCCGAAGCGTAACCTCGGGAGAAAACATGTCATTGAGGAGGACTGGCTGCCGGAAATGAGAAAAGGCGGCATCGATGTCAGGGTGGCCGCAGTGTTCAACGAAGAGGAGTATGTCCCGGAGCTCGCGCTGAGGCGAGGGCTGGACCTTGTCTCCGTACTCCTTGAAGAGATCGAAGAGTCAAAAAGCCTCGTGCTCTGCACGACCTGTGACGATATCAGGAGGGCAGGGGAGAACGGGAGGACGGGTTTCATACTCGGCATGGAAGGAACTGAACCGCTCGGCATGGACCTGCACCTCCTCCGCGTCTTCCACGCGCTCGGTCTGCGGATACTGGGCTTGACTCACAATCTTCGCAACTATGCGGCCGACCCTGCGCAGCTGACTCCGGCCGAGACCGGAAAAGCAGGAGGTTTGAGCTCTTTCGGTGTGAGGCTGGTTGAGGAGGCCGACAGGCTGGGAGTGCTCATCGATCTTTCTCATATCAGCGACACGGGGTTCTGGGATGTCATCGAGCGGACCGGCCGGCCTGTCATCGCCTCTCACTCCAACGCCCGTGCGCTGCTCGATCACCCGAGGGGTCTCACGGACGAACAGATAAAAGCCGTTTCCCGGAATGGAGGGGTTATAGGGATCAACGCATGCGCTGTACTGGTCGGCCGGAGCGAAGAATCGACGCTGGAACAGCTCATACACCATCTCGATCATATCGTGAAAGCCGGAGGTATAGAGTGCGTCGGCCTCGGCCTAGATTTTGCCGATTATCTAAAAAAATATTTCAATCCTGAAGCGGCGGCTCGCTACCCGTATATGGGGCCCGTGCAGGGTCTCTCCGGCGATGCTGAGGTCCCGAAAATCACAGAAGAGCTTCTCAAAAGGGGCTACTCCGACTCGGATATCGAGCTGATACTGGGGAAAAACTTTCTCCGGGTTTTCGAGAAGGTATGGGGGTAGCTTCCGGCCGTCATGCTTTGTGTCCTGACCCTCCCGGCAGGGACGGCTCAAGAACATCCTGTATACCAAACTCAAATATATTGCTCGGGGTTTTTAGAATATTGGTCTGGAGCCGGGCCATTCTGTGCGGTCGGTATATGCTGAAATAGAAGTTATGAAGCATAATGAGTGTGCTGTTGTCACGTGCCCTCGTAGGGAAACTACAGCGTAGTTCAGAGGATTCCTGCTATTATAAGCCCCACAATAATTACTGCCGTCATTAAACTGAGAACGATACGCCCTGTCCAGCGGTGCATGGTTCTGAATCGTTTTTTCTTTTCTGTTTTTACTTTGAAGATCGCAAGCCCAAGGGCCAGGGCAGCGATGATCAGCACTGTCCCGACGAGCCCTGAAATAGAATGAGGTAATCTGAAGTGCACTCCTGTGCTGACGGAAACCATCAGTACGGCAGTTGCAAACCCGGTGATTCCGCTGATGCCTCCTGTCCATTGAAGGCGTCTATGCGCCTTGAGCCACCAGCGTTTCTTTTTAAAGGCCCCGGAGATTATCGTTCCGGCAAGCAGGAGTGCAAAGGACAGGGACATCAACACGGCATGAACCGGCCAGAGCTCGGGGTATCCCAGACGCAATACACTCGTAGCGTTATCAGCGAAGACCGAATAAAGGGGGAGTAAAAGAAAAACCGGTAAAAAGAAGCGGAGAAATATTTGCGGCATTGTGAACTCCCTAAAAGAGAGTGGTTAGATATGATATTATAAACCATTTGAAAGGAAATTGATGAAAATTAATAAGTCCTTTGAATACGGCGGACGACTGCGCCTCTATTTCCGGAAGCGAATCGAACAGGAGAACAGAGGGAACTTTCATTATTCACCTTAATGCTCTGTTTTCACCGGTGCCTTAAATCCGTCCTGACCATAGACCCTCAAAACCGGGATAATAAAAGAAACCCGACGGGTACCAAAAGGATAGTATCATAAGAGGACAGGACCGGCCGGGATGAAAAACGCATTTATACGCTACTGTTGTTCTGAAAAAGATCGATCCCGATAATATCATTTACGAACCCGCTACACACACTTCTTGCCTGAAATTTCATCGATATCCAGTCGGAGCACAGTGGTCCCCTCAAGGTTCTTTTCTTCAAACTGATGACTGTGTCCTCCGACGTAGTGGTGCATAAGATACCCGAGAGCTTCTATCTTCTGTTCTCTTTCAGTGACAAACGAGATCTTACCGGTACCTACTACGCTCCTGTACTTCATTCCGCAATTGCATCTTACCTCCGTTTTTCCCAATGCGTGGTCGATATCGAATTGAAAGCAAGCGAGGTTATTACATTTTATCATATCTATCTTTTTGCCTTCTTTCGCACAATGAAAAAACAGGCAGGGGTTTGCACCTTTTCTAAACCCGAAATTCATCGTCACTATATAGGGAACATCGTTGTCGGAAAGTGCGATCCTGCACACATCCGACTTTTCAATAATATCCTCTATCTCCTGCAGGTCTTTGATCTCCCTCTCTTTTCTTCTCATGTCTGTTCACTCCATCCGGATTATAAAAATCGATAGTGTCCGTATTTTAACTGTAAAAGATATCCCCATTCCGCTTGGAGGGAAGAACAACGCTCACAAATAACTGTAAATAGTAAGTAACAGAGCTTTTAGCGCTTTGTTCACCATAAACATTATTTTTTACATCTGCCAAGTCATCACTTAAACCCATTGCAATGCAATCTGATTGCATTGCAATCTTTGAGAAAACCGCATTAATGATTCTTTCCGCACGCTCTTCTGCGATGAAACGGTAAAGCTTTATGGAAGCCCCATATTATACAGGATCGATATGTATTGTAGGCTCAACATTCATTTTTTCTCGAATCGTGTTTTCAAGATTATCGGCAATTGCATGGGCATCCAGCAGGCTCATCGGATGAGGAAGCTGCAGATGAAAGGTTATTTCAGTGTGCTCGCCGTATTTATGCATATGAAGGTGATGGATACTGTCCTTTTTTATTTTGAATTCGGTGAGAAGATTTTTCAGGGCGGACTTGAACTCATCGTCCGGTTCTTCTCCCAGAAGCGGGCCCGTCGAGCCCTTCAGAATATTGAATGCGGCATAAAAGATAAGAATCGAGACTGCAAATCCCATCACGCTGTCTACCCACCAGATATATCTGCCGATCAGGATACCGATCAGGATTAAAAAAGATGCGATCGAATCGCTTCGATGGTGCCATCCGTCGGCAACCAGCGATCTTGAATCGATTTTCTTCCCGATTCGAATCGAATACTGGGCGAGTACCTCCTTGAGCACTATCGATATGGCGAATATGATGATTGCAAGGTTGTTAAAACTGGCAGGCTGATGGCCTCTGAACCTCTGTATCGATTCGCCGAAGAAATTAAATCCTACAATCGCAAGAAGGGAACCTATTATTATCGATGAGATGAGCTCTGCCCTTCCATGTCCGAAAGGATGTTTTTTATCGGGCCGTGTCGAGGAAATTTTGAAACCAACTATCACAATAATCGAAGTCAGCGAATCGGACAGTGTATGCCAGGCATCCGCAACAATCGCTATCGAGCCGGTAGTGAAGCCGGCCCAGTATTTTAAACCGAATAATACCGTATTGACAAAGATGGAAAGGGTGCCTTCGAAATAGCCGTAAAACTTTTTGGTTCTTGGTTTGCGCGACCTTTTATCTTTCCTCATTTCGGGAGGCTCCTTTTACTCTCCGTTTATTATTAAAAAGCTTGCCGGGTTATTTGAGATAAGCGCATGCGAACAGTTCCTGAAAAGTTTTTAGTGTATAGCGGCCTTATTCACTTATATCAGTATAAACCGAATTAATCGTAACATCAACGGAACATTTCTCGCGCGACAGCAGATATTAACACTGAAATGTGAATAGCTTCCCGGAATTAAATTTGAAATCTTTGCATTCAAAATCCCAGATATCGTACCTTGATATTTTTTAAATTATCGTGGTCCGGGAGCAATAAGTATTTAAAAGTATGTACCGGCCTCCAGAACCTGGGGTTCTAACCCCCATTTCTCACACAGGAATGAGGGGTTCAATCCCCGTTTCTCATGACCAACAGCAAACTGTAAGTAACGGGGATTTTGGCGCTTTGTTCACCGTAAATATTATTTTTTACAGCTGCCAAGTCATTATTTAAATCCATTGCTATGCAATCTGATTGCATAGCAATCTTTGAGAAAACCGCACTAATGTCATACTATAAAACCCCCTTCCCTGCTGTTTGTTCTTTGGGTGTTGATTCTGCAGGCCTCAACCTTTAACGAAACGACGGGTGTAGGGGGAGGGTTCATACGGATATTATTATCTTTCTTCTATACAGACAGTATGCTGTTGCACTTATCGCACTCAGTATAAAAATTGATTCCATGATAATGACAACAGCCGATGCTTCGATGTACCATCCCGGGCCTTTCGGGAAGACAAATACCGCAAGCAGGATGAAGTGGAGAAGATAAAGGACGATGGGGTTTTGGCCCCACCAGCTCAAAAGCCCGAGGCGCCTTTTACAGATATCCGCAAACAAGTGAAACAAAGAGAACAGCAGGCCGCCGGTGCCTAAACTGATGAGCACGTAGCTCGCCGAAACCCTGTTCTTGCTTATTGGCAACCACTTCGAAAGTAAAAGTGCGGCTGCTATTGCTGCTATAGAGATAAATACAAAAAAATATTTCCTCGGGTTTTTCCTGTAGAAAATGTCTGCAAAGACGGTGGCAAACAGAAGAAGTGCGGCCCAGCTCATTGTGCCTATGATCCCTCCATGAGACGACCCCAAAACGAAATGAAGCAAGTGTGTGTTCAGAAACAGCTGGTAGACTGCCAGGAAAGCGGCTCCGATTATAAACCGATAAAGCGTGCCGAAAAAAATAAACGGCAGAACAATAAGGCCGGTGCATCCGATTGTCTGGAGTACTCCCCAGGAATATATGGTGTCTGAAAATCCAAAGATTTCTTCACCTGAGGAAAGAATGACACCAATTCCGCAGAATATGAGAAATCGTTTCAGAAAGTGGCCGATCATTTTTACTGTCCCGGATTGAGCTTTTCTTCGTAGCGCGGATTGTCGATACGAAAGCCCAATTGCAAGAATGAACAGAGGAGCGATGAGGTCTGCTACAGTCAAGCCGATATCTTCCGAATGCTTCATATACGCAGGGACGGTTTCGATTCCAGCAAGGTAGTTCGCGAGGACCATGAGAAGGATAGAAAACCCTCTGAACTGATCGATAGATGGAATTCTCGGCCGGGTCCTGGTATCTGTCGGCATTCTCTTGGTCCACCGGATTATCTGGCGCTATGTCAGATGATGATCCGAGCGTAACCGAATCGGTTCTCGTCAAAAAGCAGTCTCAACTGCAGAAACAGTAATAAAGACGGCTAGTCACGAGCCGGGCCGCAGTGATATGGGCTTCGGCCCGAATGAGTGAAACGATCGAATAAGGCCCTTTTAACAAAGGCGTAAACGACGGTAGTAGGGGGCGTAATGTCATACTGTCAAACCCCGTCCCCGGTTACCCCCCCCTCCTTCGGGTGTTGATGCCGCAGTCCTCAACCTGAACGAAACGACGGGGGTAGGGGGCTTCAAGCAGTAACCCCTGATCAGAGAGAACGAACCGAAAGCAGAAACTCTCTGATACCCCTTAGAAGCATCTGAACCGCCAGGGTCGTGAGAATCATGCCCATCAGCCTTTCGATCGCCTTGAGCACCCTCTTTCCTAATAACCTTCCTATAAAACTGGAAAATAATAGAATGATTACAGAGAAAGACCATGCAATGAGCAGCGCAAAAAACCATTTGAATATAGATTGGGGATACTGCGTCGTTAACAGGGTTACTGTAGCTATTGTAGAAGGCCCCGCGATGAGGGGAACGGCCAGAGGTACGACCATCGGTTCATCGGTTTGTTTTGAATCCTCTATGGGAATATCTCTCGGAAAGATCATTCGTAATGCGATGAGAAAAAGAATCACCCCTCCGGAGATGCTTAATGCGTATTCCGAAATACTCAGGCCTGCCAGGATATAATTTCCGAAAAAAAGAAACAGTACCAGTATACAGAGGGCTATTGCCATCTCACGCAAGATGATTATTTTTCTTCTTTTGGGGGGAACACAACTCAGCTGAGACAGAAATACAGGAACCCCTCCAAACGGATCCATCACAAGTATCAGGGTGATCATGGCTGAATAGATTGTCATGGCTTTTTCACGCCCGTTATAGGATGTTTTTCATTTTACGGGAACATATTAAAAATATGAGATAACATTAGCGCGTCATCCGGAGAATATAATACAAAAACCGTGCTGTCCCCCGGATAAGGGCAGAACATACAATAGTCCGAGTGTCATGCCCAATCTTACAAACTGAATTTAGTATAGTCTCCAGCAAGTATGTACAACTATTTTGTAAGCCTTCCCCTAATCGCGTATTGCGGTCCCAGCGTACACAAGCCAGTTAACAGTCCCTGCAGCAGAACAAATCCTCTTCTTACAAAGGTCCGTCGAGTCCGGTCGGGGATCGGACCGCACTAATCGAACTTTTTTGTCATTGATCTGAAAAAAACAGTCGCAGTCTTAATTTTTAAATTATCATGGTCCGGAAGCAGTAAGTATTTAAAAGTATGCACCTGCCTCCCGACCCGGGTCTCTTCTGTCATACTGTCAACCCCCGTCACCTGTTCCTCTTTTTTCCTCCCAAACGACGGTAGAAGAGGGGAGTCGTACTGTCATACTGTCAACCCCCGTCCCCACTGTTTTTCTTTTTTGAACAACGGATAAAATTTAGCCTATCGTTTCGCGCATATATGGCGTTTTGCCGTAACGAAGTGAAGTCAAAATGTACCGAAGCATATATGAGCTGCTGTACGCTGGACGGGCTGAAAATCGGTACAAAAAGCCAGCCATGGATGGCGATTTCTATAGTGTTTATTTCTGTGCGACGGCCTTCCCCTTCACGATCATCGAGATGCCGGCACTGAAGATCCAGATCAACGGCAGTAAATTAGCCGCGATCGAGGGGCCCCACCCTGCCGGGTTGTAGAAACCGCTGCTGTCGACGACCGGTCCGTACATCGATGGAATGGCCGCAAGGCAGAGGATGGCGCTGGCGTGGGCAACCCAGCCGATCCATTTGGGCAGCGCCCCAGTGGCCAAGATAGCGTAACCAGCCGAGACCATGAAGAGCGCCGTCACGGCGAATGCTATGGAACCGTTGTATATGAGAAGCGTACCCTCCACCAAGGCTCTTATTGCTGTAGGATCGGCCATGCCGCCGAGCGTGTCCAGGGCTGCGGCGCCCTCGAGCGAATCGGCAACCAAGGTGGCTGCCCACCAGACCAGGCCGGCTCCGAAGACCAGGGTAGCAACCCATTCGTACTCAGGCTTTGTCTGTCGGACCAGGTGGCGGAAGCCTGCGATGAAAACCGTAAAGCAGACGTACATACCTATGTCAATCAGCACTCGCGTGAGAACTATGACCCTGATGTCGGCCATGTGCTGACTGTAGTTTACAGCGTCGCTGATCAAAGGCCCGGCACCGGGAATAATCCAAAGCGGCAACTCGCACAGGAACAAGACCCCGCAGGCCAACCCGAATGCACCGGTCCAGCGAAACACTTTAAAATCGTCCATACTAACCTCCTTTCATAATTAGAATAGAGCTGAAAGATGATTTACAATAGCTTTATTACCCCGTTACATATTATCATGCTCGCCAAGGATGGCGGGCCATTTATATAATTCTGCTTCGGCCCGGCTCGCGTCTAACTCATGCATGTTCGCATTGCGGATATGCCATTCTTATGTGCAGTACGTGCGCTCTTTCTTTTTGTGTTTATCTAAATCATCAAATCTGATGATTTTACATTGGGATGATGATACCGTTTATTGTTCTCAGTATTTTTACCAAATTGGATTGCTGATCCGGGACACCATTGAAGACATGCAAAGCATTGCTCACAAGTGTGCTGCCAAGCCGGGCTTTTCTTAATCATTTCAATATTATCAACAGGACATATCTTTTCACATGTCCCGCAGCCTATACAATTTTCATTAGAATGAAAACCATGATCCATTAATTGTCGGCTTTCAGAAAAAGATAAGGCTGTGTGTCCGGCATAACCTGCCATTTTTAACCATAGATATTTACCAAGTAATTCTTTCAACTTGATAAAATCAATTGATTTCAATAAGATTTCTGCGCTCGTTTCATAAACTCCCTTTTTTCTATGGGTAACAAAACTGGTTATTGTTTCAAGTTTCTTATTCCAATCAGAAAACATTTTATTCTGTTTTTCAACAGATACATCTTTGAGCGTTATACAGATAGCAAATTTCTTTAATGAAATTGAAGGTATAATGTAGTTGTAGGGCATACGTACAGTAAATCCAGCCACAAGTTTCCCGCCTTCTGCCTCAATTAACTGTTCTAAATATCTTATGGTTAGTCCGGGACCTTTACCGCCATATGTGCAAACTCCAAATATATACTTCTCATAAAAGGTGTCAACTTTGCTTATAAACCGTTTAACTATATTGGGTAAACCGGAATGATAATCAGGAAACACAATTCCTACAACTTCTGCTGATATATTCACCTTTTCTGAATGTACAATTGCAGCAATAGATATCAATTCTGCATTAATTCTATCTGCAATGTTTTTAGCAACAGAAAAAGAGTTACCTGTTCCTGAAAAGTAATAGACTGCTGCATTCACCATGGTCATCTCAATATTGATATCTTCTGTGCGCACTTATTGCATATAACTCATTCATATCCGCATTGAGATTGCACTCTTTGTGGGGAGGGTAGCTGTATTGCGGATAGACACCATATTACAATTGTATACAAGTTGCCACGGATTTCAAATTTATGTTTATATATATCTGAAAGATTATGGAACGGGGCATCCGTAGTACAGACTTAAGTCCTCTCATTGTATTCGAAAAGGCTGTAGGAACACTGGATTCGAGAGAGGTGCTCATTACATTTTGTTATGTCAGCCATTTTTTCCTTGATCATTTGCTCCGAAGGTAATACGATTCTTTGGGAACACTATTAAGGGGGATGGGTTGGCAGTAGTGCGAAACGAAGAGCAGACGAAGTACTTTCTGAAGAGCATCGGGTTTCCCGACCTCAAGATCCATCACGCAATCAACCACTATGATTTCACAAAAGGGAACCGGAAGATCCTCATCATAGGGCCCATGGGGTCCGGAAAGACCGAGTTTTCAGCCCGGATCTACAGGGACTCACTCATCTCGCTGAAAAAATCCGAGAAGGTAAGCAGCCACACCAAGGAAGGGAACGCCGACCGGAGAAACATATTCTATATTCGTTCCAAGATAGACAAAAAGAGGTTCGAAGACTACCCGGAAGATGCGCTCGCCTACCGGAGCGGGTACGAGCGGCTCGGGAACTGCGTGGCAAGCATCAGCGACTCCTTCGAGCTGGAGAAGATAATCGGAAACCACCCCGAAGTGGGGACCTGGATTATTGATGAGGCGGGGTTCTTTGACGAGCGTATCGTATACGTGATCCAGGACTTTTGTTCCGAAAGAAAGGGCATAAACTTCATTTTTCCGATGCTCATTCTCAACTTCAGGAAGGATGTTTTCAACCGGACCTCGAGGCTCCTCACGGAGGTTGCAACCGACGTATTTCCCCTTACTGCATATTGCGAGCACCTCGACTGTATTACAGATTCATATTATACCTATAGATACTATACTATTGAGGGCGTCGAGTGCCCTGCGCTCTACTTCGATCCGCTCATCATCGTGGGCGGCGACAAGACGTTCAAGGACCCGAAGATCCCGAACTATTCGACACGGTGTGACCTCCACCACTATCTTCCGGGCAAGGAGTATACCTTTCTTACACTCAAGCCGCTCGGTGCGCTCGCCTACGGAGGAAATACGGGTCCCCTTTTAAAGGAGCTTCACAGCATGAAAACCGAGATCCGGAAGTCGGAGATATTCGCTCAATTCGAAAAAAAGTATACAACAACAGACACGAGGGGCCGGATCATGATGAATTCGCTCAAGGCTGGATGCATTGCAGAGAAAGCGATGATTTACCTCTTCGCCGAGGAGAACCTACTGAGCCTGGATCAACTCAGGCACCTGGCGGCTGAGATAAAGGCGGACAACGACTATATCAACGACCGCCTCATGGAAGCGAGAAAGCTGAAGCTTTAAAACATAAATGGAGTGTGCACTACAGTGATGAATCTGTCAGTAGGAAGCAGCATGCCTGTGCCCGGTACAGGAGCTTATCATGGAGCATAAAGGGGGCCGTCATTCCCTGAATGACGAACTAAAAGATGCTCACATTCTGGTCGTGGATGACGAAGAATCATTCAGGCGGATGATCAAGGATGTATTGAGGCAGACCGGGATCAGGTGTTCCGTGGCGTCGAGCGGTGACGAGGCCCTGAAGATCCTCGATCGAGAGCCCGTGGATGTCGTCATCGCGGATATACACATGCCGGGCATGAGCGGGATCGAGCTGACGAGAGTGGTAAAAAATGAGTATAACGCCGACGTCATAGTCCTCACAGGTTTTGTGGAGGATTTCAGGTATGCGGAGATCATAGATATAGGGGCGAGAGATTTTATTCAGAAACCGGTGAGTGTCGAGGAGCTTCTCGTGCGGATAAAGCGCGTGATAAGGGAGAGGACGCTCCTCTCGGAGCGCGATAAGGCGGAATCGGACCTACAGCAGAGCCTCGAGAGTCTTCAGCGGGCGCTGAAAGGGATTATCCAAGCGATGGCCGTGACCGTAGAAACAAGAGACCCCTATACCGCGGGACACCAGAGGAGGGTGGCGAGCCTGGCATGCGAGATCGCAAAGCAGATGGGGCTGTCCGATGTAATTATCGATGGGATCGGGATGGCCGGCATTATTCACGACCACGGTAAGATATCAGTGCCTGCAGAGATCCTCAGCAAGCCCGGCTCTCTCACCCAGCTCGAGTACGGGATTATTATGACGCATCCGCAGGTCGGCTATGATATCCTGAAGACGATAGAGTTTCCGCGGCCTGTGGACCGGATGATACTCCAGCACCACGAGAGGTTGGACGGCTCCGGATACCCTTCCGGGCTTAAGAAGAGAGGGATCCTCCTGGAGGCGAGGATCATCTCTGTAGCGGATGTTATAGAGGCAATGGCCTACCACAGGCCGTATCGGCCCGCTCTCGGCATTGATAAGGCGCTGGATGAGATAAGAAAAAACAGCGGCGTGCTCTACGATGGGGATGTAGTCGATGCCTGCCTTAAGATCTTCGAGAAGGGTGGATTCGAATTTGACTGATGTCG
>Ga0307379_10004551_pt1 | contig 19751 bp, 18 predicted proteins | sample UN2MG_FD_202237 | JGI IMG/M metagenome (GOLD analysis project Ga0307379, IMG submission 202237) | Soil microbial communities from Risofladan, Vaasa, Finland - UN-2 | ecosystem: Environmental > Terrestrial > Soil > Coastal area > Acid sulfate soil | place: Finland: Risofladan, Vaasa | collected... | reverse complement strand
AAGGGTTTTAAATCCTGAGTGTAATCGAAGGGTTGTAAATCCTGAGTGTAATCGAAGGGTTGTAAATCCTGAGTGTAATCGAAGGGTTGTAAATCCTGAGTGAGCGTAGCGAATCGAAGGAGAAGCCTTGATTCAAGGCGATAAAATAGCCTTAAAGAGACTTTAACGAAAGACACCTGCTTCCCCAGTAAGCATAAAAAAGACTGATAAAACAGTCTATCTTATTTAATAAATGTGAAGGACTGAAGTATTTGGTTGTCTATCTGTGCAGTAGGACTTAGGTGAAAGCAGTACATATTACCAAATCTTGGAACAAGAATTAATTTTTGGCCTACTTGGTCTTTGTAAACCATCATTTTCCCTTCGGTTCCGTCAATAGAAACGGTATTAATAGGCTTCCTCTCTTCAGATGGTTTTTGTGTAAAAGGACCACAGCCAAAATACTGATATTTTTCATACCAATCGTCAGGGTTTAAACCTTCGTTGTTAGACAATACCCATAATGAAAAGTAGTTTTCTAAAATTGGATTAAAAGAAGTTGATGATGAATCTTCTAAAACAGTACCAATTATCACTTCTGGTGGAGAATAACCCATCATATCAGTAAAAGCGTTAACTAAATCTGGATTGCCGAGTTTTTGTTTATATTCAGCAAGAGAATAATTATTTACCTTATAATTTTTTTCTGGATACCTAAATGAAAATTTACCTAAAGAATTTGAATATAATAGCCAATTATCAATAGATATGGTAGTAGGAGATGGTGGAAATGAAATCGGTATAGAAGAAGGCTTTGTTTCAATAGGAAATGGTTTTGGTGTAACCGTCCTGATATTTTTTTTTAACTGATAATTCTGAAAAGTAAAATAACCCGCTACTCCTACCGATAGAAATAATAAAAATAAAACTACAATTAAACATTTGTCAGATTTTTTTTAGATTCAAGTGGAATATCTGGAAGTTGTGCTTCTTGAGTAACAGGTTTAGAAATGGGTTTAGGAATAGTCCGGACAATTGGTTGTCCCATAAACTAAGTTTAACATATAGGTTCTAATATAGTCCACTAACCACAACTCGGATGAATTGTAAAGATATGCAAATCTAGAGGACATCCGAATGTTATTAAAACTTAAAAGTTGAAAGTATGGTATTAAAGGCTTTTTCTAATTTAGGAGTAAGTGGTTCAGATAGTTTACCTAAAGAAATTTTATATTCTAAATTATTTGCAAAAACATAATAATTTTTTATATTTGAATTTTCATTGTTTATTAATAAATATCCTTTACTATCCCCAATTTTATTAGTCTTAAGTTCAAATTGATGTCCTGGAAAAGTTAATTCATCATTAAGATATTGTTGAGGATCTTTTATATTGCCAACTTTTTTTACAGTAATACGACCAAGGACTTCCTTTTTTTGATCAAATTCACAGGTATTATCAAATATAATTTCTTCTTCAATTTTTCTGTAATTGAGCATAAATGGATCACAGTTATTAACCAATGGAATGTTTTTTGGATAACGGAAGCTTAATGGAACTTTATAACTTACAAAAACCTGCCAATTCAAGGTGAGTAATTGATTCTTAAAAAGAAAAAATATTGTTACAAGTAAAATAATTAATATGAATATAATAAGTTTTTTATCTAAGATAGTTTTTCTGAATTTCATAACTGATAATTAATTATAATAAATTACATAATTATATTTTGAAATCATAGTGCCGCCTTCTGCAGTCTTGACGAAGGAGACCCACTTAACCAGCTTTTCGTTCTGAAATCCCAATTTGTTTAGCAAAGAAATTAAGTCTTAAGAATTGCTTATAAATACAGAGAATATTTAATTAATAAATTTAATTGTTGAAAGGATTTGGTTAAAGATATTTGTATCAAATTGATTTCGCCAAGATTCTTTAGCAGCTATATAAAAAACAATAGCTAATACTTTTTTATTTAAAGGAACATATACAACTTTAACAATACTAATATTCTCATCTGGGATAATTACTACTGCTTTTTTATTCCCTAGCAACATTGTTTCTTTTCTAGAAGGAATAGTATCTCCATAAAATTCAATTTCTGTATCATTACTGTCTACCCACTCATTTATCTCAAGATTATCTAGGTTATCTTTAGGTAAATGAAAGATTGCGTAGGCTGAATCTTCTGAGCACGATACATCCTTTGTTGAGATACCTCCATATTTACAATACTCTACTCTAAATTCAGAATTATTAGTAAAGTCATTTTCAACAAACCATCCTTTGGGGATAGTAATTGTATATCCATAAATACTTTCAATAACTGTTTCACCGGAATCTAAAACTTGATGCTTAGGAATATAATTTTCATCAATAATATTTTTATCTGAAGAGGTTGGTGTCGATTTTGGTAATATCTTAGTACTTTCTGATGGCTGAGCTTGTGGTTGAGTCGAAGGTCCTACAACTTTAACACTTTCTTTCTCTCTGAACTTATTTTGATAAGCAAAATAACCAACTATTAGAACTATGGATAAAAGCAATAAAATTAAAAAAATAAATAACCACCTGTTAAATTTTTTCTTAGATTCAGGTGAAATATCTGGAAGTTGTGCTTCTTGAGTAACAGGTTTAGAAATGGGTTCAGGAACGGGCCGGACAATTGGTTGTCCCATAAACTAAGTTTAACATATAGGTTCTAACTTTAACATAGTGGTTCGGCTACTCTCACCATAAATCCACCAGCCCCAACAGATTTACTTATAAAACAGATTCAGTCTTATAATTTATGATAAAATTAGGATATGCTATCTTGTTTATAAGTATATGATTAAATTTATATATTTTGATATTGGCGGAGTGTTGGTTAAAGATTTTAGTAGCACCCACAAATGGCGGGAATTAAAGAGAAGTATTGGAATCGGGACAGAACAAGATGAGGCCTTTGATAAGTTTTTTGCTAATTACGAAAGTGAGATATGCGTCAATAAGGACATTGAGACCTTACTTCCCCTAATTACAAAAGAGTTTGGTCTAAGTTTCTCTAAAAACTACTCCTTTCTCCGTGATTTTGTAAATAGATTTGATAAAAATGAGTCAATAGTCCCAGTAATAAATTCTATTAGGAAAGATATTAAACTTGGATTGCTAAGTAATATGTATCCAGACATGTTGAATTTAATTAAGGAAAATAAGTTAATGCCTGATATTAAATGGAATGTAATAATTGATTCCAGCGTTGAAGGTATGCTAAAACCGGAAAAGAGAATCTATAAACTTGCCCAAAAGAGAGCAGGAGTTAATCCAAATAGAATGTTATATGTAGAAAATAGGAAAACTAATACTGAAGTGAAGTGGCAAAAAAGATGGGGTGGAAAACATTCCTTTATGATTCATCTGACTATAAAAAAGCAAGTCAAGACTTAATGAGGAAAATATCGGATTTGACCAAGAATACTTAGTTTGTAACAAATAAAAACTTTATTTTTTCAATTTCCTTTCTGATTTGAGTAAGGAACCAAAAATCTGAAAAACCCTTTAAATAAAAGCTAATTGCTAAGTTATATTAAAGTTACCCTTTTAGAGCAGGTTCTGAAATAATACCACTTAGCCAGCAAAAAAATCTTGCCTTGAAACTTACCACCAACTTACGACAGCTCGAACCTTATTTAATTTTCTCAGCTATCCCCGGAAGTGGGTATTACAAACTTTAATGAAGCCTTATTCACCTATAAAATGGCGGCTTATCGGTTGCCCTTGTCGAACCCAAACTTCAGCAGTACCATCCCTAGTTGAGGGATTTTGGTTGAGTTCCTGTTCGACTAATTGTGCCATATAAGTTCTCGCTATTCCTGAAATTTGATAGCTGGGATCCGGCTGACAGTCAAATACAACGGCAAAATCAGTATCGGCAAAAAGAGTCGGCTGTACGTGGATGGAAATAGGTGTATCCTCAGGTAAGCCTAACACCTCAGAAAGTTTTTTTCCTACTCCTTCAATAAATTTATGGTTTGGTTCAGATTCAGTTGTCGGTTCGACCTCCCGTGGTAAAGCTACCGATCCTTGTTGTTTTTTAGGTGAAATAATTAACGTTAGTCGAGGCTTTTTAATTAAACGGCCAATTCCTTTTAAATCTTCAGGCGGTTGGGTTGGCCCAGGAGCTTCGGGGTTACAGACAATAAAAGTGGTATTATCCCAGGCTTCGATAGTTGTTTGGGCAACTTTAAGGTTACCTTGGTTCGCTTTTACATGAATCTCTTTACCGGCTTGATTAATTTGTTTATCAGTGGGTTCAAAAAAAGGGTTTGGAGAATCAGGATACTCATTTGGTCCAACAGTATAAGAGATAAGAATTCCTGTTTGTTCGCCTTCACCCCCAATAACATTAATTTCGAGGTCTTCCGGGTCAGGCACTTCAAACAGCTGGTGTACGATTTTAAGAGACTTTAAGGCGAGTCCTTGAGCCTTTTGTACTACTTCTGGACCAACTCCTTTTGGAACTTCGACTGAACAAAGCGGCATATTGAGTAGTATTCTATCAACTTTCTCAAAAGATGGCTAAAACTGTTATTTTACTAATATGTAATTTAATATTGGAATCTCTGAATAGTTTGTCATAAAATAGGTTCTAACCTTGTCCTTCGACTGCGCTCAGGGTTGTAATCTTTCGAGTACGTTATAGTAGCGAGCATAGTCGAACTACTTAGGATAAATCGGTTCGGCAAACTCCTCATCGAGCTCCTCGAGTCTAAGAGACCTCGGAGTCGATGATGTGAACCGATTCTGTCTAAGCCTCACGGTCGAAGGCCAGAGCGAAATATAGAAAATTAATTGGAGAAATAAAGAAATGTTTCTAAAGCTACCTGGAAAAACTAATACTTTTGGAATTTATATAAAAACCGCCTTGAAAAATGGTATAAGGGTAAAAATTTTAGACCCAAAAAATCGCCTCGCTGAACTTTCTTATAAAAATAAAAATATTCTTTTATTTGATATGCTCTTTCCCTTTAATGCCGCCCTTCCTACTTTTTTGGCTCGCCAGAAATTCTTAACCAAAAATATTTTACAAAAACATTACATTCCTGTTTCCCCTGGCTTCCAAGCTTCATCTTTTAAAAAAATCCCCAGAAGAGTGTTTTGCTTCGACTATCCATTGGTAGTTAAACCAGTTATGGGCGGTCGAGGCGTCGGAATAACCACTAATATTACTTCTAAAAAAGAGCTTAAAAAAGCAATTAAAAAAGCCTTAGCTTTTAATGATCAAGTCCTTGTTGAGAAATATTACCAAGGGAATGATTTCCGGTTTCTTATTTTGGAAAGTAAAATTATAGGAAGTATCTTAAGACTTATACCGTCTGTAATTGGTACGGGAAAAAATACCCTGGAAACACTCATTAAAAATAAAAATAAAAAAAGAGTCGCTTTTAATAAAAAAAATAATGAAATAATCTTAAGAAAAATAAGAATTAATGATGAGTTAAACGAAATTATTCAAAAACAATACCTTAACCTTAGATCAATTCCTCCGAAAGGAAAAAAGGTTCTCCTATCTATGGTTGCCAATTGGTCTATGGGTGGTTCTGTTAAAACTTTTAACACGGCTTTTTTCCATCCGAACATCTTAAAAACTGCCATCAAAACAGTTCAAGTTTTGAAATTAAAGTTTGCAGCGGTTGATTTTATTATAAAAAACCCTAAAAAACCTCTGAACCAAAAAAATGGTGTTGTTTTAGAAGTAAATTCATATCCCGGCATCAACATCTTCCACTATCCTACTTTTGGCAAACCACAAAATGTAGCTCAACAAATATTAACCAGGTGTTTTATGCTCAACTAACTTAGGTAATGGGAAAACGGTAGAGCAACAACCTTCAAGGTACTTTTCTCCTTGTACCTCGGTAAAGAAATCAGCTTAAAATTCTGAAATCATGCCGCTTAGCCAGCCACGCACCATTCGGTGCATGGCTTCGCTAGAAGACATTACCGAATAGGCAGTGAGGGGTGTATCGAATGGTACGCCCCGAATTATGAAATTCTATTATGTCTATGTTCTTCAAAGCAAAATAAAATCTTTCATTTATGTTGGTTTTCTCCAAAAGAGCAACAACCTTCAAGGTACTTTTCTCCTTGTACCTCGGTAAAGAAATCAGCTTAAAGTTCTGAAATCATACCACTTAACCAGTTACTTTTTCTCCAAAATGCAAATCTAAATTTTTTCTTAACAATGCTATAATTCAATTTATGAATTTATCTGTCGGGACTCACTTTTCACCATCCCAACTTATAATCCTGAACGCAGTCGAAGGGAATTTGATTTTTACTTCAAAGTAGTACTCCCCAAGAAACAAAAAGAAAGGGAAATTATTGAAAGAGATTATTTAGGAAGAATTGTAGCTTCCAAAGTGCCTGAGCTGCCGAATTATTATGCTTAGAAACAAAGTAACCAAAATTATATTAGTATATAATTGACTTCGTGAACCAGATCAGTATACAAAAAATTACCAAAGACCCACTTATAATCACAAGTGAACACTTTCTCGGAAACGAAGAGAAAGTTGTTTTCCGACCGTTAAACAAAAATGACTCAAAGGCTTTCGGACAATTTTTAGAAAGTCTTTCGCAAGAAACTAGAAGCAAATTTGGTCCTCATCCTTTAAATTTTGCCGAAGCCAAAAATATCTGCGAAAACTTAAATTATTCGGAAATGTTGCGAATGGTTACTACAAATAAAAAAGAAGAAATAATTGGTTATCTTGTTTTATCTTTTCAGTTCCGAGATAGTCAGTTATTACGATACGAAGATTATAAAATTTCTCTTGCCAAAGGTCGTGATATCTGTATCGCCCCAGTTGTTGCCGATAGATACCAAAACAAAGGAATAGGCGGCTTGATGCTTAAGAAAACCATTGAAATTGCACACCGCCTGAGGGTGAAATACATTATTTTGTGGCAGGGAACGCAGTCTTCTAATAAAAGGGCAATTCATTTCTACAAAAAACTCGGATTTCTGAAGAATTCCGAGTTTGAAAGATACGGCCATAAGAATGTCGATATGACTTTAACTTTAAATAATAACTAAGTTGACTTCTACATGTTAAAATATACTCATGAGTCTTTCGTGTGGGATAGTTGGTTTGCCAAATGTGGGTAAGTCTACTTTGTTTAATGCTTTACTTAAAAAACAAGTAGCTAATGTAGCAAATTACCCATTTTGTACTATTGAGCCTAATGTGGGCGTGATTGAAGTACCGGATAAACGTTTGCCAGTACTGGCTAAAATTGTCCATACGGATAAAATTGTTCCCGCTGTAATCCAATTCTACGATATTGCCGGTTTGGTTAAAGGGGCCAGTAAAGGCAAGGGTTTAGGTAATCAATTTTTAGCCCATATAAGAGAAGTGTCAGTAATTGTCCATGTAGTTAGACTATTTGAGGATACAAACGTTGTCCATACGAGTAGTATTATTGACCCTGAAAACGATATTAAAGTTATCGATACTGAATTAATATTGGCGGATTTGGCTACCTTGGATAAACAAATCGAGCCTAAAGGTAAAATATCCAAGCAGGAAATAGAATATTTTAAAGTCATTAATATATTAAAAGATCAATTAAATAATGGTATTCCGGCCAGAAAAGTTGTTCTTGATAGAGAACAGAGCAAACTTATTACTCAATTAAATTTACTCACATTAAAACCGGTTTTATATGTTTTTAATCTTTCGGAAAGTCAGTTAAAAAACTATCCTGAATCCAACAGTAAAATTATCAATATTATGAAAAAAATTGACACCAGCGCTGATTTTTTAAGTTTTTCCGCAAAAATGGAAAATGAAATCTTGCCTCTTTCCGCTGACGAGCAACAGGAATATTTAAAAACTTATGGTCTTAAGGAACCAGGCTTAAACAGACTAATTAACAAAGCCTACCAAACGCTAAAGCTTATTTCTTTTTTAACAGCCGGTATTAAAGAAGTAAGGGCTTGGACAATTAACCAAGACACCTTAGCTCCCCAGGCCGCAGGTGTTATTCATTCTGATTTTGAAAAACATTTTATTAAAGCTGATGTCATTCCTTATGTCAATTTTGTCAAAGCTGAAGGTTGGCTAAAAGCTCGAGAATTAGGTAAAGTTAGATCCGAAGGTAAAGATTACCAAATACAGGATGGTGACGTGGTCGAATTTAAAGTTGGAATTTAAATATATAAAATGAAAGTCTATTTTTTTTGGGAATTTGTAAATGCCCATAAGCATTAAAGCATTACTACATCAAGCAACAGAAACAAGAACGGATGCTTTACTAATCTAAGTACCTAAACTTAAATCCTATAGATTCAACTGTAGTTGTTGAATAATACTTAATAATATGAGTTTTATCGGAAGGCTTCTTCTATTAAGCTTTTCGTCCTCACCCTTTGTGTGAAAAATGTTAATATTTTTCCTCCTACTAAAACGACTACTGCTTGACGCCCCTTCGCGGCATGCCCCAATGTTTAGCATTGGGGAAGAATAGCGAACCCTCGAAAGAGGGTAAATTAAAAATATAGATATGCTACGGAGGCGTCAATCCCTTTGAAACCCCGACGTTATGTCGGAGCGAAGGGGGAATATAAAATGACATGCCCCGATGCTTGTCATCAGGGTACATTGGGGATTGACATTCTTTTCACATTCACCTTTAATGAAAGTAAGTAAAGAATAATTTATGTCCAAAGACAGTTTAATCCCTAATAGCAAAATTTTTTTTTTTTCGGGACCTGTCGTTAAGGGGAAATTTGCTTCTTCTTTTCTTCAACTTTTTTCTATACTCGGTCTTGCTTCAGTAACAATTTTTTTTGTTGCCAATGCTTATATACAAAAAGCTCTTACTTCTCATTCTGAGAATATGCCAGTTCAATCTGAACTGGAACTGGCGCAGGCAAGCCAGGGTTATGTACTCCAGGCCAGCACCATCCAAACGGCCAACCCCAATGCCTCGGAGGATAGCAAAAGACTTTTAAACTGGATTAGCAATTTGCCAAATAGAACCGACACTCGAGTAATTTCCGGACAACATGCAGGCAGCTCATCATTTGAAAGACAATATCAAACTCATATCGTTGACCTTAGTGTTAGAACAGGCAAATATGTTGGATTGATGGGTCTGGATTTAGCTTGGATGGATCGTAACCATGCTACTGACTGGCCCGAGGCTCTCCCAATAATTATTGATTATTGGAATCAAAAGGGGTTAATTTCTATCTCATGGGAGGCTCCCAATCCGGCAGGCAGTGGAATTGTCAATATGGCACAGCTTACAACTCCTGGTAATGCCACGTATAACCGGTGGATGACCGAATTGGAAGATACGGCCAGAAAGTTGGCAGAACTCCAGACTGCTGGCGTAGTTGTTCTCTGGCGCCCTCTTCTTGAAATGAATTTAAGCCGCAGCTCTCATTGGTGGTGTCAAGCAAGTCAACAAGATTTTGTAAATGTATGGAGGCATATGTTTGATTTCTTTACTAAAGATAAAGAATTAAATAATCTCTTGTGGGTATACTCACCAGCCACCTCCAGCAGTAGTACGACTTATTATTATCCGGGCGGCCAATATGTAGATATTGTTGGACAAACTTTTTATATTCAAAATAACCCTTTGTCAGGTATCGGTAATAGAGGGTACAATGCGCTGACGGCTTTGGGTAAACCCTATGCTTTAAGTGAATTTGGTCCAGGAACTGGTTCAACACCACCAGCAATAAAAACATTTAATTATCAAACGCTCATAAATGGTATAAAGGAATATTGTCCTAAAACAACTTATTTTATGTCGTGGTATGAAGAACGAGCAATCTATAACCAAAATAACGCCTCTGGACTACTTAATGATTCTTGGATAATTACCCGGGAAGAAGTCGATTGGAAGCCAACTGAAAACGTCATTTTTTATGATATTAATAACGATTCTAGACTCGATATTTTGGATCTGACTTATTTTCTTCAAAACTGGGGAACACCCACTCCTTCTCGCTTAGATTTTAATAATGACAAAATAATAAACAGCGCTGATTACAAAATACTTGTTAACACCCTTTCTCTTTAAGTATACAAAATTATTAAAAATGAATAATAATAAATTCAAATCAAATCTCAAACTAAGACAGCCTGTTTTTTTGCGAATTTTAATTCTCTTGGGTTTAGGAATAGTTTTACCCCTAATTATTTTTTATCTTTTAAATAATCAAGTAGTTAATTTATCGTCTCCAGAGATTTTTCAAGCCGAAAGCGGAACAGTTTCTGGAGTCTCCCTTAAGTTTAATATGGAAAGTTTAACTATAGTTCCTGAGGATGAATTTAGGGTTAACATCCTGCTTAATACTGCTGGCGAAACTGTCACTGCTGTTGATGCCCTGATTTATTTTGATGCTTCCTTATTGGAGTTCCTCGGAGCTGAAAAGGGAACAATTAGCGAGCTGCCTTACTATCCGGCATTGGGAAATGTAACTCAAGAAGATAATTTAAGCGTTATTTCTATCTCCGCAATTGATTTTAATCCCAGCACCCAAACCTTTACCGCTGGCTTTCAATCTTCCGGAACTTCCTCCGGACTTTTTAGCTCCCTTAGATTTAAAGCCAAAGCTATAAGCTCAGGGCAAAACGTAGCAACAACTAACCTTACTTTTAAAGTTAGCTCCGGCTCAACAGCTGATTCTAATATTTTTAAGAAAGACGGCGTTCAAGACATACTAAGCCAGGTCAATAACCTTAGTCTTACCTTAGCCCTTCCAAACCCTTCACCGAGCCCAAGCCCAACTCCTTTACCCAGTCCGTCACCTATGCCATCACCAATACCAACAGCCTTGCCACCAATACCTTCTCCATCAACAATCATACCAACACCATTACCTCCCATTCCTTCTCCATCAGGAATGGTTTCAACATCTTCCGTAGAAGCAGAAGCAGGAACTCGTGGAGGCGATATGAAGATTGCCAGCGATTCTAGGGCTTCCGGAGGTAAATATATTTATCCTTATCGCAATAGTACGGCTTCTTATCGATTCAAAATCGTAAGAGATAGTGATTTTTATATCTGGGTAAGGGTAAATTCAACCAACCATAGTAATAATTCTTTCTATCTTTATTTTGACAGCAGGACCACCCGGCATACTCTAAGCCCTGATGTTACCAATAACCAATGGGAGTGGTATCGAGCCAGATTGGCAAAAGGTTTCTTATCTAAAGGCACCCACACGATAAAGTTTTCAAAACTTGATCCCTATGCTAAGTTGGACAAGGTTATCTTTACGGACGATCCTAATCTGAGACCATAACCTTAAAAATTTCTCCCAAAACAACTGATACTTGACATTCTTTTCACCTTCAACTTTAATGAAAGTAAGCAAAATTCATGCCCAACGAAAATAGTTTACCTATAAAAAAAAGTTCTTATGTTACTAAAGCTTTTGTAAAACAAAAACTTCTATTTTTTTTGTTTTCTTTTTTTTCTGTAGTTTGCCTGGCTTTTGTGGTATTTTATTTAGGTTTCCATAATTACATCAAAGTGGAATCTCTGGCAAAACTTACCAAGACCAACCAAAACCAGGTACTCCAGGCCAGCACTGTCCAAACAGCCAATCCCCATGCAAACGGAGACACCAAAAAAGTTTTGGACTGGATTGCCAATTTACCAAATAAGACTAACAACCGCGTAATATCAGGCCAACATCTTGTCGGGTCACCCAGATATGGTGTGGCAACGACTCTCCAAAATGTCCAGGATATTTATAATAAAACGGGCAAATGGGTGGCTTTAGTCGGTGCAAGTTATGGTGACGGAGCCACCGCTTCTTACAATCACGCTACCAATCAACTACTTATAGGTTATTGGGGAAACAACGGTTTAGTGGAACTTTATTATCCGGTATACAATCCTTGGACTGGAGGAAAGGCATCAGACACATCGGTTAGACTATCTGCCTCAAACATCGATGAGCTTATTTCAGACGGGGGAACAGTTAATCAAAGATGGCTGGCCGAGCTAGACAAAACAGCCGCTGGTTTGGCTGAATTGCAAACCGAGGGAGTGGTAGTGTTATGGCGGCCATTTCATGAAATGACCTATGGCGCAGGCAATTGGTGGAGTTTTGGTGCTGGTGATCCCGCACCCTATATTAAACTATGGCGCCACATGTTTAATTATTTCACCAATACCAAAGGGTTAAATAATCTTCTTTGGGTGTTTGCGGTGGCCGATACTGCTTATTGGAATGATGTTACTGCTCCATACCCGGGTGCAAATTATGTGGATATTGTCGGTGTGGATGTTTACTCCAATGTCGCTATGCCAAGAGGGGATGCTTATGAAAAATTAACCGGGCTTGGCAAGCCGTTTGCTTTCACCGAAAATGGTCCGGGTACAATTTTAGATGGTTCTTATAATGCCTTAAGGATTATTAGTTCTATTAAAAGTTATTACCCAAAAACTGTTTATTTCCAGGAATGGAGCAGTTGGACTGATGCAAAAGTTGCCCTTGGTGATATTCTTAATTGTTCATCGCTCCTTGCCGATTCTTGGATAATTACCCGGGAAGAAGTCGATTGGAAGCCTGGTGTAGATAGTCCCAATCTTTCAGATCTAATTGATTTTCTTCAAAACTGGGGAGCACCCACTCCTTCTCGCTTAGATTTTAATAATGACAAAATAGTAAATAGCGTTGATTTTATGATCCTTGTCGACGCTATCTCTGGTTAAGTATATAAAAATTATTAAAAATGAAAAATAAAACTAAATTCATGTTTAATCTTAACTTCAAACAAAAGTTTCTTTTGCGAATTATATTTATCCTGGGTTTAGGAGCAGTATTACCTTTATTTATTTTATACTTTATTAAGACTCAAGTAATTCCTTTATCACCATCAGGGAACCTTCAGGCCCAAAGTGGCTCTGATTCTCCGGCCTCCCTTAAGTTTAATATGGAAAGTTTAACCATCGCTCCTGAGGATGAATTTGTAGTTAATGTTTTGCTTAGCACTGGTGGTGAAACTGTTACTGCTGTTGATGCCCTGATTTATTTTGATCCCTCTCTATTGGAGTTTCTCGGAGCTACAAAAGGTACTATTAACGAGCTGCCTTACTATCCTGCATTGGGAAAAGTAACTGAAGAAGATACCTTAAACGTTATTTCTATTTCCGGCGTTTATTTTAATCCTGACACCCAAGCTTTTACCGCTGGCTATCGGTCTTCTGGTAGTTCCTCCGGACTTTTTAGCTCCCTTAGATTTAAAGCCAAAGTTATGGGTCCGTGGCAAAACTTAGTAACCACTAATCTTACTTTCAAAGTTAGCCCGGACTCTACTACTGATTCTAACATCATGAAAAAAGACACTACTCAAGACATATTAAGGCAGGTCAATACCATTAGTCTTACTTTACCCCTTCCAAGCCCTTCTGCAGAGGCAATTCCGGTATCTTCTGCAGGAACGGAGGCAGAAGCAGGAACTCTTGGTGGCGATATGGCAATTGCCAACGATCCTAAGGCTTCCGGAGGTAAATATATTTATCCTTATCGCAATGGGACTGCTGTTTATTCATTTAATATTGAAAGAGATGTTGATTATTATGTCTGGGTAAGGGTTAGCTCTAGTAATCACAGCACTAATTCCTACTATATTTATTTTGATAGCAGAACCACTCAGTACACTCTAAGTCCCAATGTTACCAATAACCAATGGGAGTGGTATCGAGCCAGATTGGCAAAAGGTTTCTTATCTAAAGGCACCCACACGATAAAGTTTTCAAAACTTGATCCCTATGCCAAGTTAGACAAGGTTATCTTTACCGACGATCCTAATCTGAGACCATAGCTTTTTAAACCTCTCGTTTCTTCGGTTCTTTTGTCTAATATATCTATTATTGCACTTATAGACATCTCCAACACGCCAACTCCGCTATGCATTGCCAGCTGGCGGACTCGGATTTTCGCGAAGCGGGAACAAAAAAAGGAGTACCTATATTGCTGAAGACAGACCACCTAACCCTGCAACAAATACTCTTGTAGGAGAAACAAACCCGTCGAATATTTTTGTTCTTTTAGACCTGGATATTAGTGTAGTTGTTGCCGAGTTTAATGCTCTTGGGTTTGATGCTCTCTTCTAGGTTAATACAATAAATGTAGTCTAATGTAAGGTACATAATTATCGAAAAGGTCTCAGAAACTTATAATATCAGTAATAATTTTGTAAGTTTTTTAGTAGAGATTTTCACCAAATGGTACCGGCTGAAACAATCAAAATTTAGTGGGTCTCCACCTTGGGCCTCCACCTTCAAGGTACTTTTCTCCTTGAACCTTGAAGGTGGTACTATAAACTTTCGCCACGGAAAATAATAAAGTTTTCAAAGAATTTGTACTAAAGTGAGCCTCAAATATTGCGAGTTAGCATTAATGGTGGATATAATTACCATGTATATGAAAATATTATCTGTAGTTCTTTTTTTTATATTGCTTACGATCTTAGTTTTTTCAATCTACGGATGGAGGGTGTTTGGCCCTGCGGGAAATTCAAAACAAATTGAAATCTTTGTTATTCCCCAAAATAAGGAAGGTTTTGATGTCACTCAGGCACTTTGGGAACAGAAATTTGTCAAGAATGTTAAAGCGTTTCAATTTCTTTTAAACACCTTCGCCAAAAATAAAGAAATTAAATCGGGCGGATACAGGCTGAGCAGGAATATGAATGTTTGGCATGTATTTACAAAAGTTACCGGTAAACAGGATTTAATTTGGATAACAATTTCTTTTTGTCCCCGCAAAGAACAGGTAGGTGAAAAATTGGCAAGTGTTTTAGATTGGAGTCGGCAAGACTTAAACAATTGGAATACTGCTTATTCAAACAACAAAGCTGAATATTTTGAAGGTGTTTATTATCCTGATACTTATTTGATTCCAGTTGATGAATCGGGTACGCAAGTAGCAGAAAGATTTATTAATCGGTTTAATGAAAAATTTGCCCCATTTACAGATAGATTTACTGCCAAAAATATTAAATGGACAACCGGATTAAAAATTGCATCACTCATTTCCCGCGAGGCGGCCGGTACGGAAGATATGAAATTAATATCCGGAATTATATGGAACCGGTTGGATAAAAATATGCCGCTACAGATTGACGCAACCATGCAGTACACCTTGGGTAAAAATTCAGACGGAAGCTGGTGGGGAAATATAAACTTAGACGAAAAGCAAAGTGATTCACCGTATAATAGTTATCTTAACAAAGGTCTTCCCCCTACGCCCATCTGTAGCCCAAATATAGATGCGATTGAGGCCGCACTCGACCCGGATGAAACAGATTGCTTATATTACCTGCATGATAACCTAAGACAAATTCATTGTGCCAAAACCTACGAAGAACATAAAGCTAATATTGAGAAGTATTTAAAAAACGAAATATAGGAATTGTTTTCTAGTTTTTGATGATTACAGGATTTTCTCTGTTGATTTATCTGGTAGTTTCTTTGTTATTAAATGATGAAGCTATTTATCTTCATACTCCAGAAATAACTCATTTTGGAAAGTTTAATAAGCTAATGGAGAATCAGCTGTCCGAGATCGATAACCTGGCTACGTTGATGCTAAAGCCGTATGACAACTTTACTAAGCTGCAAAAGATCTGGAATACCAAAAAAAAATTTAGGCTGTTAAAGGGTTGACTACTTTAACAACACCCATCAGCGTTTTATCCTGTTAGGACTTTTGGTATAATCTTTTTATGAAACTTCAAGGAGTAATATTTGATTTCAATGGCGTAATCGTAGATGATTATCCGTTGCAAAAAGTGGCTTGGGATAAAGTTTCTCTTAAACTAAGGGGCAGGGGAGTAAGTGATGAGGAAATGATGCAAAATATAAGGGGTGTGCAAACCAAAGAAGCTATCCGTTGGATGTTAAAAAATCCACTCACAGAGGAAGAAATAGCCAGTATTGCTAAAGAAAAAGAAGATTATGTTAAAAGATTGTATGCCGTAAGCCCGCTTTTTTGTTTAAACAAAGGGCTTAATAGATTTTTTGATGAGCTGAAAAAAAACCATATCCCCCATACCATCGCTACCTCAGCAAACCTTAAAAACCTGCAATTTTCATTTAGTAAATTAGGTCTTTCCCAATGGTTTAATATTAGTGAGGTTGTCTATAATGACGGCAATTGTAAAAGTAAACCTGCTCCTGATGCTTATCTACTGGCGGCAAAGAAAATAAAATTAGACCCAAAAGTATGTGTTGTTTTTGAAGATGCGGTTTCAGGAATAATTGCCGCTTACGCGGCTGGAATAAGATATATTATCGCTATAGGCAATGATGAACGACTGGCCGTATTAAAGAAACTACCCGGAGTTGTAAAAGGAATTCATAATTTTTCCAAACTAAAGGTAAACGAGCTTTTTGCCCAGGTAGCAAACAGATAGAAAGGATAGTAAAAATATTATTAGGAAAGCATGTAACTTTTTTTTGCTAAAATAATTTAAAGCAGGTATGAATGAGGGATTAAAAAAGGTCCAACTAAATTTAAGAGAAGCTAAAATTGCCGGTGGTCAAAGTCAAATTGAATTCATTCCCCTTAATGACGAACCCTTAGGTTTAAGGGTTTATAAGAATACCGAATTTCCTCAAACTGACTCTACAATTGAAATGATTGATGGTTTAGGTAAAAATGTAAGATTAAATTGGGCAATAGGGGACGCTTTATTATCTTTAAACTTACCCGAGGAAGTACAAGCAGTTACCCCTAAATTGGCAGGTCTGGGATTGTACATTCCTGATGGAGAAGGTTCTTTTTACTTTGAAGTAGATCGTCAAATCATGCAAGGACAAGGCATATATGAAGCTTTAAGTTTTATTTGTCAAGAAGGCGTTTCTTTGGCAAGAAAGGGGATAAAATCCAATATCTTTAGTTTGGTTGAAAAAGTTCCTTTTGGACGTTTTGATGATGTAAGTCCTGATTTGTTTTACCAACCACAAGAGCTGGCAAGAAAAGACCCAAAAGCTTACATACTAGGCCTTATTAGTGCTTTAAGATTTTATAGAGAAGCAGAAAATTTGGGGATGTGGAGTTATGATATTCAAAACAAAAGCCCTTTTTTTTGCGATAGACAAGGAAATGTTAGAGTCATTGATACTTCTGGCTTTAAATTTTTGAGACAAAGCCGAGCCGAAGTACTGTTGGAAGGCTTTTATGAACAGGAAATGGCAAGATTAGAGCCAGCCATAAGAGCTGAACTCATTGGTTCCGAACCTGATCCATTAACTCCTGAAGAATGGGAAACATATCGCAATATAGCTGAACAAATTGAGGGATTAAAAGCGGAAAGACAAGAATCATTATCTGCTTTAGAGATTTTTAGCGGTTCGGAGGTAATTCTGCAACTTAAAGAAAAAAACCTAGATCTAGAAGATGCTGCTAGAAGCGTGGAAGAACAAAAATTAGATGAACTTGATGCTAGAATAGCCAAAGCTCATAGAGAAAGAGATCGCCAGGCTCAAGCAGCAGAAATTGAAGGTAGGGTTAGCGCTACTGAAAAAAAAGGAAGGGATGCAAAACTTCAATTGCGTAGACTTTCAGGCCTGGAAGAATTTAAGCAGTTAGCAGATGGAGCCATTACTTCAGGAGCAGAAAGGCTAGATGAAGAAACTTTTAGAAAATTAGTTGATCTTAGGTGGAACGTAACACAATTAATAAAAAGTCTTCCTAGACGGGGATTTGTAGATGTTGCTTTTTGCCGCGATGTCTTGACGGAAATTGAAGCTCTTGAAGTTGAAAAGCCATTATCTAAAAGAAAAGAAGAAGCCCAAGGTCGGGTTGAAGAGCTGGACGCTGAACTAAAAGCGCTTCATGAACAAAGAGAAGCAATTGGAGAAATACCCCATCATATATCCGAGCCTACTACTCGAGAATTTGAAGCCCAATGGGATGCAATCGCGAGATTAAGATCTAGTGAGGAGATTATGGCCCTTAAAGAAAAAATAGTAAGACTAAGACAAGTAATTGAGCAAATTGGAAATTATAATACGCTTGACATCAAAGTTAGCCTTAGCCAAAAACAAGCTGCTAGAAATACTGAGGCAGTGATTCGTGGTCAGAAGGATAAGTTACCTGAACATGGATTACTACAAATTTATGCCGGCGCTCCTACTGCAAACGATATAGCAAATCTTTTAAAAGAGTCCGGCTTTGAGCGTTTTTTAGATGCTACAGATTCAGCCGAGCTAAAAGCGTCTTATGAAAACTTACGAAGTGGTCGTTTCCTTTCTGATACACCAAAAGCCATTCTTAACAATCTTATAGCTCAACTTGAAAGAGTGAGCCTCGCGGGCTAAAAGCCCGCGCCTTCCTCTAGGCGAAACCCCGTACAGAAAACCATTTTTCCAGATTACCTATTCATCCCCGCGCTTATAGCACGGGGTTTTCTGTTACTGGGGTAAAAATAAGCTAAATGTGTAAAAGGTCACCTTAATCAACTCTGGAAGTGGTATAATAGTTTAATTAAAGAAGAAGATACAGCTTTTCTTTAATTATTCTTCTGCAGTCTTCTTCAGTTACATGCCCTATATTATTAGAAGTACTGTACATCAAGGTCTTTAGGATAAAAAATGACTAATAAAACAAGCAAGTTTGTTTCTGACAAAATAGGTCTTAAAAGTCAAAATACTCAACTTATTTTAGATGCGGCTAGAAAAAAGGGGATTACCGTCAAAGTCATCTCCAGACGTTTTTGTCTTTTAAAGTTAACTTACAAGGGAAAGTCTCTGTTTATAAAAGGATCTGCTTTTCCTGTTAATTCACAATCAGCTGGTTTTATTACCAATAACAAGTTTTTAACTAAGAGGGTTTTAAGAAGTCATAACATTCCTACCCCCAAAAGCTGGCTTGTCAGGACTCCAAAAGAAGCAAAAAGGATAATTCTAAAAAAGAATCTGTTTCCTTGTGTTTTAAAACCAGCCAAGGGCGCTCATGGATTTAAGGTTTTTGCCAACATTGAGTCACAAAAAGAGCTGGAAACTGTCTTACCTTTAGTTTTTACTGAACCAGGTAAGAAAAATGTTTTAATTGAAGAGTTTATCAAGGGGAAAGATTATCGTTTGCTAGTGATTGGTAATAAAATTTCCGCAGTTATGGAAAGAGTCGCTGCCCACGTTGTCGGTAATGGTAAAACTAATATTCTTAAGCTTATTAAGAAATTCAACCAGAATCCTCTTGTGGGAGAAAAATACGAGATGGCTATGTGCAAAATAAGAGTTAATGGAGAGGCAAAAAGAAGTCTAAAAAAACAAGGGCATAAATTAACTTCTATTCCGAAAAAAGGAGAAATAGTTTTTTTAGCGCAAAATGCCAACATTAGCACCGGAGGCATCGGTAAAGACGTCACTGATGAGGTAAGTGGTTGCTTAAAAAGAATTGCTATCAGAGCCGCAAAAGCAATCGGCATCGCCATAACAGGCGTAGATATTATTTATGACAAAGCGTCAAAACAGGCTTATGTATTAGAACTAAATAGCTGTGCTGCCATTGATATTCATCATTACCCTGTATTAGGTAAACCTAGGAATGTCGCCAATGACATTATTGAATTTCTTTTGAAAGAAAAATTAGCCTGTTGAGTGTAAACCATCCTATCTAAACAATTAAAGATATGCTACAATTAAAAAATAAACACAAAAATTTCAGTAGACGATCTTATCGGTAAATTCCTGGAAAAAGGCGGACGGATTAATAAATATTATCTTCATGGCTGGAATAAAAACA
>Ga0307379_10004550_pt1 | contig 19753 bp, 17 predicted proteins | sample UN2MG_FD_202237 | JGI IMG/M metagenome (GOLD analysis project Ga0307379, IMG submission 202237) | Soil microbial communities from Risofladan, Vaasa, Finland - UN-2 | ecosystem: Environmental > Terrestrial > Soil > Coastal area > Acid sulfate soil | place: Finland: Risofladan, Vaasa | collected... | reverse complement strand
GCTGCTGCGAACAGCCCGGCCACCTGCGTGAGGCCCGTGGCTTTGCGTCCCCGCCTCGCGGCGGGTTTGCCATTGTCGATCGATCCTCGTCGGGGTCGACATTGACCGATAGCACCAGCCCACGACCACCGCCAGCGCCAGGGCCGAGTCGGATGGGCCCATGACCGCACCTCCGCCGAGTGCGGATCGCGTCCAGACCTGAAGTGCTCACGCGGGTCCAGGCAGGCGCGATTTCCCGAACAGCGCGAGGATAGGGGGATGCTGGCCCGGATGTTCCTCGCCCTTCTGCTGGCCGCGGAGCTCGTCGGCACGACGGCCGTGGCACTGCCCGGGCAGTCGGTCGCAGCAGCGTCGCAGTGGACGGGCGGCGTCGATCTCTACCGCTCGGGTGTCTTCTCGACACAGAAGACCTGGCGCTGGTGCACGGCCGCGGACATTCAGATCATCAGGAACATCGTGGATCACAAGACGAACCATTCGCGGGTTGCGCAGAAGCGCTACTTCGACTACATGCGAGCGCACAATCGGTACGTGATCCCTGTCTCGGACGGGGTCGATCCCGCGGGCTGGACTGCCGGATTGCGGCGCTACGTCGATGACCGCTATCGGCTGCGCGCCGATGGCAGCTTCAAGTCCGCCCTCCGATCGGCTGTCAAAAACCTGCGCAAGAACCAGCTTCCGGTCGGCGTGACGGTCGCCCACGGTAATCACGCGTGGGTGCTGACCGGATTCAGCGCGACCGCCGATCCGGGCGCAACCAACGACTTCCGGGTGACGAGCGTTCGCGTCGTAGGCCCCCTGTGGGGCCTCCAAAGCACGACATTTGGCTACGACATGCGGCCAGACAAGAAGCTGTCCCGGAAACAGTTCAAAGGGTTCTTCACGCCATGGCACTATGGCCCGATCGAGATGATCTGGGAGGACAGCTGGGTGTCGGTCCAGCCAGTCACTGGCTAGCCCCGGGTCAGCGCCGGACGCGACCGCCGCCAGTCGGGGAGGAACGTGCGCCCAGCTGGCGGCCGGACCGCGACGCCGAGACGGACTTCGGCCTGCGCCACGAAGCGTTCTGGACCGGGCGCCGGAGTGCAGCGACCCGCACGCCTCAGGTCGGCCTGAACGTCCGGTACATCTTCTTGAACACGGCCTTGTCCGCGTCCGCCGTCGACGCCTCGCCGATCATCGTCAGGAAGTACCCGACGCTGCCCTTGGCGAGGATGATCTTCTGGATGATCACATTGAGGCGGCCGTCCTTGCCTTTGTAGGTGACGATCCGGCCCGACCAGCCCTTGAGCTTGATCGCCTTGTTGGATATGACCTTGGCCTTGTAGTGGCTCTTGTAGTACGCGATGTCGGAGGTCACGGTGCGGCTGATAGAAACGCTGCCGGGTACCGTATCCCTTGAGATGTAGACATATGGATAGTCATAACCGTCATAGGTATCTGCGAATTTGGCCGATCCGGGTGTGGCGACCCACGTTGGGGGGTACTTGATCACGTAGTGAAATCGCTTTGACTTGCGCGTCTTCCATGGGGTCGGGGTCGGCGCGGGGGTAGCGGTCGGGACGGGCGTGGCCGCTGGGACGGGGGTAGCGGTCGGGGCTGGAGTCGCGATCGGAGCCGGGGTCGCTGTTGGAGCCGCCGTCGACGAAGCCGACGTCGTCGGGGACACCGTGGCCGTCGGTCGAAGGTCCGCGGACGACGACGCGGGCGCGGGCGTGACGGGACCGTTACCGCAGCCGACAACGATGACGGCGATGACCATGCCAAGGATCAACGGTTTTCGGATCATGTCGCGGCGGAGCATATGCCTGGATGTTGGACGCGTCTACCTTACCAATGGCGACGGGTCTCTGGCTGTAGGTCCAACGATTGCCCGCCGACTCGGGATCGAGAGGCGATTCGCTTCCCGGCCACGTTTTTGGGTGCGGCGGAACCTGGCAGTCACGCGCTCGGTGCGAGACGGTCACCTGTGTAGCCCGCTCCTCGGGCACCCCAATCGAGCAGACGAGTGAGACGGATCCTGACGGTCACCGTATATGTCGCGGAGAAGGATTCGGCCGTGTACCCGGCATCGGCGAATGCCGCCGCGTACTTGCGAGCGAACCTCGGCGAAGGGAGGGGTTCCACCGGCCCGTCAGGCGCGATGGGCGTGTCGACGACGACAGCCTCGCCCTCGAGCAGCTCGACCGCGAAGTTGAGTTCGGGTCGGCCGACGGCGACCATGACGCTCGGTTGGTGGCGCACGTTTCGAACCTTCTGCGCGTGGGTCTTGCTGAAGACGGTGATGACCTCGCCGTCCCAGTCGAACCAAGTCGGCACGATGTGTGGCCGCCCGTCAGGTCGGGTCGTGCTCAACCAGAGGATCGGAGCGCTGGCGAGGTCTTCGTGCATTCGCACGAGCGAGCCCATGACGGCCGCGTGGCCCAGCCCCGGGTCCCTCGGTCGTAGCACGTCCATCGAAGCGGTCACCGGTCACCCTCGCTGACTATCATGGAACACGGTGTATCACGAACTAGGCCAACACTAGACGATGCGAGGCGGACCTGTCAATATGGGAAAACAGCGTGTTCCGCAAATTACCTGACCGGAGACCATGACCCGCACGTACGAACTCAAACGCCGAGCCGAACGCCAGGACGCCACTCGTCTTCGAATCGTCGAGGTGACCGTTGGGCTCCATGAGGAGGTAGGCCCGGCCGCGACCACGATCACGGAGATCGCCGATCGGGCCGGCGTCGGGCGTCTGACCGTCTACCGCTACTTTCCGGATCAGGAGGCGCTGCTCACTGCCTGCACAGGCCATTGGTTCGCGGAGCACCCGGCCCCGGATCCGTCGGGCTGGCACGACATCGCGGATCCGACCGCCCGAACGGAGCACGCCATCTCGATGGTTTATGCCTACTTCGCCGGGACCGGGGAGATGCTCGATCGTGCGGAGCAGGACGCTCCCTCGATCCCGGTGCTCGCCCGCCTGATGAAGCCCTTCGCGATCACGTGGGATCGGATGCGCGACGACCTCGCAGCGGCGTGGCCCGACGATCCCGAGAGCCCTGTCGGGATCGCGCGCCGTGCTGCGATCGGCCACGCCCTCGCCTTCTCGACGTGGCGGTCACTGACCCGCGATCAGGGTCTGACCGACCAGTTGGCGGCGGAGCTGATGCTCGCCGCGGTTCGCTGCGGCGTTCGAAGCAACCGATGACATGCGGCCGCTCCGGCAATGGGGCCGCGGGGGGCGGCGCTCCAGGTTCGCCGACCCAACGCTACATCTCCATCGGGCTCATGAGCTGGAAGTAATTGCCGTCGGGGTCGGCGAACGTCGAGATCAATGAGCCCGGCGCGCCCTCGAATTCGTACGGCTCCCTGATGACGATGGCCCCGGCGGCCTTCAGCCGATCGAAGTCAGCCTTGACGTCATTGCTCTCGATGTTCCAGATCATCCGCCCCGGCTCGTTGTTCTTGCCAGTGACCTCGGAGTGCGGTCCGACCGTCACGAAACCGGAGCCGACCTTCCAGCCCTTGAACGGACCTTCGGAGAAGCCCGGCTCGCCGAAGAGCCGGCTGTAGTACTCGGACAGCCGCTGCGGATCCTCGGACCCGATGAGAATGCTGTTGAAGTCCATGCTGCCCCTCCTGCTGATCGTCGTGTTGAGTGTGTCTTAGCATGACGCATCGCTTGCGAAAGGGCAGCCTCCCGCTCGTCTAGTCGATCGAGAGTTCGGAGACCCGTTCATCAGGCCCCTCGCCTTCGATGACCACGATCGCCAGCAGCGAGGCCGCCACCACGACGAGCGACCAGACGGGCTGCAGCGAGGCCACGACAACAGTCAGCAGCACCATTCCAACCAGGATCAGGAGCCGCGACTTGAGGATCGGTCCGCCGAGGAGCCTGAACGACAGCGCCGAGCAGGCGACGAAGAGGGAGACGCCGATACCTAGCGCGGCGATCACCGCCGCGGATGCCGGTTCGTCGGGATGTGCGACGATCTCCTCGATCGCCACGGCGAACCCGACGATGCCGCCGATCAAGGGGAAGTGGGCCAGACTGTAGGCATCGCGCGCCAGCGGCCCGAGCCGCTCGACCGGAGCCGCCGCAAACCGATGCTCCAGGGCGTCCTTCAGAAAGCCGAAGTAGGTCCACCAGAGCAGGCAGGCCACAAGGATCGAGGCGACGGCCACGCCGGCCAGGGCCCAGGACCGCTCATCACCGGCCGCTGCGGTCCCGGCCACGATGAGCGACTCGCCGAGGGCGATGATCACGAACAGGCCGTGCCGCTCGGAGATGTGCGCGGGGTTGAGATCCCAGACGTCACGCCGGCCGGCGACCGATGCTGCGATCAGGTCGGCGACGATCGCCAGGAACCAGACCCACGGACGGAGGGACGGTGCAACCACGGCCCCGGCCAGCACGAACACCAGCCCGATCGTCGACAGCGCGGCCCAGGTGGCGATACCAGATCGGCCGGCATCGGCGTACTCGCGACCGACCCGGATCTGCAGACCGAGTCCGAGCACGCGGACCGCGACGTACGGGACCGCAAAGAGGAGCGCCTCGTCGGAGAAGGCGTGCGGGACCGACGCGGCCATGACCAGCGCGACCCCCGTCGCCGCGAGGGTGACGGCCCTGACGATCGGATGAGTCGTATCGGCCGGGTTGAGCGTCCAGGTGAACTGCGTCCAGGCCCACCAGATCAACCAACCGAGCAGGATCGACCTGAGCAGTCCTTCGGGCGTGAGGTCATGGGCGGTCGCGACCGTGAGTTGCGTCACGGCAAAGACGAAGACGAGGTCGAAGAACAGCTCGACGAAGGTCACCGCCTGCGGGTCCGCTGCGCGCAGGCGGTATCTGGTCAGCGTTGTCACCGGATCGATCAGTCCATCGTTCCGATCAACTGCAGCCGGAGGTGCTCCCGCAGTTGAGGCACTTGTAGCAGCTGCCGTTGCGGATCATGATCGACCCGCAGTCGGCGCAGCTGGGGGCATCTGCTTGTGTCTGGAAGCTGACCTTGGTGTTGCCAAGGTTCAGCGTGACCGTCCCCGCGCCACCACCGCCAGTCGAGGCCTTGGCGCTCCCATTGCCGTTGGCGGCGTGGCCGTTCGAATGCCCATTCGTCGCGATGACTGCCAGATCCTGACCCTTCTCAGTTTCCGCGGAGACCGCAGTCGCCTTGGGTGTCTCGGTGTCGGCAGCCGTAGGTGGATCGACCGACAGTCCCCCGTTAGCGTCAGCGTAGGGGGCTGGCGGCGTATCCGCCGAAAGGCCACCGAGGTTGGAACCCAGGACGACCGCGGCGGAGCCCGGGGAGGAAACCGGGACTTCCGCCACGACCGCGGAGCGATCGATGAGACCGAGATTGGCCTTGTCGTCCGGCGACAGGAACCGAGAGCCGAGCCAACGGAAGATGTAATCCACGATCGACTTGGCGATCGGGATCTCCGGGTTGCCGGTGAAGCCGCTCGGCTCGAACCGGACGTGGGCGAACTTGTTGACCAGGTCCTTGAGCGGTACGCCGTACTGGAGCGCCACGGAGATGGTCGTCGCAAGGGTGTCCATCAGGCCCGAGACGGTCGAGCCCTCCTTGGCCATCTTGAGGAAGATCTCGCCGGGCTGGCCGTCCGGGTAGAGGCCCACCGTGATGTAGCCCTCGTGTCCCGCGATATCGAATTTGTGAGTGACCGCAGCCCGCTCGGCGGGGAGCCGGCGGCGATGGGGGAGTGCGGCTTCCACCTGGGCTTTGGCCAGGAGCTTGCGGAGCTGTTCGACCTCCGCCGAATCGACCGGGTCGGCGGCATCGCCGTCCTTCTTCTTGCCGGTCATGAGCGGCTGGCTGCGCTTGCTGTTGTCGCGGTAGACCGCGATGGCCTTGAGGCCCAGCTTCCAGCCCTCGAGGTAGACCTTCTCGATCTCCTCGGCGGTGGCGGCCTCCGGCATGTTGACGGTCTTGCTGATTGCGCCACTGATGAACGGCTGGATCGCGCCCATCATCCGAACGTGGCCCATGTAGTGGATGGACCGCTCACCATTGGCCGGCTTGAATGCGCAATCGAAGACCGGCAGATGCTGTGGCTTGAGGTGCGGGGCTCCTTCGATCGTCTCGTGCTCGCTCAAATAGGCGAGGATCTCATCGACCTCCTCCGCGCCATAGCCGAGCTTGCGCAGGGCGGCCGGGACGGTCTGGTTGACGATCTTGAGAAAGCCCTCGCCGACGAGCTTCTTGTACTTGATCAGCGCGATGTCCGGCTCCACGCCGGTCGTATCGCAATCCATCATGAAGGCGATCGTGCCGGTCGGGGCGAGGACCGTGACCTGGGCATTGCGGTAACCGTGGTCCTTGCCCAGCTCCAGCGCTTCATCAAAGACCGCGGTGGCGTGTTTGAGCAGGTCCTTGGGCACGCCCGAGGTCGGGATCCGGTAGGCGGCGTCGCGGTGTTTGGCGATGACCCGCAGGAACGGCTCGCGGTTCTCCTCATAGGACTGGAACGGACCGCCATGATCGCGGGCGACGATGCTCGACTGCTTGTACGCCTCGCCGTGCATGATCGCGGTCAGCGCAGCCGCGTAATTGCGGCCCTCGTCCGAGTCATACGCGAGACCGCGAGACATGAGCAGCGCGCCGAGGTTGGCGTAGCCAAGTCCGAGCGGCCGGAATCTGTGGGAGTTCTCCTCGATCCGGGGCGTCGGGTAGGAGGCGTTGTCGACGAGGATCTCCTGCGCTGTGATCGTGACCTTGGCCGCGAACCGATACGCCTCGACATCGAATTCCCCGTCCGCCCGGACGAACTTCATCAGGTTGAGCGAGGCGAGATTGCACGCCGTGTCGTTGAGGAACATGTATTCACTGCAATTGTGAATGACAAGGCCATTTGCGACGAAATGGCTGGTCGCTTGCTCCGTCAGATCGAAGACCGGTTCGATGCCGAGCGGAGTCACCGACGCCACCAGGTCCGACATGTCGTCCGCGTAGGTCCCGATGTCCGCGTTCAGGGCCGCGAGCTTGGCTGCCTTGGCGCTCTCCGGCGCGAAGCCGATCTCGCGCTCGAAGATGACTCGGGACGAGCGGGTGATTCGCAAGGAGTGGATCTCGCGGACGGCGTATTCCTTCGAGCCACCGCGCCCGTCCGGCAGCATCGCGGTGAACTTTCCGCCCCGGCGATTCTCGTACAGCTTGGCCTTGATCCCGAAGCTGAGCAGCATCCGCTGGGCTTGCGTCAGCAGCTCGAGTGATGTCGAGCCAAGCTCGACGAATGCGTTCGTGCCGGCTCGCACGACCGTGCCATCGGCCGTGAAGAGCCCACGCAGCAGGGCCGCCATGGACGAGCGGTCGAGGTCGTAGACAGCCGGCTTGAACCGCTTCCGGTCGGCGCCGTCATCGAGGACGGCGTACTGCATGAACTGTTCGACGACCGGTCGCGAGGCGAAGGCGAGACGGGATCCCGTCGCCGTGCGCGAGACATGGACTTGATCATTCCGGCCGACCGACCCGACGGCCTTGAGCATCCGCTTCTGGGCGTTGACGGCCAAGGCAGCGGTCTCGAGGATCGAGGCTTCGTCGTGGTGCATCGTGATCTGGACGATCGGCTGTTCGTTGCCTCGGATGGTCGACCAGGTCAGATTGCCGTCGCCGACGGCGAGCCCGATGGTCTGGGCGAGGCCCGCGTCGATCGATGCACGGCCGAATCCTGGACCATCGAGATAGACCTCGTCACCGGGCACGAGGTCCCTGACCGGAACATCGCCGTGGGCCGTCAGGACCTTGTGATCCGCCGTGATCCGGAGGCGGTACCCGGCCTTGGTCTTGAGTTCGAAGACCTCCTTCTCGCCGGTGGGGAAGATGTTCGTCACAGGATGCGCGACGCCATCGGCGCCGATGACGTTCGCGGAGCCACCGACCATCGACTCGATGGTCTGCCAGCCGGCATCGGTGGCCACCAGGGTGTCGCCGGTCACGCACGGATTACTGGCGTGGATCCGGTCCGTGTTGGCCGAGGTGTGCCACTCGTTGATCGTCGTGTCGTACTGGATGCCGGGGTCGCCGCACAGGTGGGCCGCATCGGCCATCTTGCGGAAGATGTCGCGCGCCTTGTGCGTGTCCATCGCGTCGTGCGGGGCGACGACGGCGTGGGTGGTCCATTCCTTGTCCTCGACGACGGCCTTCATGAATTCGTCCGTGACGCGGACGCTGTGATTGGCGTTCTGGAAGTAGACCGAGCCGTAGGCCTCGCCGGTGAAGGAGGGGTCGTAGCCGGCCTCGATGAGCGCCCAGGCCTTCTGCTCCTCGTGCGCCTTCGAATCGATGAAGTCGAGGACATCCGGATGATCAGCATCGAGGATGACCATCTTGGCCGCGCGGCGGGTTTTGCCGCCCGACTTGACGACGCCCGCGAAGGCGTCATAGCCCTTCATGAAGGAAACGGGTCCCGAAGCCGTGCCGCCGCCCGCCATCTTCTCTCGCGACGAGCGGATCGTGGAGAGGTTGCTGCCGGCGCCGGAGCCGAACTTGAAGAGCATGGCCTCGGTCTTGGCCAGGTCCATGATGCTCGACATCGTGTCCTGGACCGAGTTGATGAAGCAGGCCGAGCACTGGGGCTTTGTCTCGATGCCGACGTTGAACCAGACCGGCGAGTTGAAGGCCATCTTCTGGTGGACCAGCAGGTGGGTCAGTTCGGCCTGGAACGTCTGGAGATCTGCGTCAGAGGCGAAGTAGCGCTGGGTCTCCGCCCAGGCCGTGATCGTGTTCACGACCCGGTCGATCAGCTGGCGGACGCTCGTCTCACGCTCCGGCGTGTTGAGGTGGCCGCGGAAGTACTTGCTGACGACGACGTTGGTCGCGAGCTGGCTCCAGAAGTCCGGGACTTCCACGTCCTTCTGCTCGAAGACGCTCTTGCCCGATTCGTTGGCGATGCCGGCGGTCCGGTATTCCCAGGTGATCTCGTCGTAGGGATGGACCCCGGGACGGGTCCAGCGGCGCTCGAAGGTCAGGCCCTTGGTCCGGGTCGTGCCATCCGTTTCCGTGCCATCGAAGGATGCGCCGTAGGGCCCGGCGTGGCGGTGGGGCGCGGCGGCCTTCGTGGCTTTGGGTGCCACTGCCTTCGCGGTCTGATCCTTGGCGGCGACCGTCGTCCCGGTTGCTCGAGCCATCAGCGTCGTTCCTCCTCATCCCTTCCTGATGCGACAGCGGTAGCTGCGCATCTCGCGCGTCGTCGGGTGTTTCCGAGGTGATCCTGGGGGCCACTCACTGGCCGGCGGTCTGGCCGGAAAGGAGCGTGTTGGGCGTCTCGGTGTGATCAGGCGACCCGACGAACGATACGCGGTCGGTCGGGTGGAGTCAACCCCGAAAACACAACATGTAGTGGTCCGAGAATGGGTCTCCACGCTAGATGTGGTGGTTCCGGCGTCGTACGATCATCCACGCTCGAGTCGCGTTCGTCCACCGAATCGGGCTGTTCGTCCACGCCGCAGGGCCGGATCTCCACTACCCCGTCCACAGGTTGGGGAGGGTTGTCCACCAGCCTCTCGGGCTGGTTACGATCAGAACAGATGGTCGAATCGAGACGGAACGCCGAATGTACCACGCCCGCCCCGCCTGGCTGGAGGTCCGACGCCGCACCTGCGGTCTCCCACCCGCGACGGTATGCTCGCGAAAGTCACTCCAGCGAACGTTCCGGCCGATGCGCGCGCGTTCGCGCCGACCACCAGGCAGACTGAGACGACCGTCGATGAGCCTTCACGAAGAGATCCACGAGCAGCCCGAGGTCGCGGCGCGCTTCCTGGCCAGTCAGGCCGACGCGGTCGAAGCGATCGCGGTTTCCCTGCGGACACGGCCGGTCGGCCACGTGGTCATCGCCGCCCGCGGGACATCGGACAACGCCGCGATCTATGCCCAATACGTGCTCGGTGCTCGCCACCGGATCCCGGTCGGCCTGGGGACGCCCTCCATCGTCTCGATCTATGGCGTGGCGCCGATCCTGACCGACACGCTCGTGATCGGGATCAGCCAGTCGGGCGCTTCACCGGATATCGTGGCGGTCCTCGCCGCCGCACGCGCCCAGGGTGCCCCGACTGTCGCCATCACGAACGAGCGTGACTCGGCGCTGGCGGCGATGGCCGACCAGACGATCGAGCTGTCCGCCGGCCCGGAACGAGCGGTCGCCGCGACCAAGACGTACACGACGGAACTGCTGGCGGTCGCTCTCCTGTCAGCCGCCCTCAGCGATGATCCGGCCGATCGGGCCGCGGTGGCGAAGATCCCGACCATGCTGGGGCGCGTCCTCGAACTCGAGGGTGAGATCGCGCGGATCGCTGCCGACCAGCTCCGAGCGACACGGGCCATCGTCCTGGCCCGCGGCTTCGAATACCCGACGGCCCGGGAATGGGCCCTCAAGCTCAAGGAACTCACCCGTGTCTTCGCCGATCCGTACTCATCGGCCGACTTCCAGCACGGACCTCTGGCGCTGGTGGAGCCGGGCGTCCCGGTGCTGGCCGTCGCCCGGGCCGGTGTGACGGAGACAGATCTGGTCGACCTGCTCGGCCGACTTCGGACAGATCTCGAGGCCGAGCTCATGGTCGTCTCGGATGTCCCCGAGGCGCTCGATCTGGCGACCTGGCCGGTCGGGCTACCGACCGGCACGCCGGAATGGCTTGGCCCGATCGTCTCGATCGTCGCGGGACAACTCCATGCCTTCTACCTGACGCGCGCCCGAGGTCTGGACCCGGAGCGGCCGCGCAACCTGCAGAAGGTCACGCGGACGACCTAGCGACACCGCGGGCGAGGCCTCGCGGGGCCTCGCGGCCGGGACCGGGCGGGAGGACGCCCCGGGAGGACGCCCCGAGAGCGTCGCGCAGCCTGATCGGCGCCCGTCCAATGGGCCGAACGTTCATGAGCAGAACGTTAAGCCTCAACGAATACGACCGCGGGCGGATGGATGCTGCATGCGGCGCACAGTCACGCACGAATCGCCGCTGATTCCCGTACCGCACACGCAGCCCCGTGCCAGCTCAGGGGCCTGGATCCGCCTTAGCGGTCCTCCGGTGAGATTCCCGCCAGGTGCAGGCCGGTCAGCGCAGCCCGGCAAGCTCCCTCAGGCCCTGACGAGCAATCTCGAGAGGAACGCCTGGGTCCGAGGATCCTGTGGATGTTCAATGACCTGCTCCGGCGGACCGGCCTCGATGAATGTGCCTTCCTCGATGAAGTAGACCCGATCGGCAGCCTCCCGCGCAAAGGCCATCTCGTGGGTGACGACGATCATCGTCGAGCCTTCGTGGGCGAGTTCCTCCATGACGAGCAGGACTTCACCGACGAGGGTCGGGTCGAGTGCGGAGGTGGGCTCGTCGAAGAGGAGGACCTTGGGCTCCATCGTGAGTGCCCGGGCGATGGCCACGCGTTGCTTCTGGCCTCCGGACAGGCGCGAAGGATACTCGTCCCGCTTCTCGTGGAGACCGACCTTGTCGAGGAATCCCTCGGCCGTCGCGATCGCCTCGTCGCGAGGGATCCCCTTGACCCGTACGGGGCCGGCGATGAGATTGTCGATGACCTTCATATGCGGAAATAGGTTGAATTCCTGGAACACCATCTGTGCGCTGATCCGGATCTGCCGGATCTTCTTATTGTCGGCCGAGTCATGCGGACGCAGCGGGCTCGCCTCGACCACCACGTCGTCGACGACGATCGTGCCGACCGTCGGTTCCTCAAGGAAGTTGATGCATCGGAGCAAGGTGCTCTTTCCGGATCCGGACCGCCCGATCAGGCAGATGGTCTCGCGCGGATAGACGGTGAGGCTGCAGCCGCGCAGGACGTGGTGCCGACCGTAGTACTTCTCAAGGTTCTCCACGGCGACGATCGGCGGGGCGCCGGGCGGGGTGAGGTGCCCGGGCGCAGCGAACGGATCCGTGATCGGACGCACGTCCCCCGCGGAACGGCTGTCGCCTGGTGGAAGGTCCTCGATCCTTGGACCATCGACATCCATCGTCCCGGTCATCGGACCCGGTCCCCAGCGGCCATCCGCTTCTCAAGGCGAGCCTGGAAATACGACAGGACGAGCGTCAGGCACCAGTAGATGATGGCCGCGACGATGATCGTCTGGAAGGCTTGGCCGGTCGGTCGACCGGCGGCCTGCGCGCGCCACAGCAGTTCCTGGACGCCGATAACCGAGATGAGCGCCGTGTCCTTGGTCATGGCGATGAAATCGTTGCCGACGGCCGGCGTCACGATCCGGAAGGCCTGCGGCAGGACGATCCGGCGCATCACCTCGCGCTCCGGCAGGCCGATCGCTCTGGCTGCTTCGACCTGCCCGCCGGGAACCGCCTGGATACCCGCCCGAAAGACCTCGGTCAGGTACGCCCCGTAATTGAATGACAGGGCGATGATCCCGGTTGGCACGGCGTCGATCACGATCCCGGCGGCCGGTAGAGCCAGGAAGATAAACAGGATCTGGACGAGCAGTGGCGTACCGCGGACGACCGACACGTAGAGCGATGCGAGGCCGTTGAAGATCGGGTTCGTCGACAGCCGACCGAGGGCCCCGAAGATGGCCAGCCCCACCGCGATGAAGATCGAGATGACCGATATCAACAGGGTGAAGTAAACGCCGCCGACGATGAACGGGAGCCATTCCTGCAGGAACCCGGTGTTGACTCCGACGGTGACGATGAGGAAGACACCGACCGCGGCGAGGACGACGATCCAGGTCAGGATGAAGACCATCCGGAAGATCGACCCCCGGCGCCGCTGCGACGCCTCGATCTCTAGGACGATCGGTGGCACCGCGGTCCCGCCGGTTGCAGCCTGGACGGTCATGTTGCTCCTCCCTCAAACGACCGCAGGGGCGTCCACTTGGACGCCCCTGCGACTTGATGTGACCTGAAACGCTCGGGTTATGAAGTCGGAGGGACCGTCAGGTCTTCGTCGAACCACTTCAAGGACAGCGCCGACAGCGTGCCGTCGGCATGCATCTCTTCGATGATCGTCTTGAGCCGAGCCAGGAAGTCGGTGTCGTCCGGTCCGCTCTTATCGATCGAGACGGCGAGCTGTTCGGTGAAGACAGGCTCACCGATCTTGACGATCGGCGTCCCGTTCTTGATCGCTTGATCGACGGTCGTGCTCGAGGTCAGGAACCCAACGGCGTCCTTGCGTCCGGCCGCGATGGCCTGGGCGCAGTCCTGGTCCGTGGGCAGCGTTTGGAGCTTGATGTCGGCCGGCGGTACCGCTACCGGACCGAGCGATTCGCTCTCGAGGGTCCCCTTGATCCAATCCTCGTAGGTCGTCGCTGATCCCAGGCAGACCGTCTTGCCGGCCAGCTCGGCAATCGACGTGATGCCGGAGTCCGTGGTCGCCGTCATCTGGGCCGGCGTGAAGTAATAGGCCGGGCTGAAGTCGAGGACCCCGCGCCGGGGGACCGTGATGGTCATCGATCCGACGCTGATGTCCCATCGACCGCCCCACGACCCGGCCGTGATGGTGTCCCAGCCTGGTGTCTCGTACTTGACCGTCACACCGAGTCGCTTGCCGATCTCCTCGGCGACGGCGATATCGAAGCCGTCGTAGGAGCCGTCAGGCTGGACGAACGATTGCGGCGCGTAGTTCGGGTCGGTCGACACCACGATCGTGCCGGCCTTCAGGATCTTGTCGAGCAGGCCGTCCGGGATCGGGGTGGCGATCGCCTCTGTCGGGCTGGCTGCCGCGGCCGACGATGCTGGGGTCGGGGCCGCCGCGGAGGGTTCCGTTGTGGAGGCCGCGCTGCTGCAGGCCGCGAAGATGATCGCTGCGGTCGCGAGCAGTCCGATAAGCCGTGGTCGGGTGGAGTGAACGGGGTTCATGAGATCCTCCTCGCGGCTTCCCGATGGCCGGTCGGCCGCTATTCGTTGCTACGCGGCACGCTTTACCGGCGCAGCCTGTCGGCAGTGTGGCACGGTTCGTGCACGAACGGAAGTGCCGAAACCGATCGTCGCCGTCCTCCGCGGCGCCTCGGAGGCTCCTAGAGGCCGCTGTATGCGTGCAGGCCGCTGAACCAGAGCGACCCTGAATACGTCACAAGGACCATCCCGAACCCGACGACGAGCAGGAGGGCTGCCGGTCGGCCGGCCCAGGAGCGCTGGTTGCGCGCGTGGAGATAGATGGCGTACACGAGCCAGGTCACGAGTGCCGCCGTCTCTTTCGGATCCCAGCCCCAATACCGTGACCAGGCGATCGACGCCCACCACGAGCCCAGGATGATCATCGTGGCGAAGATCGGAAAGCCGATGATGACGGATCGATACGCGACCTCGTCGAGAACCTTGTGCGAGGGTAGCCAGGCGAACCGATCGTGCTGTCCTTGTGCCAGGTAGGCGACCCCTGCCGCGAAACTGGTCGCGAAGATGCCGTATGAGATCACCGCCATCCCGACGTGGATGGTAAGCAGCGGTGCGTTCTGGAGGGCCGGCACCAGTGGCGCGATCTCCGATGGCAGGCTGCTCGCGTACAGGAGCATCGCCAGGGCCACGCCGGTCGGGATGAACCCGATCGAGCGGATCGCATACCGGCGCTGGAGGAGGAGATAGCCTCCGAGTACGGAGAACGCGAAGGCCACGGTGAACTCGAACATGTTGCCCCACGGCCCACGTCCGACCACGTAGCCACGCAGCAGCATGGACACGCCAAGGCCGATGAACCCCGCAAGAGTCAGCCCGATGGCGACCCGCGAGAGCGGGCTGGGCGAGGCATAGGTGTCCAACCCGCCGGCCACGGCCTTCTCGCGTTCCTGAACGAAGGAGCCGGTCACGACACCGGCGTAGGCTGGCTGACGGGTCGGCGCCAGGCTGGGCATCAAACGCCGTCCGTTGGCGAGCATGACGGCGTGACCGACGTGCGCCGCGAACCCGAGCGCCACGAAGATGACCCCCACCGAGAAGAGCGTCGAGGAGAACTCAGCCATGGCCGGTGATCAGGCCGCCGCCGCGCCGCCCGGTCTGGGGCCAGGGGTCGTCCTTATGGCCACCGCGCGGGGCGCGACCTTGAGGACGAGGCCACAGTTCGTGCAGGTGTCGACGATCGCAGCCCGACCCACGTTGCACATCGGGCAGATGACCGCGAGCTCGTCTCGACATCGCTCACAACGGACCGTGCCAGAGAGGAACACGAGCCTGTCTCGCCGGCAATGGGGAAGTCCGACCGGGAAGACGGGCTCGCCGCCGGCTCCGATCTCGGCTATTCGCGGTCCAGTTTCCAGAACCAGCTTCGTTCGCGGCTTGCGCACCAGATAGATCATCGTGCCGAGCATCAGGAAGGTCAGGAAGGGGAGTACGAGACCAAGCACGATGAGCATCGGCAGGATCGCGATCAGACCGCCCCAATCCGGGATGACGAACACGGATGTGACGTCCAGGATCTGGGTCCAGATCTCATTGAGCGTGTCGACGATCGTCACGGCCGCATCCTACCAGCACCACCACCCTTGGGCGCTTTGCGGGGATTGCCGTGTTTCTTCGTGGCGCCCCGACCCGGCTTCCAGCCGGGCCGGTTGTCATCCGCCTCGTCGTCGCCGACCTCCGATCCGGACGCCGTTCCGGACCCCGGGCCGGGCGTGGCGCCTCGCGGCGGCCTGGGGTTTCCGACCGATGGCGTTGTCAGGCGGCGGGAGTCGAGACGGCCGAGCAACCAGGCCGAACCTGCCGTCCGCGCACCGCGCAGGCGCGATGCGTGGCGCAGATCCCGATCATCGGTCACGACCAGGAGGGTCGCCGTGCCATCGCTGCCGTCCAGCAGGCGCACGTCGTCGATGAGCCTGATGATCACGTCGTCGGCGGTACGTCCTCCGCTGTAGCGGACCGAGACCCCGGACGCGATCCGTTCGTTGCGCAGGCCGGGCTCAGGCGGCCCGTCGAACACGAGCTCGATCGTCGTGCCCGCAGGGATCACCCCACGCAGCCGTCCGATCAGGGCCGCCGGTGGCGCGGCGGACGACGTCCGGGACATGGCGTGGAGCAGATTCGTCCCATCGATGATCAACCGCAGCGTGGCGGCGAGCGGATCGCGATCGGCGCGTGGCATCGGGCCAATCGTACGCGCCAGCGAACGCACCGCTACGATCGGCCCCATGGGACTCCTCCTCCTGGTCGATCTCGATGGTGTCGTCTATCGCGGCGCCGAGCCGGTCCCGGGCGTCGCCGCGGTCCTCGCCGATCGCTCAGCGCGCGGCGATGATGTCGTGTATGTCACGAACAATTCGATGCACTATCGGACTGACTATCAGGCCCGCCTGGCCGCGCTGGGCGCGCCCGTCTCACCCGATACCGTTGTTTCGTCGGCCCGCGCCACGGCTGTCTACCTGCGTGACCACGACCCCGGGATCCACCGAGTCCTGGTCCTCGGTGGTGGTGGACTTGAACGCGAACTACGGGACGTCGGGTACGACGTCGTGACCTCGGGTGCCGCCGCGACACGGATGAGCCAGGAGCCGATCGATGGCTTCGCGGCCGCAGGCGAACCCGATGCCGTCGTCGTCGGTCTCGATCCCAACTTGACCTACGCCCGCCTCGTGGTGGCATCCGATTCGATTCGGGCCGGGGCCCACTTCATCGCGACCAACCGCGATCCCGTCTACCCGACCGAGCGGGGCCTCCGGCCTGGGGCAGGGTCCCTCGTGATCGCGCTCGAGGCTGCGACCGGGGTCGTCCCGGTTTCGATCGGGAAACCCGCGCCCTACCTCCTGGAGGCGGCGGCCCATGCGGTCGGTCGCGATCCGGGTGAGGCGATCATGATCGGCGACGGGATCGCCACGGACCTCGCGGCGGCACAGGCGGTCGGCGCGCGATGCGTCTTCATGCTGACCGGGGTCACGACTCGTGCTGAAGTCGAGGCGCTCCCTGCCAATGAGCAGCCGACCGTGATCGCGGCTGACGCGTCGGAGCTCGCCGCCGCCCTGGACCGCCTCACCCCGGGCTGACCCGCGCGTGGTTGCGGACTCGAGCGCGTTACGTCTGGCTGGCGGACTCGCTGAGTTCCGGGATGGCCGCGCCCCAGGCCTCGAACGCTTCGCGCAACGGCACCAGCGTGGGCTCGTCGGCGAATGCGACGTCCAATGCGTGCCGGTCGATCGCCCAGAGTTCCGGGAGGGTCAGCCCGATCTTCTCGACCGCGTTCGCGTACTCCTCCGACAGGGTGGTGTCCGAGACCGTGGTGTCGTCCGTATTGAGCGTGACCGACACCCCGGACCGATGGAGGCGGGCGAGCGGATGAGCGGCGACGGAGGGCACGATCCCAGCCTGGTAGTTGGAAGTCGGACACAGGTCGAGCGTGACACCGCGGGCCTGGAGCTCGGCGCACAGGTTCGGGTCATCGATCGCGCCCGGGCCATGGGCGATGCGCTCCGGATCGACCTGCAGCGCGCTTCGGACCTGGGCCGCCCCGCCCCATTCCCCGGCATGGATGGTGATCCGCAGCCCACCCGCCCGCGCCGCGTCGAACGCCGCGGCATGATCCGTCGGGTCAGGGAATGCCGCTTCCCGCCCGGCCAGATCCCAGCCGGTCAAACCCTGGTCACGAAACCGCGTCGCGGTTTCAGCCAATTCGAGATTCGCCTCGGGGTCGTGTGAACGCAACGCCGTGCAGATCAGGCGAACAACGGTCTCCGTTCGTGCCGCGGCACCCTGAGCCCCGCGGCAGACCGCGTCGATCCCATCAGCCAGCGCGAGACCACCCGCGACGTGGAGCAGCGGTCCCCAGCGGATCTCGACATACCGCACGCCATCGGCTGCCTTGGTCTCGACGAGTTCGGCGCTGACCTGCTCGAGCGCCTCGGCGTCCTGCATCAAGGCGATCGGCAAGTCGTACGCGCGAAGGAGATCGGCCTGATCCGTGTATGGCATCGGGGCGATGAGCGCGGCCGACATCCCGGCCAAGTCAGTCGGCGCATCGACCCCCCGGGTCCGGGCGAGTTCCAGCGCCGTCTCGACCCGGAGTGATCCGTCGAGGTGCAGGTGGAGCTCGGCCTTGGGCATCGACCCGATGAGGCGTCGGAGCGGCTGCGGCGTCAGGCGGTCATGCATGATGTCGATGCTACGATTCCCGGGTCGCCCGAGTTCGACGCATCCGCACACTAGCTCTAGTCGAACCGGGCGTGATGGCCATCCGCCCGGACGGCCGCCATTCTGAGGGTCCACCCACCATGTCAATCATCCTCGTCACCGGCGCCAGCGGTTTCGTGGGCAGCCACCTCGTCCCGGCCCTGGCTGCGGGCGGTCACAAGGTGGTCGCTCTCGCTCGCACGCCCGCAGCTGGCGCACTCGTGACCGATCGGCTCGAGCCCGCTCGACGTTCCGGGATCGAGATCCGGATCGGCGACGTCACTCGGCCCGACACGCTCGCCCCGGCCCTCGCCGGTATCGACGCCGTCGTCCACCTCGTCGCCATCCCGCGCGACTTCAGCGGAGGCGCTGACATGCGTCTCGTCAACACGGAAGGGACCCGAGCCATCGTCGCCGCGATGGAGGCGGCTGGTGTGCACCGCCTGGTTCATATGGGCGCGCTGGGTGTCGAAGATGTGCCCGACCTCCACTACGCGAGCTCCAAGGCCAAGGCCGAGCTGATCGTCCGAGAATCGAGCCTGGACTGGACGGTCCTCAGGCCGTCGCTCCAGTTCGGCGAGGGTGACGGGTTCTTCAACATCATCGCCGGCCTCGTCAGGATCTCGCCGGGCCTTGTCCCGGTCCCGGGCAACGGAGGTGCGCGGTTCCAGCCGATCCACGCTGCCGACGTGGCGAGCGTCGTGGTTCGGGCGCTGGCCGATCCGACGACCGTCGGGCACTCGTACGACCTCGGCGGCCCGCGCTACTGGACCTACAAGGAGATCACCCGTGAGATCCTCACCGCCCTGGGCAAGAAGCGCCTGATCGTGCCCATGCCGGTAGCCATGATCCGGCTCGTGGCCGGCAGCGCTGAACTCGTCCATCTGCCGTTCCCGGTGGCGACCGATCAGCTGCGCCAACTGCGACTCGACAACATCGGACCCCTGGACGTCATCGAGCCGACCTTTGGGTTCGCGCCACGATCGATGGAAGGCGCGCTCGGCTACCTGGGGATGAGACAGCGCGACCAGACGCCGTTGTCGGGATGAAACCCAGCCGTGCAAGCCGGTTGGTCCATCGCCTCGGCTGGCTGGCGATCATCGTGATCATCGCCTTCGGCGGCGCCGGGATCGCGACCGGGATGAACCATCCGCCCGGATCCGCGGGCCAGCTCGGGCTGACCGCCGCGGGCGATGCCGAGGTCAGCCTGCGCCTGGATTCGGCTGCAGCAGAACTGGCCGCCCTGGCCGACGATGTCGAGGCTCTCGGAAGCGAGGCTCGGGGCGCCCTGGGCGCGCTCAATGGCCAGGATTCGAAAGGCGCGGAGGCGGCCATCGCGGCCGGCGACGAGATCGTGGCCAGGATCCTCGCCCGGACGACAGCGATCCGCCGGGAGCTGGCCGAAATCCCCTATGTCGGAACTCCGACCGCCGGGCTCCGACTCTCGGAGCCGGTCATCGCCAGGCACATGGCCCTGGTCAGTGCGCTGGACGCGACCGACGGTCTCGACCGTGATTGGCTGCGGCTCTCCGTCGGGTCTGTCACGGCGACCAGGATGAGCAACCTCCTCGCGGAGCACGACCGACTCATGAACCTCGCCGCGGAGCGGGGTCGGGTGGCCAGATACAGCGATGCCATCAAGCGAATCAACGAGGCAGCGGCGCAGCTCGACGCGGCCAGGGCGCTGCGCGATCAGCTCGCGAACACCGTCGATGT